>Ga0247608_10000931_pt1 | contig 43374 bp, 39 predicted proteins | sample 176DNAGHGlowgp2_FD_193490 | JGI IMG/M metagenome (GOLD analysis project Ga0247608, IMG submission 193490) | Sheep rumen microbial communities from Palmerston North, Manawatu-Wanganui, New Zealand - 1766 DNA GHGlow gp2 | ecosystem: Host-associated > Mammals > Digestive system > Stomach > Rumen ...
GGCCGTTAGTGCATTCGAGAAATGGGCTTATCATTTGATTGACATGGATAAGCTTGGCACTCGAAGAGCTTTTGATAAAGAGATGGCCTTCACCTTCCAGGTTACTCAGGATGTTCATAGTGATGAACTTCTTGACTTGCTCTTAGAGCATCATCCTGAGAAATGGAACTATATCCGCCACGTCATGATGAGCGACCCGGTAGTGGATATTGTCTATGAAGACAGGTATATTAACACTCCGCTGGGTTGCATTCTCCTTGCACAGTTCATCCGGCGAATCCGTGATCTGTTCTTGCTGAATTTTAATAGTATCACTATTTCCCTCTCGAAGAAGGATTTCCGTGTCATGTATGATGACGACGAACTGAGGCTCGACCGTCGATTCTCATTCGCAGATCATAGAGATTCTTTTATGAAGAAGTGTATAAACCAGATCATTTGTGACAAAACCAGGTTTGAAGTGAAGAACCTCGCTCATACCCGCTCAATACGGGTGTTTAACAAAAGCTATGATTTGTCCATAATGCCCGAAGGAGGTCTTGCTCATGGCTGGGGTATCGAGAATGGCAAGCATAGTGATCTGACAACGTTTGATTTGAGTGATCACCTTGACACAAACCTCCATTTGTTTAATCGTAATGCTCATCGCCATGATAAGGCAGGAGTGCATTACACTGTTCATTTTGAGCTTCTGAAAGAGAAAGAAACTCAATTTTAGGCTGCAAATGTGACTTTTTCTTGGAATGATGGTTATCCATTCGGGAAAAATTCGTAACTTTGCAGCAGCTAAGTAGCCTCGTAAGAGGCCAAAAGCAGTGCTTTGACTCTGAAATCGCCAAGTTTCATCGAACACAAACAAAGCACAGGAACAGCCCATACGGTGGGTTGCTTGTCTGTGTGTTTGTAGGTGTTTGGCGATACCTGGAGTCACATAAGGGGCAATCCACTTTTCTTTTACTTTATTTATTTTCGACATACTATATGTTTTCTGAAAATAAAGTTGTATCTTTGCACCAAACTTTATGCGTTATGGGAAAAAACAATAAGGAGGTAATATTCCAAAAGGCTTTCAAAACCTTTGTCGAAAAGGACTTCGGTTCAGTAACTATACAGGATATAGAGGATGGGTCAGATTTCACTCGTGGGGCATTATTCTATTATACAAAAGATAAAGCATCTATGTTCTGTATGGCGGTTGAAATGTGTTTTTTCGAGAAGTTAAATACCGATCGGTATCTTTCGGATTTCATGAGTAAGCCTCATTCATTGATTGAGTTCGTTCATTTCTATGTTGAACAGCAGGAGAAGCGCATAAAGATTTTCCAGACTGCTACAGGATGTCGTCAAAGTGAGGCTATTCGTTACTATTTAAGACTAATGACATCAGCATCGGATGTTATGCCTGGTTTCCTTGATCGTATCAGAGATGACAATGATAAATTTAAAGCAGCTTTTATTCAAATGATAAGTCAAGCTAAGGATAATGGTGAGATTCGTCCAGACACAAATGTTCAGGAAGCTGTATCTGATTTTATCCTGAAATCATGGGGAAACTGTTTCAATGCCGTACTTTCTAATGATTCAGCCTATGATCCTCTCTTTGAAATGATTAGCATATACCAGAAATATAAACAGTCATAAGGCAATTAATACCTTTTTTTTTATTCGAATCATGACTTTTTTGTGTTATATTGTCAAATACTCGAATAAAATGATTATCTTTGCGCCAGCTTTGAAGTCTCGTAAGAGGCGGATGGCGGTGCTTTGGCTCGAAATCGGCTAAATTTCAAGAATACATACAAAGCACAGAAACAGCTCATAAGGTGAGCTGCTTTACTGTGTGTATGTAGGTAGTCTTAGCCGATACCAGAGCCGCACGGTGGGCAGCTCATTCTTTTTCCCCATAGTTCCGCATCACTATCCAACAAAACATAGCTAAGAAGAAATTCTTAGTATTTGGCAGGGTACTACCGATCGAGAGATTATGTAGTACCCATTTCCGTAAATATCATAATATCTTTTTCCCATATTGTGCTATTATCATATTAGCTTATTTGTATATTATATCATTATCATATTTGTATATTATGCTATTATTGTATTTGTGTAATTACATATTTTGAAGTTCGCATTTTCTACAATTATCATGTTTGTATAATCTGTCATTATAATAATTGTATATCTTACAATTATAATATTCTATATTATTGATATTCAAATATTTGTATATTATTATATTAAACAAAGTTTAACTTCATCTTTTCTCTGATATTATCGTCGTCTCAGACTTTCTTTCTAACTTTGCAGTGAGGATTAGGCAAATGTGTTTGATAGTTTCTTAGCAAGTTGTATTTTTGTGGCCACAAATCCTCCTGCGGATGGATTCGCTACCTCAAAAATCGACTTGCCTGTGCTTCGACACAGGAGAACGATACTCGCAACTCGTATCTATAAATGAGCTATATGGACAAAAGAACAATCGTATGCAAAGTAAGGCTGACTCCAGAAGAGCATGACCTCTTCAAGCAAAAGGCATCTGGCTATGGCAATCTGAGTGCCATGATCCGCGATGCTGTCAGGCAGTTCAATGACATCGGAACTGTCCGACGCATGGAAGCCTTGAACGAAATGACAGAGCTTTACCGTAAGTATCAGCAGGATCTAAGCTGGCTCGGTGGCAACTTCAACCAGTCGATGAAACGCGCCAATGAACTCGCCATCGGCCATGAACTACGTCAGGACTACTATGAACAGGTCATCCTACCCCAAGTCCGGCAGATACTAACATTTCTTGAAGAAGTTAAGTCTGAGCAGCATCAAATTGCCCAGAAACTCGTCAAGTCTCATCCATAAATATGATATTTGTATATTATCATAATTGCATAAAAGCATATTCTATGAATAGTATAAATACATATTATGCAAATTATATATTCCGCAAATTGTATATTATCGTATTTACATATTAATTTATTAGCATATTATAGAAATTACATAATATGATAGCAACCATCCTTCCATCCAGTACAAACTTCCATGCTGTTGAATACAATGAGCGCAAGGTTGCCGAGGGTAAGGCAGAACTCGTGGAGATGCTAAACTTCGGCTACATCAGCAACATGGGTGAATATTCTACCGAAGACCTGATATCGTTTCTGAACGACTATTCAGCTAAGAATAACCGAATCCAGAAGCCTCAGTTCCATATAGCTTTCTCCTGTAAAGGCCACGAGATGACTCATGAGCAACTGGTCAGCTTCGCCCGTCGTTACATGAACGAAATGGGCTATGGTCAGCAGGGCCAGCCCATGCTCATCTATGCCCACCACGACACAGACAATAACCATATCCATGTCATTACCAGCCGTGTGGCTCCTGATGGACAGAAGATAGACAACAACCATGAACGTCGACGCTCTCAGGATGTTATCAACCGGCTGTTGCAGCAGAGTGAGAATGAAAGAGTTGGGGAGTCCACTGCCAAAGCTCTCGAATACACCTTCACATCCGTCCCTCAGTATATGGCTATCCTCGAATCTCTTGGCTATGAGTGTTACAAAGAGAATGGTGATATTGTCATCAAGCGAGCTGGAATGATTCAGGAGAAGGTTAGCCAGGCATTTGTCGAGTCCAAATGTCGAAAGGATTATTTCCAGGATCAGCGTCGCAAATATCAGTTGAAGGCTGTTATCAAGAAATATCGTGATATGTCCTCCAATAAGGAAGAACTCCAGCTGCTGATGCGTGACAAGTTCGGTGTTAGCCTGGTACTCATCGGTTCCAAAGATTCACCCTATGGCTATTTTATAGTCGATCATCATACCAAGTCTGTTTTCAAAGGTGGGGATGTCCTCAAACTGAAAGATGTTCTCCAGTTCCAGTCTGATGAAGAACGTTTCAGTAAGGCAGAAGCTTTTATCGATGAGATCCTGGATGACAATCCTAATCTGACTACACGGGAATTGAATAAGCTGCTACGCCGTCAGTTCGGTACAAAGCTCATGAATGGCACCATCCTGTTTCATAGCATATCTCACGAACTACCTGAGCATGTCCGGCAAACACTACGTTCCAATGACCGTCTCTCATGGCTGCAGTCGTTCCATCCTGCGAACGAAACCGAAGCTGCCGTCCTCTGTTCTATGGGCAAGTATGGCCATCCAGACCGTCTTGTGCTTGGTGAGCAGAGCGTTAACAAGGAAAAGACAACAGCCCAGCTTCATGAACTGTTTGATAATACGCCTAATGAGTCCCTTCGTGACAAGCTGCATGAAGACGGCTATTATATCCTCAATGACAATGATCAGTATTATTGCATAGATTTTGCCAATAAGGTTATTCTGAACATGGAGGAAGCTGGCCTTGACGTTGACCGTCTGAAGAGACGACAGACAAAGCAGGAGAATGCCAGGATTAACCCATCTTCGCCACAACAGTCATCGTCTAAACCTAATATCCTGCGACCCGTCCGTAAAGCCCTTCAGCAACAAGGTGGCTCAAAAGATAGCAGTCGTGAACATGAAGTAGGAGGCCACGGCAACTACGATGAGATAGATGATGAGCGTAAGTTAAAGAGATGACCCTGTGATCAAATGAACATTTGTTTTTTATGCTAAAATAGTTAAATCATGCTCTGTTTTACTATATTTTGACTACATTTGCAAACGAATCATTAAAACGACATATATATGACACAAGAATATGCAAGGGTATCAGTAGAAATGCCCGAAAACGAAGATAAAAAATCCCTCAGTCAAGAATTGACATACGAGATAGAGAACAACGACATTAAAGATGAATTTACCGTCAAGTTCTGATTATGGAAAAGAAAAGCGATACCTATCAGATTGCCGCCGATATCCAATGGGAATATGCCGGTGATGGCATTGTTCGCCAAATCATGGGCTACGATGAGCACTTGATGATGGTGAAAGTAAAATTCAATCAAGGAGCCGTTGGGACACTTCATCAGCATCCTCATACCCAAAGCACCTACGTTGCCAGTGGATGTTTTGAAGTGACCATTGACAAGGAAAAGAAAGTTCTCCGAACTGGCGATGGCTATTATGTGGCTCCGAACCTTCCGCATGGTTGCGTCTGTCTAGAGGCAGGTGTTCTAATCGATACCTTTAGCCCCATGCGTGAAGATTTCTTGAAATAGAAAAGAAGCTGAATAATGTAATTATATGATTCCTTAGAGCTTTTATTGGTTTACTGCTTAAGATAAATGATAAAACAAGAAGAATTAGAAATACTCAAAAGAATATCTGATAAAGATATAAAGAAGTATAGGCCTGAACTCTTTTCTAATAATGAAAAGGAAATAAACTACAAAGAAAGGAAGCTGTCTAATGAAAAGAAAGATGACTCCAAAGATAGGGCTAGTTTCTCGTTTGTCTTATTAGTATTTACAATTGAGATTGCTTTGCTTTTGGGAGTTTTGTTTTTCAATAGTGAACTTATCACGACAGGGAGGATGATTCACTATCTTTTATTCATTTGCGGATTGATGTGTGCTTTATGGGGATATCTGCCTAATGGCAAATTGAAAAAAAAGAGTCAGTTATTCGTGTTTGCTATTATTCCACTATGTGAATTTGTATTTGTCCAATTACTAGGTATAAGCAATTGGTGGGGGGTGTTGTTTATTTTTGTTTATATAGTATTATTAGCTTATATATTTGATATGGATTTTGACGATGATCCACCATCTGGTAGTAGTAATTCCGGAAAATTTAAAGAAGCACTTCTTATGGGATTAATTAGCGGTTTGATGAAGAGAAGATAAAACATGGAAATAGGCATGGGTAATACCATGGAAATTCCCATGTTACGCTAATTTTAGCCTTTTTATTTACTTAGTCGCTCCAATGCAGAAGAGTCCAGCCGATAAACTGTCCAATCCTTCATAGGCATAGCTCCGAGGGATAGGTAGAAGTCAATGCTTGGCTGGTTCCAGTTCAAGCATGTCCATTCCATTCTTCCGCAATGGTGTTCTCGTGCAATCTTTACAAGGTGCAGCAGCAAGGCCTTCCCATACCCTTTACCACGATCGTCTGGCCAAACAAACAAGTCCTCCAGATACAATCCCGAATGTCCGATGAATGTTGAGAAGTTGTAGAAGTAGAGCGCGAAGCCTACCTCACGACCATCCACAACGGCAAACACCGCTTCTGCTCTGTGCTCATCGAACATTTCCCGTTCCAGAACATCCGGCGAGGCAACCACCTCGTTCTCCATCTTCTCATATCGGGCAATGCCTTTAATAAACTCCAACAGAAGCGGCACGTCTCTTCGTTCAGCCTTGCGAATCATCATATTTTCTTTCTTCATCTTGAAACCTATTTATCTTTCACAAGCCGCACACAATCGCCGTAATACAAATCGCCGTCGCTCTGGGGATGCAGACGCTTGGAATTGCCTGAGATGCCCCCAGCCATTGTGCCGTGCAGCGAGGCTGACCAGTAGTCTATGGCCTTGCCGACAAGAGAGACTAGTGTGCCTTCACGATAACCAGCAGCAGGCAGGAATACTGCTCCCGCTGATTCCATCCGTGCCCATTCCGCTTCGGTATAGGTGTTATGCGTGTAGTTGTCTGCCTGCTCGTTGAAATAGTACGTGCCGTTCCATTCCAATCCTCGTGTGGTACTAGCTGTAAAGGAGAGGCCGACAGGCGTACTCCAGTTGTCGGGCAGCAGAATGGCACCATTCACGCCGTTCACGGAACCCAATCCGAAAAGCGTGGCCGCATTGGCTCTGTCGTGAAACAGATAGACGTATTCTTCGTTGGTCAGCGTGCGCCAGCCGGCGCAAGTGCTGGTCTGTATCGTATTGTTGCCCCATTCATGGTAAGTGAGATATTGCTGTGTGTCAGTGGCAGAGAGAGTTGGCGTACTTCCAGTACCCCATCCGAATAGGTCTATCCAGCCGTCATAATCGTTGCCGATTGCCTCGTTGTTGCACTTCACACCGTTTTCATAAACGTTGCCTGCTGTCGCATCACCCACCACGTTGTACTGATGTTCGGCAAAGCGCCAAGTGCATGAGGATGCCCGATACTGCAGGTTGCCTTGTGAAAACTGCACCTGCTGACCCTCTGCATTAACAGAGAAACAACCCGGCAGTACACCGTCACTCCAGGCGATGGGTGTACTAGGATCAGAAGCTGGATTGTCATCGCTACTGCACGACAAGAATAACGCCAAACTAATGATAAGGGCGACATTTGAAATAATATGTGTATTTATCTTCATTTCATGACCTCCTTGTATTTCTTGACAGCATCTGGTATAATCTCATCATGGTCAAAGGCCAGCTCTGGCAATGCAGATAGTGGGAACCACTGTGCTTTTGCCGCATCATCTTGACCGTTGACGGCTATAGGTTCATCAACGATGGCTAGATAAGCGACAGTGATAGTCCTCCCTCTTGGGTCTCGATCAACCTTGGAATATGCACCAATCTGATATACTATGCTAACCTTCATTCCCGTTTCCTCTTCAAGTTCCCGAATAGAGCATTGTTCCGTAGTCTCATCCATATTCATGAAGCCACCAGGGAAAGCCCAGCATCCCTTGAAAGGTTCATCACCACGTTCAATCAGCAGTACCTTCGGCTCTGCTTCTCTCGTCATCACCACGCAGTCAGCCGTAACAGAAGGACGTGGATATTTATAGTAGAACCCTTCTTCTATCTCATAGTTTTCTTTCGGGCCTCTCACTGCAAAAATGTCCATCTCTACAGGATTGATGCTTTCTGCTTTGCTTGATTTAACCTGCCGTTCTTCGTACGCTATCCCATTGGCAGTTAGCAATGATTGAAGTGATAAGATATAATCCTGCAAAGAAATAATTTTCTTTCTTGCGTCACGCATCTGGATAACTCTTTTTGGAAAGGTTTTCGTGAGAGCACCCTTCAGTTGACTGATTTCCGACTTCATACGGCTGATGATAACTTCCTTGCTTGTTTCCTCAGAAGTCCCGCTTTTCTCTATCTTCTTTTGCAGGAGCATATTCTCTTCTTCAAGCCCCTTTGCATACTGGGATAATTCTTCAAGCCGCTTCAAATCCTTACGATATGCCTTGATAAGGTGTTTCATGCGCACCTCATAAGGAATCTCGTCATCCTCAAACACACTTACATGTCTTCTGTTTTGCTCTTCCATCTTCTTACAATTCTTTGAAAGCTTCCAGTAGCATCTTCATGCCTTCTGTGGCTGTAGTCTTGAAATGCGTAAAGCCTAGTTGATTGCATTGCTCCATTTCTCCTGGATCAATCACGAACTTGGGCACTTCATGGTGGGCATAGTTGATGAACCCTGCAGCTGGATAGACCTTTAGCGAAGTACCAACCACAACAAAAATGTCTGCCATACTAACGATGTCGATAGCCACATTCAAGCCATCAATATATTCGCCAAACATCACAATATAAGGACGTAGTTGCGATCCGTCTTCCGCTTTATCGCCAACTTTAATGGGAGTGGTCAATGGATATTCTTTTACGCAAGTGGTCCGATTGTCCATCGAGCAGACTTTGCCCAACTCACCATGCAGGTGAATCACCTCTGTAGAACCAGCTCGTTCATGCAGGTTGTCCACATTTTGCGTGATGACAGTCACCTTATGCTCTTTTTCTAATTCTGCAATCATCTTGTGAGCCTCGTTTGGCTCAACTTCCGACAGTTGCTTTCGCCTCCAATTATAGAAGTCGAGACACTTCTGCGTCTCATTATAGAGTGCATCCGTACTTGCCAAGTGAACCCACTCTTCGTTAGTCCACAGACCATCCTTGCCACGGAATGTACTCAATCCGCTTTCAGCACTAACGCCCGCACCAGTCAGAAATACTATATGCTGTCTTACCATAGTTTATCTTTGATACAGCTACTATAAAAATGTGTTACCACTTCCTTCATATCTGACGGAAGATATTCCAATGCTTGCAGTTTCATTTCTCTGGGTATTCCCCAGATTGCTTCAGCGATACTTCCAACAATGGCTCCCAAGGTATCAGCATCTGCCCCCAAGCTAACAGCTTTGCGGACTGCATCCTCAAAAGATGTACTGTTTCCGATAATCCATAGAGCTACTGGCACAGTTCCCTGGCATGTCTCATCAAACTTGTTGATGACATTCTCCTTCTTGATATTAATGTCATACTTGGCAAACTCTGTGCATTCTGTCAGGATCTCCTTAATATGTTGCGAAGCCTCACTGCCGAATTTCAGCGCACGGAAGATTGCAAGTACGACTGTCTGAGCACCTTTGATACCTTCATCATGATTATGTGATGGCTTGGCTGTTTCGGCAGCAGCATCAAGTACCTCGTCGATGTACTTATACCAATATGCCACAGGGCTGGGACGCATTGCTGCGCCGTTACCGAATGAGTTATACGGCTGGGGGGTATCACTGCGAACCCATTGGGCAAACCTGCCACCATAACCTCCCATGGGATGCGGATAACGGTTACACCAATCATGGATGGATTCACCAAAGTCTCGACCATGCAGCAGTGCATCAGCCACCGCCACCGTGCAAATGGTGTCATCAGTAAAGTCATTTTCGTCTGATAGCCACTCAAAGTTGTAGTCATTGGTGGGATTAAACTCCCAACGGCTACCTACTATATCACCTATTATTGCACCTAACATATTTATTATATTTCTAACAGTAGCCCTACATGATCACTTATTTCCCTGTCCCATTCAAAAAGTTGGAAGTCCTTTATCGGAATGTTTGTGAAAGCATAGTCCAAGAAAAATCTGGATTCCTCTTTAAACAAATGGTGATACGTTGCCATACTCTCCTTGCCTAATGCTTCGCCCGTCTTATGATGATAAGCACTCTTAAATCCCCATTCCTTCATAAGGTCAAAGATGGCTTGAATACTAAATTCCTTCGTCTCTCCAGATTGTCCTTTATAGCAATTCATGTCACCAATGATGACCGTTGGATGCTCATTTATATATGGCTCGTAGTCCATAAGTGCTTCCAAAGCGATTTGAGGATATCTTTTCGGTTTATTCTGTTCGGTTGTGGTAGGCCATGCAGCCATTATCAGTGTTTCCCCTACTAATAAGGGCAGAAAATACTGATGTTTAGGCTTAAACCAGTCTGGCCTTTCAGCATTTAATCTTGAACTCCATACAATGCCAAGTCCTTTGAAATCAATATCGCCCATCCATTCCATTTTGTAGCCTTCAGGCAAAGAAACCATTTGGGGACATGCCAGTTCAGGTAGGATATAGATCTCCGCTTTGTTGGATAAAATGTGATCCAACTTCTCTTGACTAAATCTACTGATGTTGTACGATATAATTTTCATAATCGGTAATTACCAATTTGGAGGCAACACAATATTTTCTACCTCATGTGCCTCTTCAAACAGCGGAGATATCTCATCATCAGTGAATCCGGCTATGCCGCAGCCAATGCGAGTCACGAGGAATGTCAATTCGGGATGCTGCTTGGCAAACCAGATGAATTCATCCACATACGGACGAATAGTTTCTACTCCGCCCTGCATGGTTGGGATGGCATAGCTTTGGCCTTGCAGACCAACGCCCTGTCCCATGATGGCTCCGAACTTGCGATAGGCGATATAAGCTGCACCGCCTCCATGCATACCTTTGAGATTGCTGCCGAACACAAAGATCTCGTTCGGCTCCAACGATGTAATAAACTCTGGTGTTGTTCTTTTCTGTTCCATAACCTCTTCTTTTATGAAATCCATATCCTCGCACGACCTTGGTGCATACATATCTGCCAAAGAGCCTGGCATTGTGGGTGTTGGCATTGAAGCCTCTCCCATCATAGCCTCGCGACTGAGAATTGCCCTCTCGTCCATCACCTCCACCATATCCAAGTCCATGTCGAAATTCTTCTTGAAATATGGTATGATGATTTCTTCCTTCAGTTTCTTGTATTTCTGCGAGATGGCCGATGGAGTCATCCCCATTTGAGCTGCAATCTCTTTTCCCTTGAAGCCACGTAACAGCAGCATGTCGATAAGTAGCCTTTCTTGTCTGTCAAGCGGAGCATGGTCACAGACATCTTCCACCATCCGATTGAACTGCAGCCGCAAATCACTCGTCATATCAAAAGACCGTAAATAATCCTCAAAGGTGATGCTGCCATACTCTTTTTTATACCATTTCAACGCATCGAGCACCACATATCGGAATCCGTTGATGAGCCAGGTCTTCAGACTGACATTCGGTGAGTGATCCTCCAAAGGCTTCCAGTCATGCTCCATCAGGTAGATAGCATACTGATGAGCCAGCGACATAAAATCCAGATTCTCCTTCTCACTCAGCTGATAACGCTGGTCAAAGATATAATAGCCTGCCTGACAATATCCGTAGAAATATTCTCGGATAATGTTGGCATCCCCCTTACGAAATCCACTGATAATGGCTTGTTCAGACAGCTCGCGATGATACATAAACAGATATTTTGTGCGAAATTACAAAAAAAATCTCATTTCAACTTAATTTTTTCAGAAAAACGTCTTCAAAGAGATAAAAGACGTCTTAAACAGAGTATTCACCATTTAGAAATGTACGATTATGCAAACGAAAGAAGTTAAACCAAAGAGAGTCCACAATCTGATTATTGTCGATGAAAGCGGTTCTATGGAAGTTATCCGCAAGCAAGCCTTTGTGGGCATGAACGAAACCCTGCAGACTGTCCGTAAGATGCAGGAGAAGTTTCCTGAACAAGAGCAGTTCGTTACCCTGCTTACGTTCGACAGCGGCCACACCACCTGGCACTACGACAACCTGCCCGCAGCACAGACCAAAGACTTGGACTGGAAAGCCTACTGCCCTGGTGGCGGTACACCTCTCTACGATGCCATCGGCAAGGGAATCTCAAAGACTAACGCCCAGATTGAGGATGGCGATCATGTGCTGGTGACCATCATCACCGACGGCGAGGAGAACAGTAGCGAGGAATGGACGCTGAAGATGATCCGCACGATGATAGAGAAGCTGAAGAAACAGAACTGGACCTTCACGCTCATCGGCACCGATAACCTCGATGTAGAAACCATGGCACGTTCCTTTGCCATCGACGAGCATCTGGAGTTTCACCAGGATATAGTTGGTACAAAGGCCATGTTTGCCCGCGAACGTCGCAGCCGCGAACGCTACAACTGCTGTGTTGCCGAGGATGCCGCCATGCCTACAGGCTCATTTTTTGAGGAGGAGAATTAGTAAACAATTCGCTGCTGTAACTAAGTGCTACAGCAGCGATTTTTTGTTTGATTTATACTTGCTTATTCTCTTCTTGAATCCTAAGATAACCCTTTATTTAACGGTAGCCTTAACCAATGGTTTCCCAGCAGGTGATTTCATATCTGCCTCATACATCTTTGAATACTTACCTGCTGGTAGATCTGAGAGTACAAAAGCATTACATTTTCGTCCTGCGACAACCTTGTCTGTGGCAGCTGTATTAATAGCTGTTGCGATTAGTCCTACTAATGCTCCAAATCCTCCTCCACCACCATTGATACTCGTATCTACGGAGATTTGACCTTCACGCTGGTAAAGTGTCTGTCCTGTCTTTGTTGAGCGAAGGATATATTCTACGTCAACATACAATCGTCCACCGACGTTATTCCTACGCCAGTCTTTGATGATGGTAAACATTGCAGCATCCGCACCCAGAACTTTCTGAAACATGGAGAGGTCTTTGTCCAGAAACATCTCGGCATCATAAGCACTTTCCTGTTGATACATCTCCATGGTCAGATATGGAGAATAAACATAATACCCTTTTTCACAGAGAGGAAGATATAATGTTGTGTAAAAGAAATCCTTTGCCTCTGCATGTGTTGTTTGATTGATAGGGGGCATGATTGCAATACTCATTGGCTTTTCTTCATACATGGCAGGATATTGCTCTCCCATAGTTTTAGAAGTCGAACATGATGCTAGCGTAATTGCAACCAGTGCTAATAATATGATCTTTTTCATTTTTCAAGTTGTTTAATGATACGTGAAATATATGTCTCAGATTCTGGATAAAGTGATATTTCTTTCTTTAAGAAGTCAATACCTTCTTGCTTTTTCCCTGATTTGTAGAGTAGATATCCATATTCTGCATACATGCCTGGAGGTACAACACCACGGACACCTTTTTGCTTATCAGTGAGTTTCTTGTACTGTTCAAGAACCTTTACCTGACGTTCTTCTGTAGGCTCTTTATTGTACTCGTATGCCACGTCTTCATAGTTATACCAAGAGTATAACGTCTGGGTTGTATTACATGATGTAACAAACAGAGCCATTGTAGCGATAACGCTTAAATAGATTGTTTTTTTCATATTTACGGCAACATTATTTGTTTAACTTCTTGTGTAGAAACAAAGATCTTCTTTTGATACAAAGTCTTACCATCACTAGTCACCTTTAGGTCTCTGGTACCAGTTGCTATAGCATACTGAGTCCCTTTGCGACTGGCTTTCTTGGCTTTAACAACTTCTGCGGTGAAAGGGGCAGCACCGTCAATAGACACTTGAACCTGTTCCCCGCCATATTCTTTTTGACCAACGAATAACAGATAGGCAACATCATCTTTACCACCTTGTTGAGCAACAGGGAGATGTGCTTTACATCCTGCCATTAAAAGTGCAAGACCAAAGATAAAAATCAGACTCTTTTTCATTTTATTTGTTCTATGATATAATTAGACATGTTATTTGAATCGATAGTTTCAGAAGAAGTAACTTCTACGAAAGAGTATTCTGTCTCAGGAGTATCGCCACCAGTCGATATGACTTTTGCTGTACCTACATTCTTACCAGGAAGAGTGATCATGATTCCTGTTTGGGGATTTTTAACCTTCTTGCCCTGAGTTTTCACATTGAAAACCATTCCAGTCTTGATTCCCTGACTGTTACCACCTGCAATAAGGATGGCATCACTATCATAAGAAAGGAAATATGTCTTCCATGGACTGTTTGTACATTTATTAATAATGTTTTCTACAAGCTGATTAATAGCTTCAGAAATAGCCTTGTCACTTAGTGTGGCATCATAGCTTGCTTGTCCTCCCACACCCATGGTTGTCTTCGTGGTTAATTCAGCAGAACCTTTGGCTTCATCCGAATAGATGATAAGTCCTGTGGAAACATCAACAAGACGAATAGCTACAGCAGCTTCTACTGTTTGTGTTTTCTGAGAAGTAAAAACTCCATTCTTACCAGTATTCTTACGGCCATACTCTGTAATGGAACCAATAATCATGTAATCTGCACCTATTGTAGAAGAACCACCACCATTTTTCTGACATTCCTCTAAAAGAGTCGCTAGATCACTGCGTTCGAGCAACAGAAATTTGCCCGAAGAAGCAAGTTTTGCCGAGAGAATGTCAAGTGCCTGTTTCCCCATAGGATCATTCTCCTTGTCATAGAAGATTCCCTTAGCATACTGGGTCTCATTGGAAAACCTGCCAATAGCAACTTTCCTTTTGAGTACCATACCATCGTCTTTGACAGGATTAACTGTCGTTTCTACGATTTCGGTTTTTCTCTGAGCTGATGCACCATAACTGATGGTAAGCACCAAAGCTAACATAAGTAGTTTTTTCATATAATTATTCTGTTATTTGATAAATTGTTTTCTGCAAATTTATATAGATTTCCCCAAATTGTATTAGTTGTTTTAACTTTTGATATTCAATGCTTTACGAATTTAACCTGACGGGTTAATAGTTAACCTGCGTGTTTCAGCTTTTGTCTGATTTCTCAATGCTAATAACATGACCGCAATAAGGACAATTGAAACTATAAAAACCTAGTTGGTCCTTTTCGTAATACCCGTCAACAAGTGATGCCATTGGTACCTGTAATGCTTTTGCAAAATTAGCAAGAACAGAAATGGTAATGTTCTTTCTTTCATTGACAACCTCACTAATATACTGTGGAGTTACCTTCATCATCTCTGCAAGTTGAAGGGTGGTAATATTACGCTCCTTCATAATTTTATCTATCCTAAGCATATCTTACTTCCTTTTTAGTTAGAAATCAAAACAATCATTATCATAGCCACAGTCACAATCGTCCTGGCAACTATAATCATCATGATCCATACAGCTGTCATTGTACCCATTTTCATAGCCTCGATTATAGCTGTTAGTAGAGAAGTTGGAGTGAGTGTTACTACTCCGTCCATTGTTCCTTAGACTGTTTATCAACACACCGAATAAAAGATAATCGAAAAATCCCATAATAGTTCACTTTTAAAGTTTGTCATTGCAAAGGTAAAGTGAAACAGTGCAGTCTATCTGCATAGGAAATAAATATATGTTTTTCTGCTAAAAATGGTTCAAAAAGAAGGAACGACCGGCTATCACTGCTGGTCGTTCCAAAACGTTCGCTATATATTCGGTGTCCCTAAAAACTCGCAAAATTCAAATGACTGTTATCTCAAGAATAAGTAGCAATGTCCACGCCTTTAGCAAAGGTATTACAATATCACCTATGATAGCTCCTAACATAATTTTTACTTCTAATTATTCAATTTTGAAATGTCAAATACCGAAATTACGATGTACTGTCCAGGTAGTGACCCTATCAGTTTGTTGATTCTCTTTGATGACCATAGGGGATGAACCAGGCAATAGTTTTCTCCATATGGATCTACACCAACTAATGTGTTGTTGACTTCTTCGACGGTATATTTATGTTTAAGAAGAACATTCTTTATTGTGACAGTGATGTAACTGTGCCAGTATGATACGGTAAAGTCAATTTTAGCTTTAGGATCATTCGATAGTCGGGCCAAATCAAGACCTAATCTCCAGTCAAGCAGATGATGGACGCTTTGGTTTGAATAATCTCTGATACAGTCATAACAAGAGGAAGTACAGCCGTCTTGATGATTATTTGATGTTAGAGTATTATATATTTCTCCGTTCTCAATCAATGGTGCAATAATTGCCTTTAATGGAACATCTTTATACCTTCTACCACTTAAATAATTACAATAACCAGCTCCATTCTCCAACTGCTCAACAAAGAAAATCTCGGCTTTCTTTGTTTGTGGTGTAATATAGAAACCAACTGTCAGTTCGGATGAATCAATATCAAGATAATAAGATACAGATTTTCTCACAAGATATCCCCATGACAGGAAAGCAGCTCTAACAGCATGACTGTTATTGTTCTCGCTATTTAGAGGCGAAAGACAAATCTCATCGGGAACTTTAGCTATCGATATAGTCAAAACACCAGTGGTTTTCGATGAAACAAAGGCGTATTTGGATTCATATGATAGATTCAACGTGTTCTTAATCTCTTCAGGATATGCATCTCGTGACACATAAATCCCATCATTATTTCTCCCTAATTTATAGTAATCGCCATTATTGTCATTTATAAGATGCACAAGTCCCTGAGAAAGTACAGTATTATTCCTAATACTCATATTGTTGACTTGTGGACAATCCTGAAGGGATTGCTCACAATCCAGCTTGATATCACTATTAGGAGAATACCAATCATAACTGCCGTTAAAGTCTTCAACTGGCATGTTATAATCGACACAAAACCCAAGTGGTGAACAAATCTTGACTTTCTGCATCTCATTTCCACAGACAGGACACAAGTCGGGTGTATCTTCCTGACTTATAGATGTAAATCCACATATCTGGCATCTATTAAGTGGTTGTCGATATACGTTAAGTGAATTGCTTTTGGGTCTTATAATATGTGATTTATTATATTCATAGTCAACAACTCCAACTGCTTTGTACACTTTCTTGTCCTTTACTATCTCATGTCCAGGAGCAAATGAATTTAATGCCATGTCTATGTCTCTTGAAACCACATCTTCAGATGGGAGTTTTTTGGGCATAGAAAGGTACAGATTTCTTGTCCTTGTAGGGAATCCAAACATAGGGAGAAGACCTGCATTTGCGAGTCGTTCGCTAAGATAATTCTGCGAGTATTCGTCACTTGTCGCTATTGTGCTGATCTTGTCGATTAGCTGGTTATATATAAACTCTTCTATCTCTTTCTTCTGTGATTCTGTAATTTCTGTACCAGTGGTGACAACGGAAATTATCCTCTTCACTTCTTTACGATTGGTTTCCAACCATTCTTTTACGCCAATCTTATGTTTATCCCATTGTTCAACAGTACCAAAGTTCCCATGTACGCTGTCACGTCCAGTATATTCTTCTTTCATGGCAGCATATAGAATCTCCTTATATATGATTCTTTCTGCTATTTCTTTTGTCCTGATTTCGAGATATGGATCTTTGGGAGTGTCGGAAACCATTCTTTCATATTCTTGGAAGTTAGTCAAATCATGGCTTGTTGACCTTGCCACAGTTAATGCAATGGACAATGGATTACCACGTCTGCCGGCACGACCGACACGTTGTTGATAGTTAAATCTTTGAGGTGGAACATTACCCATCATAACAGCAGAGAGTGAACCGATATCCACACCAGCCTCCATTGTTGTGGTGACGCTCAATAAATCTATACCTTCTACAGTCGGATTCTCGGTTTTAAGAAAAATATCTTGAAAGAGCCTTTGTCTTTTCTGTGAATCAGACTTTGCCGTTTGTCCTGTCATTTCTTCACAATGAAGACGATAGACATTATCTGTGGAGTTTAGCAGGGTAAGATAGTAATCATTGGGATTGACGATATCTTCTTTGGTTAAAACGTATTCGTCATTCAAAGCATGGAAGCAGTTTATGCATATCCCATTCGAATGATGCATGTGAATAGTCTTACAACGTGGACATACCCAATACTTTGATCCGACATCTGCTTTGATAAATGATAAGCCTTCACCAGTTAATACCGTTATCTGGCGGTCAATAATATTTAAAGAGCGGAGTAAATCTCGTAATTGTTCCAATTTCGCATTTGTTTCCTCTCTGCCTTTAATATGATATACATTCATTACCAATTTCCTGACTGTCATGGGAAAACTGGCTGTTCTCGGATATTTCGATGGTAGTTCCTTTATTCGTTTCTTTTCACCAAGAATTCGGATGACAGAGCAAACTAGTTCCTTTGTGAATGTGTCGGATATATCCTTTGATGGAGCGAGATATCCAAGTTTCAATTCTTCAAAAGAACGATTACGATTGCTGAATATACTGGTTAATTGCTCAATTTTGTTGTTTCTTCGAATACGGTCACTAAATTCCAATTGATTCTGGCTAAGGTCTGATTTTATCTTTTTATCTTTGAAATCATACAGATCATACCAGACTCCTGCCATCAGATTCTCAAAACACGTTGGTTTCGGGCCTGCGGGATTTATGCCCAATGATAAGAGCATCTTGAAGACATCATCTTCGATGTTTCCAAGACTCAAACCATTGCTTAATTTGAAGAAGCCAGAAAGTATATTTAGCTGCTCTTCAGTTGCGAATCCCATATGTGCAGCCATAATTATTTGAACAAACTTTCCATAAGCATAATCATTGGCCATCATACTAAGTCGTTGTCCTTCTGAGGTTTCCCAATCCTTTTTATCATACATGTGTTTGAGGAATGCCATAACTTCATTTTTCCCATTAAGTGCATGGAGAATTGACCAACGCAAAACATCTCTATAATGGTCTAATTCTATACCTGCTGATAATTTTGCAGCAGACTGACGACTGTCTGAGAAAAGGACAACCTTGGTATTCTTTTCTTTTTCTTTTTTCATTGAGCGTATCAATGAATCTGCAAGAATCTGATTAACCTTCTGCAATCCTGTACCATGATAGCGAATAGGAGTAACGCTATTTTTATCTTTTATATAGTAGGCAACTTCACATTGCGGACATTTATTAGGAAATTTGCTCTCAGAATCAGATGCTTGTTCAAAAAGGCTATATTCCCCATCCATATTTGGATAATATTCGCCTGTTTCAGGAATATATGATACTTTTTTCCATCCATCTTCTTTTCCGGCATCTCCCTTCCACAATATACAATATTCTGCTCCATCACCAACTACAGGTTTTTCTGAACTAAGGAATGTATGTCCGTTTATTGTTGTCTTGTACCCACCAAGAAAGATTTCTCCACAGTTCTCACATACAAGGATTTCAAGGACTTTCATACCGCAGCTACATACATTCCTTGGACGTTTATACATAGTACCAATAGTCCTGCCCTGGAATTTGTATTGTTCCTTTATATGTGGACAATTGGGATCTGAGCACCCCCAGATGCCACTGACATTGCGGAAAAACAGATGGGCTCTAAGTGGCGATATGTAAGCTCCATTATCCAAGCTCTTACAGATGATCTTTACCAAACCAGCAACAACAGACGTTCGAATAATAGGATTAACACCTAATATTTCTCCGATTTTGTCTATGTCTTTGGCTATAATGCCTTTGTCGGAACTTAAAGCATATTTGAGCCATGTTAGTAATTCATATTTCTTTGTTACTTCAAAAAATGAAGTACATCCAATCTCTTCAAGAAATCTTTTGTCTGATAGTTCGTCATCGTCATCCTTAATACCGTATTTAACCAACATTTCTATAGGTAAATTGATGGATGGCTTGGCTACCGAGGGCTGCGGTGGATTTGATAAGATAACAAATGTTGAACTAAAATCTTTTTTGTTTACCCCGAAGAATTCTGAAAGGAAGTCCATAGACTGTTGGTTTTCTTCCATAGATGCACTTGATGCCAGGAATTGCACTTGGGGCGAATTTGGATTAAGCCCTAATCGGTCAAGCAATATTCTTAAAAGATAAGCCACTTCAGTTCCTGCGGTTCCTCTATATGTGTGAAGCTCATCTATTACTAAATGAAAAACATGAGACGGATCTTCTTGCAGCCATGCTTTTGTGTCAGCGAAAATATCTGCTTCATTCTCACGCATAAGCATGACATTAAGCATACTATAGTTGGTAATAAGAATATCTGGAGCATTGTCCTGCATAGAGAAACGATCCCACATTTCTGCAGTGTCATTTTCCATACATGGAACATGATATAGTAATTCTGTATTACCGCTTTCTTTAGCTGCATCTTTAGCTGCTTTCCATTCCTCGACAAGACGATTTCGTTCTTCTCTAAGTTTACTTTCGCTTTTTTCTTTCGTTCCACTGACGGGGGTGGCTCCTGTATAACGCCCGAAATAGAAACGATGACCATAACGATGTGCATCGAGCCAGTCTAAAGCTCCACTTTTATCAGCAGTATGGCTGTTTAAAGCCTTCCTTAATCTTATCATCTGGTCTTCAGCTAGAGCATTAAGAGGATAGAGAATCATTGTTCTCATAGCTCTTTTCCTTTTTTTCCCCCAGTTTCTGGATTCGGCGACTAAATCGGCTATTACTGGCAAAAGAAAACACTCTGTCTTACCTGAACCTGTTCCTGTTGTGACAACAATATGTTTCCTGTTTAGATGGGCTTCTTTCAAAGAAGCATATTGATGATCATATAACCTCCTCTCTTGTCTGCTACTATTTACAAACAATCCTGTGCTGACAAAATCATTCAATTCTTCGGAAACGTGTTCGTTTGCGCAGAATTCTTTCAGAGTAGCTTTTTCGTGATACTTGGGTACAATCTCTATGATGGGAGGCTGACAGATTGTACCAGTCTCCTGTATCAAAGCATTACGTTCTAAGTTGTACTCTTCTCTACAGAAAGGTAAACCGCTATTGATATACTTAAAGTATGAATCAAATATTTCGTTGAAAATCTTAATCGGATTATTCATATTTTATTGAGTTGCAAAGTATTCTATTCAATTGCTTTATAATATCAACTGATATGTTTTCAAAAACATATTCATTATCTACTTCTCGAGGGAGTTTCTTGAAAGCCATACATTCCATTAGCAATACGCGATAGAGCATAAAAGGCATGGCAAAGTTTGGCATCTTTAGAATCTTTGAATTCTGGCTGTAAGTTCCATTGCATTCATCATTTACCACACGGGTTAGGCAATATGCAAGAGCATACGCTTCCGGATTTATATTTCGAGAAGGCAGTTCTCTAATATATAATGTTTCTGGAAGAGAAAAGTATCTTGTTAATCCTTCTTGTTCCAGTTCTGCAAGACCTCGACGAGTTTTAGAATAACTATATTTGAGATTGCTCTCATCTTGTAGCGTTTTGGGAAATTTGTCAACGACATCTTTGATATTTGGATATGTTTTAAGTATTGTTAATGGTGCTGGACGCATTACTTTATAGTCTGTTTCGGTAACAGGCCCCGCCAATTCAATACCGACTAGAACCTGCTCGCTCTTATCTTTGCTTGGTTTAGAATTTATGTAATAGCTGTGTGTCGAATAGTCAAGTACAATAGAATCAGAAAGAGTATAGTAACCATTACCCACATGGTCTATTACACCATTAAATACTAATGGCCAAAATATACCCCATATAGGATTCGATAATTGTAATCTATAGATATTATTCAAATAGTCACAATTTTGTTTTATGCTCTCCAAACTTCTCTTGTCAAAATGGCTAATCCAGACATAAAGTATTTGCTGAGCCTTTGTTATCTTATCATTAGCTTTACTCATCTATATAAGATTTATAGAAATTAGGTACATTACTCAACCCCTCAATTCCCTCCGTGAGTTTTGATGGTGAAAGATAACCATATCTTTCATCATAAGCTGTTTTAATACTGCTTACGTGTATTTCTTTAGATGGTTTTTCTATACATCCAATATAGCTTAGACTCTTTTCACTCATAGGCAGTACTTCACCATCATCAAGTGTACACAGGATCCTTAAATTACCTGGGAATTGGATTCCGCATGGGAAGTATGATGAAAGTCCCATTTGTATGTCTAAAATTGGCTGCAAATAATTGGGCAAATATGACAAATTGATATTCTGTAGTATCAGGAAGTGCATTTGCTCAGGTTCGTTGTTACAATGTTGAACCATTTCCTTAAGTCCCTCTGTCCAAAGGTCATCGAATGACTTCCATCCTACATTAACATATTCTACACCATAATAACACTTCTGTGCGGCATGGATAATGGCCATCGCATAAGCATTGTCAGGAACAAGCAACAACTTATATTCTACCATCATATCCGCTATTGTAGATGCGTTTTGATGTGGGAGTTTGTTTGCTTTTAAAGTATCTTCCAATGATTTTTTATATGCATTGTACATCATACATTCCGTTCCTACCTGGTTAATACTTTCGATATTAAGAGTCTTTGAAGATTTAGAGGGGGTAGGAAATGATGCCGGTGCCCCCATGCCAAAGACTTCTTTTATTATAGTGAAATCCGATATTAAGTCATTCTTTCGTTCATTGGCTTTCTTTATCAGTAGCTCTACGCTCTCAACATCCTTTTTCTTGGAAGCAATAGTCTCATCAAGAATTTCAATTTCAAGTTTCTTCTCTTCTAATATTGCAGTTGCCTTAGCTTCATTTTCAGAAATAGTGCTTGCAGAAGCTTTGAATTCTGTTTCAAGCTCTTTCAGTTTTTCGTCATAACGGATCTTTTCCAACTCAATCTGAGTCTCATGCTCTTCCTTCAGTTTATCTAATACCTTTTTGTATTCTGCAGAAGTATCACTTACTAGACTCTGTTTATGAGCTTCAACTGTTTGCTGAATGACATTCTTAACCCAAGGGATGTCAGAAATGGCATGTAGTTCGTCCAATGTCATGATAAAATTGGTACTGATCCTCTTAATCCTTTCAAAACGGCTTTTATGAACGTTGGGCGTAAGGTTCTTCATGTCGTTGAAGGCTTTAACCAGGTATTGCTCAACAACATCAAACGATTCTCCTGCCACTATTTCTGAATAGTGTTGTCGCAGGATTTTTGTCATAAACCAGCTAATCAGTTGATCGTCATTGGTTATGTCAATACATCCATCCTTTTCTGGTAATTGAGATGAGGGTATATATTTCTTACCAAACGAAGTGTCTATTATGTCAAGGCTTGATATTTTCCAATAAGGAATAAGTCTTTCTCTACTTTGGGCTTTTATATAGTATACTTTATCACCGCAAAGAATATATTTGTCTGACTCTGTTTCAATCAGATCGTTCTCCTGAAAGATACGGAAATTGTTTTCACCGTCCTCGTTAAGATTTGCCTTTAAAGATTTTAGTTTGGTTCCAAACTCATATACAGTAACGGATTTATCCCAAATATAACTATCTAAGCCTTCACCATCCTTTGCGTTTGGAATAACAGCAAGACAGACTAAACTGTTACGGAATGACTCGTATTTTTGAACAAAGTTATGAGCGAAAACTCTTCCTTTTGGTGGAAATGTGTTACTTACCTCCTTCGAATTGAGGTGATGATACTTGTTGAGTCTATCAACATAGCCTACAATGTCGATGTTGGCATTACCATTAGGTAATATGTCAACATATCCTACAGGATTATTGTTTTCGTAATCAAAAGTACCCATAATGACTATTTTATTTTAGATAAAACCCTAATTACACTATTTGTTTCGTTCTCTTGCATAGTTTTAAAAACTTGCATCTTTCCCCATCGTTGAAGAACAGTACCTTTAAGCTCTGAATTATTGTTTTGAGGTATGTAAGTAAAATCGAGTCCAACAATTCCGATCTCTTTTTGGACAGAATCCCAGTATGCTCCCTCCATCTCGATGTTCCATTTGTTGTAGACATCCATCCATATTGGGTGAGAAGCTTCATGCTGAACAATATCAAATTCAATACGTTTATAGTTCGGAAATCTTATACTGTGACGACCAGTTTCAAGGTCGCTTAAATCAATAGATTCCTTGGCTGATGAGTCCATTGGCTTTCCATCAACCCAGAATCGGCATTTTTTAGATACGACTAATGTAGGGCCTGCACCTAGCAAGTATGAAGATCTTGCGACTTTCAATCCACCTTTAAGAGAATAGAAGCGTTTGGTGGTGTACAAATCACCTGTGCTGTAAGATTGCTCAACTCGATAAATCGAAATATTTGCAAACCTTTTTATCAGCAGATGCGATTTTGAGGTTATTCGATGACTACATTGTTTAGTAAATACCAATGCGATTCCTTCTTCTGGATTGTCGTCATCACCATCATCTTCTTCCAAATATCGGCATTCCTGCCAATAGTTATCATAAATATCATCCTTTTTAAAGAGAATCAAGCCTTTATGTTTGAAAGAAAACAAACGACTCATCTCTGCATATGTCAATTTTGATACATCCAGTTCTTTTGTCAATTTAAGATTAGAATTGCGGAACTGGAGTTTTGAATAATCTTCTGTCAGGTAAACAAACTCACCAACCTCCTTTATGGTTTGTTTTTTTACAGTGGAATTATATCCTAACTTATACTCACCATCCCAACGAAGATAGAAATTAAATATCTGACGCTTGAAATCGTCTTCAGTGCGTGAGTTGTCTACAACTTCTCTCGAATGGCGAGTTCTGAAATAGGATAATAATTGATAACGATTTATATTTCTCCAAAAATCCTTTTCTGACAAATCTTCTCCAGGCAATAGATCGTAATCAACAAATGCACATGCAATGTACTTAAGATCTTCCTCAGTGAAAACACATTGAGATTGCATAAGAGGATACTGAACATATCTTCCTGCTCCTGTTTTCCTTTTGCACTTAGCAACAAAGAAATAATGTGAATCACACCAATCGTAAAATGTTTCCCAGTATATTTCCTGGTGCTCTTCCATCCATCTTTGGAGATCATTCATATCCCACCCGAGAAGAACCTGAGATAAACGATCACGGTAGTTCTTAACAGTAATACCGCCGCTATTAGCACGTTTAGATGCGGCATAGAGCTGAATTGCAAGAATTCCTTTGATATGAGAGATGTTTCTGGAATATGAATAAAGACTATGTCTTACAGCATTCATCAAGTCACGTTCATCAACATCATTCTTTCTACAGAACTCTGTGATGAGTGATTTATCAACCACAAATGCCACTGAAGAACCTATATTATCTTCTGAGAATATACGCTCATCTATGAACTTGCAGAATATGCTGAACAGTTGGGTCGAATTCATACTGTCTTTATTAGTTTAACCAGAAAATGGTATTTATCACTTGTTTGTCGAATAACTCTTGCTTGATATCTAGCTTTATAATCAAATCCTTTAGGATATGAGGCGACTGCCACTCTGATCTTTTTATAGCATTTATGCGGTGTAATAGTACCATTTATATTAAATGTAAGTTCTATTATGTCGCCTGCATTGAGTAAAGGGGTTTCCATGAGCATCTTGTAACTCACAGGCTCCCTTTGTGTAGCTAATAATGTATCGTATGGCTTATCAGCCATTGCTATAAAGACATTTATATCCACATGTTTCGAAATATTTTGAGTTGCCATGTCCTTGGGCAAAAGAATGCGCATTCCATGACTCTGCAGGAGATGATGATTCTGATAAGATGCAACTAACCTTGCATCTACTCTCTTTCCGACATATGACGTTATATTATTTAATTCCTCCTTAAATTTTTTCTTGCCTTCATATGAATTTAAAATTTTAAGAAACTCTTTATATCCTCCAGATTTTATTTTAATTATATCAGGACTTAAATTGGCTCGATTCTTTTGGAAATCATTATAGAGGAGTTTTTTTATTAACTTCCCTTCAATACGGCTGTCATCTATTTTGTCCGATATTGAATCAAGAAGTTTTTTTGTACCAAAGAAACCTTCTTTCTTTGAAACTTTTTGTAGGACTTCATAGATGCAGTAGTAAGAGGCTGGAGAGGCTTCTTCAAAACAATAATCTATCAATTCTTGTGAACTATAATTAAATAGGACACCATAATTGTGAAAATCTTCAGGTTTTGACAAACCTTTGATGCGACTTTGAATATCTTGTAAGATTTCTTTGGTTAGTAAAGTCCGGAAAGGATACAAAAACTCCAGATTCTTCTCTATCTTATCATTAGTGGAAAAAATCAGCTTAATAATAGGAGTCAAAGTATTGAGGTCAGGATAATATATATCATTTGGATTGCTATTGAAATAAGCAACTATAGGAGAACGGTAGATAATAACATGACATTCCAGTAACGTTTTTACAGCAAGCCAGAAATCTTCCTTATTTTTACATAAAGATAAGACATCCTTTACATACCTTTGTCCAATAGGTATTTCACGTCCTTTTTTCAGATAGCCATTGAATTTTTGCCGTAATGCGTCCTGATTGTCAATTCCGATAAGACTGGAGAAATCAAATTCTTCAACCTCACCATTCTCTTTGTTTGGTGGAGTTGCAGGAACTTCCTCCAATTGCGAAATGCCAAGATCCTGTTTAATTATGTTGTCAAATAGCCAGCGTAATTCATTAGATAAAGTTGACTCGTCTGAACCGACATAGCCATTCCGAGAACAAAATGCAATCAAATTAGTAATGTTACTGCTTAATTCATTGGTAAGAAGATAACACTTTGATATTGCATCAAATGTAGTTTTAATAGCTTTATCCCCTTTTAAACCAAGCATACTATGTAGTGCCAAGGATGATATAGGGGTAATAGACAAATACTGTTTACCTGTTTTCTCAAACTGTGAAATTATAAAGTCATTCTCCGAACAAATACCACAATATAATAAAGAAGAACTTGTATAAATACCATGGGAGTATGTGTAGTTTCGTCTTAACGACATTAATTCCTTAAGATCGACTCTATTGATATATCCGTTAGAATAACACTGTAAAAGACATGAGTAATCTGAAGTATTTGTTTCAGTATCATGCCCAATGGAATCTGAGGATAATATAGTAAGCACATAGGTGCCATCAATGTTTATGGAAAACATTGTGTTATCTTCGATTGGGAATTTAGCAAAACATTCACTCATGGCCTTTATCGTTTATTTCATTATCTGTTATTCTTCATTATCATCGTCAGTTTCATCAGCTCTAAACTCGAACACTAATTCTGATAGGGGAATGTTGCATTCATTCAGCATTCCGCGTAAGATGTTAATTTTGGTATATGTACTATTGTCAGTCCAGACATATAATCCGGGAGCTAGTTCTTTCCTCCAAGTTTCTGGAGTATGTGAAAAACCGTGTTCTTCGTTAGCACAGAGCCATTCTATTGACGAGCGTTTCTCCAAAAGTACATGGTTACACATTTGAATAAGCATTTCTTTCCATGTGTTTACTGTGTAATGTACGTTGTGATAGAAATAGCCTTGGATCTTCTTACCTGTAAATTCATAGTCATCGTCATCTATGGATGCAGACTCGATTTCTCGCTTAGCAGGCTCGAATGTGGTAGAGGGCATTGGCCATAGGCGCATAAACACCTCTAACAAGTCATGTTGACGCTGCTTCATCTCTGTCTCAGTCCATTGACTGCATGACTTAACATAATTGTTCAGTCGGAATGCACTATCATTGAAGCCTTTTTCCATGTCACGCTTCTCTATGAAAGTCAGGTTGCTATATTGGGAATTATAGCCTGTCAGCGTTAAATTGGCCATTGTATGAAGGTATTGCTGATGAATTCGCTCCCATTCTTCACCAAGGGCATCTTTCCATTTGTCGGACAAGGTCTGAGGCATGATGTGCTCAATACTGACGGTTTTCTCTGTCAGTTGTTTTACCACATCGTGACATTCCTTGCTATCTCTGTTCTCCATCCTTTCAAGAATGAACATACGCAAATTGGTAGGCATCTTATAAACCTGTCGAGTCGCAAAGTCTTCTTTCACTTCATCATCCTTGGGGAAAACAGATGAGCGGCCCTTCTTCAACAGCAGGTATATTAAGACATCGGTATAAGTCGGGTTTGTTCCTTCGACGGCCTTGCTTAAATTATTGATAACATCCCTATGAAGTGTTGCAAAGACTTTATTGAGAGCATTGGATGGAAGATTACAGATGATACGTCTGGCCCAATATGACTCTACGATGTCAAGAACTCTATATTTCTCTTCGTCGGAAAGGCTGTTCTTTTCAGCATAATCAAAGAATGCCATATAGAAAGGATAGGCAACGGTGGAATCCAAAGTCCGTACCTGGTTCAGTTTTCTGTTTATCTTGTCAACGCCCATATTGGCATTATCAATCTGCGAATAAATCTTGGCATAGTGGTGCATTTCCTCCAATAACTCTGCCCTAGAGGTCTTTTCATTTTCAGCATATTCTTTGAAAATGAAATAGATTTTGTCTATGCGACCAATTTTGCCTTGTTTCATTGTCAGATAGTCACGGACAAATGAAGATGGGTCATATTTCGTACTCTCCTCAATAGGATTCCAGTAACGAGTGTAGAGATCATCTTGTTCAGCCGGAGCAAGAGACATCAACAAATAGTTCCTGATTTTATCTGCCTCGCTAAGATCCAGACCTGTTGAATTGAGACTTTCAAAGATTAGTTGCGGGTCATCATCTTCATCCAATTTGATGTTTATGACCTCCAGTTTCTTGATTGTCTCAAATAGTTCATCCATGGTAAGACCTGATTTCATTATCTTATCATAGAAGAACTCATAGTTGCGTGTTACGTTAGACCCCTTCACATACTGGTCTTTGGGCTTGTAGAGTAGGGAGTCAAAAGCATCCATGTCTTTTTTGATGGGCTTCAACTTTACCTTACGCTCATCTTCTTGATACTCATCTACAAGGTAACGTTTGAAGATTTTATCGACAAGTTTACTGTCTGTTGCTTGTATGTCACCAGCTTTATAGGCATTTACCATAGCAATAAGCATAAGGGAAACAGTCGTGATTCTCTGCTGACCGTCTATAATAAAGCGATCTTCTGTGCCTGATTGTATATTTGACACAATGCTGCCAAAGAAATGACTCTTCCTATCACTATGATGCATCTTTAACAAGTCTTGAAATAGTTGCTCACAGTTTTCTTCTTTCCAGTCGTAGTTACGCTGATAAAGAGGTATGATGAATCGTTTGTCAGACCCATCGAAAAACTTAATTAGCGGTTGTGCATCACCTTTCATACGCTTACTTTTTTTGTATCGACATTATAACAGCTATTTTTTTTCTTCAGAAGGTTCTTTAGTCATATCCTCATTTTCATTAATATTATGACCATTCATTTCTAAGTCAGTAATACATGAGCCAGTTGCATAGCAATACATTGTGATTATAATATTGATTGCTCCATTTAACTCTTGTTCTGATGCAGTGGGGGATATGTGAGACTCGCTATTACGCCACTCTTTTACCATAAGCAACCATTGGTATAACTTTTGTTTCTCCTCATTTGTGCTATATTTTAATTGCCACAGTGGGGATAAATCATGAATAACGTTAGCCCAAGTAACAGTTTCGCCTTCTTTCTGAGGTTTTACTTCTTCATTGTTTATGAGGAAATATAATTTCTTAAGATATGCTTCAAACTTTGTTACTAGTAAATTAAATGCTACATGCTTATCGACAATCGTTGCATTCTTCTTATATAGATTAATAAACGCACGATGCAAGAACACCCCCACACCGTCTAGTGACTCTAAGGATTCCTTATCAATGACGTACATTAGTGCATCAATGATTTCCTTTTGAGAACGCATGTTCTGACGAACCCCCATCAAAGTATATGATATTATTTCTTCTATCTTTTCTTTGATAGTATCTATTTGTGGCTCGTCGCTTCCTATAGGCTGTTGCGGATTCTCTAGGTTTTCAAAACTGTTATCAATATCAACCTCTTCCACTTCAGCAGTATCAATTGTAACATCATCATGCAGGTAGGCATATAAAATTTTCTCTCGGATATCAGCATTTAAGATGAAATTCTTTAGCAAGGCACTCCATCTTGTCATCATGAAGGGCGGTGTCACAGACTTGCCCTCTACCATTTCAATAAAGGCAATTGTCTTGTCTTTATCAATTGTTTGGCGTAAAACTGAAAAACGCTGGAAATCATCGAGATTCTCTTCTGTTACTCCAGAAGTCATAAGTTCCTTCAATTTGCTGAAGTCAATTCCTGTCGCCTCATGTAGAATCATCATCTGGTCGTACAACTCTTTCAGTTGATATTCATTAATGTAGTCCTGGAGTGTCTTGCCCGGTTCTGGTCGAAGATCTCCACGCTGAATATCATGCAAAATCAGAATTGCAGTACGCTGATCCTTTTGTGACAGTGATGCAAAAGTCTTATGCAGTTCCTTCAAAGCTGCTTTTGTCAGTTCACTACCAGGCCCTTCAGCATAGAGTTGCTTAATAAACTTCTGAAATTTCGAGTTTATATATTCTGCATCAATTTTACCAGTACCAATCTCTGTGATATAGGGATCTTCAGGATAGTCAAAGTCTCTTTCCTTTCCCCGCTCTACAGGACCGAAGAGTTCACGATATCGCTGGAGTAAGATTAGATAGGTTTGTTCATCAAACTCCATCTTTACTTTGGTGATACTAGTTTCGTGAATGAACTCATATTCACTCTTTTCCCACAAAAATCCCTGTAGCTTAGCAGATTCTATCATGCGTGTCATGATACTAAAGTCCTTGGCAAACATGTTCCGATCTGCAGAACTCCCAGGCAATTTTTCAAAGTTCATAATCTTATTTGCAAAGAAGATATCACGGATATGAAGGAACAGACCGTTGATTGTCTTCAAATTTTGCTCTAGCTTATCCACAAATACGCCCAGCGGCTGGTCAACATACAACTCCAGCGCATCCTCTATGTTCTGTTCCATCGTATAGGGGAAGGCATAGTAGATAATGGTGCCCCATGGTTTCTCATGCTCATTGAAGATACGGTTTGTTCGTGAAAAAGCCTGAATAATATCCACATACGTCAGCAGCTTATCCACATACAATGTATTAACCCATTTCGAATCATAGCCCGTCAGCATTTGTGTTACCACGATTAGCAGGTCTATCTGTTGTGTATGGTCGTGCTCAATAGTGGTATAGGGCTTTTTGTGCGCCAGGCGTTTGGCAACATCCTTCTTATATCTCCCGTAATTTGCCAAACCAAACTGGTGGTGATACTTTGTGTTATAATCATCCAGCATTTCTAAGATAGCATCTTCCTTTACGATGCCGTCATCACTATTGTCGATATTCTCGTCAAAAACACAAACCACATTCAGATGACTGTGTTGTTCTTTAAATATCTTATAATATGCAATGGCCTCAGGAATATTCTGCGTAGCCAGTATTGCATGGAACTTATAATTTCTACTCAGGCGCTCAAACTTACTGGCTATGTTCTGTGCAACTTTCAAATGATGCATTGGCTGTTGATAAATATCCTTCTTACCTCTAGGTAAATAGTATTCTATACCGTGCTTTAGCTGCTCACCATCCAGATAATCAGCTTTCATCTGCATATTGTGCATAAAGCGGTTATAGATCTTCATTTTATCTGCATCATCCTCTATCTCTTCCAACGACTTGATGTCCAAATGATAGAAAGCAGCCTTCTCTCTTAGTTCAAGCTCATTGGGATAGGTGATTTCCTTATATACATCAAATCCCAATACGTTTTTATCGGGAATAGCATGTGCAATAGTATATTTATGGAGCATGTTGCCAAAAAGGGTTTCGGTTGTCACGTCCTTCTTAGCATTCTCATTAAACACGGGTGTTCCGGTAAATCCGAAGAGTAGAGCCTTGGGGAAGGTGTGCTGGATATTGATTAGCATCTCCCCCCAAACGCTACGGTGGCATTCGTCAACGATAAACACAAGTCTTTTCTTACCTATCTGAATTATAGTGTCTTCTGATACCTGTGGATTATCCTTGATGTTCGCCATCTTCTGTATAGAGGTCACAATGAGCTTTTCGTCCTTTTCCTCACTCTTCAATTTGTTCACCAAAATTAGAGTGTTCTGCGTGTCCTGAATGGTTTCATCTTCACCGGCAAAACCGCGATATTCGTCTAACGACTGGATGCTCAGTTCAATACGATCCAAAAGAAACACCACCTTATCGGCATCACCGGAATTAGCTATAAGCTGAGCGGTCTTAAAACTCGTCATGGTCTTACCTGAGCCTGTCGTATGCCAGATGTAGCCGCCTTTGTTCCCCTTTAGGTCCCAGTTGGTTTTCTGAACCGTGTCACAAATAGAGTTCACTGCATAATATTGATAAGAGCGCAGTACTTTCAGTGTCTGGTCCTTGTCATCAGCGATAGTGTAATAGCCAATTAACTGATGAGCCATCGGAATCATCAGCAGTTCTGTGGCCACACGTTGCCAGTCATATATCTCATCGTTGTTGAAATCTGCCCAATGGAACTGACACTCCTTTACAAAGCCAGCCTCATGGCCGGGATTTGCAAAATATCGTGTAGCCTCTGGTGTCATTGCCACGAAGATTTGCACCATTGAGAAGATGCCTTTACTGAAAATGCCCTCGTGCATATAGCGTTTTTGTTGGAAGATAGCCTCTTCTACGCTTTTGCGGGAACGTTTCAACTCGATATGGAACAACGGCATACCATTGATAAGTAGCATAAGATCTCCCCGACGGTCACCTGCCAATGGGTGTGCTGTTTTGAAGTGCGGTTGGCGAACAATTTGGTAACGGCTCTGACCTGCGCTGATTTCCTCTGGATCAAAAATCTTCAGATAGACTTCTTTTCCACAGTTATGGATGTCTTCTGGGTTATCACGTTTGATAACAATCTCTTTGCCATTAATGCGTTTATTGATCTCATATGGCGTATTCCACAGGTTCACCTGATCAATAATCTGCTGCATCTCTGAGGCAGTCAACGGATAACAGCCAAGTTTCTCCTGTTCTTGATTCATACTCTGGATAATCTTTGCCCAGTTATCCACAAGTTCTTCCTCCGTCGGATACATCAATACCTCTGGTTCCCAGCCATGCTGTATCAGTACGTCACAGAGCGCACTTTCAAACTCACTCTCTTTATCAAATGTCTGAATGTGGTCTTTGCTATTCATATCGGTTGTCTTTAACTGTTATACAAACATTTTATCTAAACAGGCAGCTTTAATCTGCTTCAGCTTTTCTAAACGCTGCTCCTGAAGGGATATTTGCATGTCGAGGTTGCGGAAATAAGATGCAATTCGTTGCTGTTCCTTAATGTCATGGGGTATCATAATATATCCCGTAAGTGCTGTCTCGTCGCTGATATTCATCGTATTCTTTGCTCCTTTGTTAATGAGAGGTCTAAGATAGGCATTCAAGCGCCATGCTGGATCAAAGTAATAGTGAATATATGGAATCCAAGTATTATCTTTAGCTGTATATACAGCATAGAGAACAGATACTATCCCTGTTTTACCAGTATTTTCTTTAACAATGCCATAAGGTTTAGATTTAAGGGGTGATTTGGTATATACCAACTGCCCTTGTTTCAAGATTCCATAATTGCTCACAGACTTACCTGCATAACTTCTTCCAAGCAGCTCAATTTGGTTCATAACGCCAAAATCATCTGAAACAGAAAGAACATCTTCTTTTCCAAATTTGTCGTCTGTATTTCTCTCTCTTGAAATATCCAAGCATTCATTCAGGGTTTTCTTATCCCATTTTCCTTCAAATCCTTTGAATCTGACGCGTGGTGTAGATTCACCTATCAGTGGGAACATGGAGATAAGAGAAGCAGACTTCATCTGCTTCATTGAAGCAATCTTTTTCTTCGTCGCAGTAATATTTCGATCCATATTAGACAAAAGTAGTCCTATGGATTTTTGTTCGTTAATAGAAGGAAGAGTAATTTCTATCTCTTTAATAATACTTGCGTTAAAACTTTGTTGCTTAGTCCCTTGTGTTAATCGAATTCCAAGCTCCTCACTAAAAGCTCTATACCATTGAAATAGGAAATCTGTATTGATTTTATTTTTATCAGGAAAAAGCGCCATACATGACTGATTCATTGTAGTATCTATTCCCAAAATACCACAATTGCCCCTTGTGCCAGCAGCTTCAAGACCTGTAATAGCCATAACAAAAGTACCTTTAGGAACCAACTTCAGATTAGCTGATTCTTGTCCTTCTCTTGTTATTTTCTCAGAACATTTTTCTACGATGCCTCTATTTAGATCTCCACTAGAAATCCAATTAATATCTCCATTCCAATATCTATTAACAGCCCTTGACGGAGTTTGACCATTATATAAATCTGTTATTACATCAGACATTTTATATTTTGACCATTCACCATTAAAACCTTTTAATCTTATTTCTGGTTTTTTCATAACCTAATTAATTTAAAGATTTTTTGAATTCATTTAGGCCTTGTATTGCATACTCATCACCTGTTAGTTCAGAAATAAGCTCAGAAAGTTCATCCTTCGCTTCAACAAGTTGTGCATTCAGGTCATTATACGACACAGCATACTTTTGTGACAGTGCATAGATTCGCTTATTCAGCGAGTCTATTTCGTCTTCTGGCGCATCTAAGATCTTTTCTGTTACAGGCTTTATCCATTTCATATCAAGATACTTCAACACCTCTTCATCGTTTAAGCTCTTAATCTTGGCAATGGTTTTGTCTATGAGAGCCTGGCGCTCAGCCTTGACTATCTTTCCAAGTTTTGATAGTTCATCCCATAGAGTAACCATCTTTTTCAGCTTCTCCTTAGTATCTGGCTCAATGTCATCACCTTTGGCTTTTGCATCTTTTTTTATTTTGGTCTTATCCAACTTTGGTTTATCATCACCTTCGATGTATTCCTGAACCTCATCTTCTGTAAAGCCCTCCTGAATCTCTTCGAGTTCGCTCTTGATTTCCTCTAAGCGGGACTCTTCGCTGGCAATGGCAATAAGTTCATCCTCAAAAGCATCTTTCTGAATCATCTCAAATGGTAGTATGCGTCCTTTCTTGCCATCTTCCACTTCTTTCTCATCGTCACCATCCTTAACCAGCTTATAACTTGGCTCTACGGTACGCACAGCGTCAAACCCTTCTGTCTGGATGGTTTCAATGTCATTTACGATGGTGGGCCATTGGTCACTAAGTATCTGATAGATGTCATAGGGATTAATCAGGGGGATATCTGCCAAACGTCGAAAGATATCTGCAGACAGCTCATCCTGAGCCTGCATCTCCTTTACATCCATCAGATGCTCTATCAGGATATCGTCCATTTTAGTAGCGAAACCGTCAAAAGCACTATAGAACTTATCCCTGAAATCAAGGATATCCAGACTTAGCATAGATTCTCCCTCCAAGTCTTTATCAGTGAGCATAGAGTATGGCTTTCCTGGTATAGGTTTGAAAATGCGCTGATAATACTTGGGCAACACATCCCAATAATTTTGGAATTTAGCCAACTCACTATTGGGGATGCCGCCGAACATTGTGGAATAGATATCATACTGTTCAGGATCCTCTGAGGAATCCACATAGCGGGGGATATTCAGGTTATATCCGTTCTCACGTACCTCGTCACGACTGACTGTGCGCGAGAATCCGGGGATGGTCTTACGTTCACGCCATACATCTGCAATGCGTTTTACATCTGAGGCGCGAAGTTTGTTTTGCTTACTACCAGCTTCCTTCACAAATCCCTTCGAAGCATCAACAATCAGAATATCGTCATTATTGCGGTGCTGCTTCAAAACCATAATGAGTGTAGGAATGCCGGTTCCAAAGAAAATATTGGCAGGCAGGCCGATAATTGCGTCTATCTGGTTCTTCTCAATTAGACGTTTACGGATTTGTCCCTCAGCTCCGTCATCAGGTGATCCGCGGAATAGTACACCATGAGGCAATACGATAGTCATAATACCATCGGGCTTCAAGTGGTGAAGCTCGTGCAGTAGAAAGGCATAATCGGCCTTGCTCTTAGGAGCCACACCATAGTCTTTGAAACGGGCATCGAACTCTGCATCCTCAGAATCCCAATGCTGAGAATAAGGCGGATTCGACACCACGGCATCCACATAAAGCGGCATACCAGCATCAGGACCAGTCTTCTGGATAGGCCAGTCCTCGTCTAAAGAGTCTGCGCAACGGGTGTCGATGTTGCTAGGTTGTATACCACGCATCACAAGATTCATACGTGTCAGGTTGTAGGTGTTCTCCTTTAACTCCTGGGCATAGTATTTCACACGGTTCTTATCCTCGATATGACGGCCTACACTCTTACCGATAGTCAAAAGCAGAGAACCTGAACCACTCGTCGGGTCGTAGATCTCAATTTTATCTTTGGCCTTATGGTGCTCAGCCACAATTTCCGACATCAGAATAGCTACTTCGTGTGGGGTATAGAACTCGCCAGCCTTCTTACCAGCATTAGCGGCAAAGTTACCAATCAGATATTCATACACGTAACCCAGCACATCGTAGTCCTGCTTGCTGTCAGTAGGAATATCTTTGATAAGCTTAATAAGTCCATTCAGTGCCTTGGTCTGTGCTGCTGGACTCTCACCAAGTTTGCTCAGACCAGCCTGCAACGTGATGAATATCTTCTCATACACTCCCTTGAACTTGTCACTAATTAGACCGTCAAAACGATTTAAGGCAATGCTTAAATCAGAGACACTAAACGAGACATCAGGCTTCAGCCAAGTTGAGAAGAGATTCTTATACTCGATAAAGTAGCCAATATGGTCTTTACAGTCCTCAATCAGTTTGGCCATATCCTCGTTGGTATAGTCCTCCACCAGATAAGGCAAATAGCTGTCATCCCAGCTATGAACATTCTTCAAATAGTTCACCTCATTATCCGAGAGAAACTTATAGAAGATGAGACCCAGGATATAGTCCTTATACTCGTTAGCATCAATCTTCGAACGCATTTTGTTCGCCGATGCCCAAATTTTGTTTGCAAGTTGTTGCTTATTCATTATTTATTTTATTTTTTTTTCTTATTTAATTACCGTTTTGAACGGGATTCATCATCTATTTCTTTTAAGTGTTTTTGGAATTGCTCATTCCATTCTTTTCTTTCACGTTCTTCTTCTTGCATTTCTGTACATGCTTTAAAGAATATATACCCCATAAACAAACAGAAAGCTAAGCATCCTAACGGCATCTTTTTTGCTCCTTCTTTAAATAAGAAGCCCAAGATGATGATCAAACTGCATGTTCCAAACACTTCCCACATTGCTACTCTCTTTTTATAAATTCATGTTTTTGAGTGCAAATGTCGTTATTGTCTGTGCAGCCATTCTTCCCAGATATATAAATTTTTAAATTATCTTCGATTTTTTCTATTATTTGTTGTCTTAACCATTCAGGTTTCAAAACTTCGACATGAGGCCCAAACGAGAAAATCAAGGATTTCAACTCGTTATTTGGACGTACCGTTATTTGTAGAATATGTTCGTCAATGTCTAAAATCATCTGTGTAGGATGAATAGGCTTTGATACTATGTAAGGGAAACGTTCTTCATCAAATTTCATAATAATTGGCTCTGCTTCTATGTGATCATCTGGTAGAGTTACACCAACTATATCCTTGAAGAAAGTATTAAAATCAATGTCCTTGTTTGGTATGAATGCTATGTCTTTAGCCCTTGAGAATTTTACAATTCGGTCAAGAGCTTTATTCGTAATGTATTTATGATTGTCACATTCTTCTAATCCGAAGAGAAACCAGCGATTGTTGAACTGCTTAAGGTGATATGGGTGTACAACAGATGAAATCTCCTTTCCTTTAAATGTCCGATAAAGAATGTGAAGAGGAACATGATTGATAGCAGAATCTATTAATTCACCCAAAAATTCCAAACCTTTAAGTTGTTCGTTCTGTTCGAATGAAACGACATTTTCTGTGGTTCCCTTTACCCCAAAACGATACTCTAGATTGGAAATGACTTCTTCCAACCATGCATTCTTGGAACCGTCACGGAAACGAGCAAGCATGTCAATAGTTGAACGAAGAGTGCTTACTTCCTCAGCTGAAAGCTCATTGTTGAAGATAGAGAAGTCTCTGTCTTCATAGCGATAATAGCACTTTTTCCCGTCATACTGATAGGCTTTAATGGGGGCATCGTATGTAACCCGGTCTCGCATATACTTGATGTCATCGCGTATCTGACGGATGCTGACCTCTGTTCCATAAAGGTCATAGAGAGCTTCATTGACCTTATCCAGAAGGTCTTCAATCTCGTACTTCCTATGGAAATCGCTAAAGCAGCGGTCGAGAATCTGGTAGCGCAATAGGGCGTTCTTGTTTACAGGCATAGTCTCTAAGCTAATTCATTTAGGAATTGGAATCTGTACGCACGAGGTCGTTAATCTCGCATTTCAGACAGCGAGCAATTTCAATCAAGTTTTCCAAGCTTGGTTGTGAAGTGTTTGTCACCCATTTGGAAATAGTGGCCGGGTCTTTACCTAATTTTTGGGCTAGATCCTTGTTTGTCATCATCCGCTCTGCGAGCATTACCTTGATCCTGTTAATAGGCTTATTCTCCATTGTACCTTATATATTATTGGTAAATACTATCTGCAAAGATAGTTATTTTTTTGAAAATCTGCGAATAACTCGCAAAAAATACAACTATTTTATAAAAAAAAAGATGAATTAGCCATTTTTTTCTCTAGTTTTTCTGTATTTTTGCACCTAAACGTTGAGAATTCATTTTTTTATCGCTTTTTCAGATAATATGAGCATCTATGCAGATAGACTGCACTCTTGAATAATAATTTTGCCCCGATATTATGAATATCAATTAAAACCCGATAATATGAAGCATCTAACAAAAGAAGAGCTTATTGAACAGCTAAAGGCACTAGCCAATGATGAGACTGACATACCTGAGAGAATGGGAGCGATGTGCTATTCTCCAGCACCTCCTGAACCTGTTAAGGTCAAATGTGACTCTTGTGGTAAACAGATACGGGAAATGTCTTGGAGAAAGATTGTTAGGCATGTACTCGAAAAGAAAGAAGAAATGATGACAGAACTTGGCTTTGATGCTAAGATTGAGCATCTTTGTGCTGATTGTGCCGGTAAGCTTGGGTTCAAAGATGAAGACGGAAATACATTATTCGACGGCGAAATGTATTATGTGTTCTACTTCAAAACGAAAGAGCAAGAGAACTATCATCTTGCAATATCAAATGACGAGGATGATTATAATGCTGTCATCGCTTTCCTGAAGAATGAAAAGTCATATACGGATTTCTTCGATAATACACATTTAGTTAGGGAAGAACTATCTTTAATCGAACGAATGACAGGAATTTCAATTGAATAGGATGCATATTATAAGCCTGCCAAAGTCTGTTGCTCTGGAACTGACCTACAACTGCAACCACTGTTGTAAGTTCTGTTCCTGTCCTTGGTATGCTCCAAACACGACATACCAGAAGGGAAAGGAGTTGACTGTGACAGAGTGGAAAATGGCTATTGATAAGCTTTATGATAAGGGCGTAAAATCTTTCTCGATTTCTGGCGGTGAGGTGCTATTGAAGGAAGGCTTTGAAGAAATCCTGGTATTCATAAGGAGGGAAGGTATTCAAAGAGGATTCAATCATCCTATAGTTCTTATATCGAACGGGCTTGCAATGAGAGAAGAGTACATGTCCTTGTTTAAAGAGTTAAATGTACATCTTAGCATGAGCCTACCCGGTTATGAGACATTTCAAGATCATACTGGAGTTGATAACGCAGAGGGGGTTCTTCATTGGTTTGAAGTGGCAAAAGCCTATGGAATAGAAGCGACTTTGAATGTTACTGTGACGAAAAAGAACTATTATGAACTGTTTGAGACTATTTCTCAGGGATTAATTCATGGTGCCCACGATATTCTATTGAACCGTTTCCTTCCTGGGGGAAGAGGATTGGCATATAGGGATGAACTGGCATTAAATACAGAACAGGTAAGTGGGATGCTTGATATTGCTGAGGAAGTCTTGACTTATGCGAATCGATATGGTATTGTGGGTACTGAAATCCCTATATGTGCCATTAAAGACGTGGAAAAGTATAAGAGAGTTCACATCGGCTATCAATGTGCAGCTGCCAAGGGCTTCTTTGTTGTTGATCCATCTGGGAAGATTCGTACATGTAATCATTCTCCCAGAATTGTAGGACATATCTTTGAGAAACCAATGATTTCAGATGCTGATTACTGGAACATGTTTGCCACAAGTGATTACATGCCAGAATCTTGTAAAAGGTGCAAATTGTCTAAAAAGTGTGATTGTGGCTGTCGTGAAGTGGCAAATATCCTTCATGGAAGTCCGAAAGATAAAGATACAAGTATTATTGCATAAAGACTATGAGTAAAAACAACTATACAGAGGAGGAACAATATTGGATGGCTGGAGGAAATACAGGTACTCTGCCTAATCGTATCACTCCGTTGATGATTAATGTACTGGAACCAAATGAGATATTTGTATTCGGTAGCAATATCCAAGGGATGCACATGGGAGGTGCTGCCAGAGTTGCATATAGTAAGTTCGGTGCAGAGTGGGGAAATGGTGAAGGACTACAAGGCCAGTCTTATGCTTTGCCGACAATGGAAGGAATTGAAAGTACGACAGCAGCAGCTCGTCACTTTACTAAATGTGCTAAGGAACATCCAGAACTGAAATTCTTCGTGACACCTGTAGGATGTGGTATCGCAGGATATGTTCCAGAGGATATTGCACCAATGTTCAGGGATGCTGCAGAACTTGAAAACGTCTATCTTCCAGTAAGTTTTTGGAAGGTGTTAATGGGTATAGATAAGTCATGAAGACATATTTGGAGATTCAGGTTCCGTTGAGATACAATGCTTCTTGGTTTCAAGAACTGAGAGTAGCCTGCCGAAATATCGATGTAAGATGGCAAATAGCCTACCATCATATTACAATGGCCTTTGTTGACGAAACACCTGAAAACATTGATCTTCGTCCCCTGTTGGAGAAACAACTAAAGACATTTTCTGCACCGACACTAACTTTTGACAAGTTGGATGTCTTTACAGCAAAGTCTGGAATGCACATTATCAACCTGACAGCCACAGATGTACCTCAGTCCTTTCTTTCGCTGATAGAGATTATCCGCTCAGACATGAAGGCCGCTGGTTGTGTTGTGGACTCATGGTTTCGACTTCATGTAACATTGGGCAGGGTAAAAGATCCTCACATCCATTTAGCGACTATTCAGGAATTGACGCAATCTGTTTCCTTACCTGCATTTTCTCTAATTTTGGAAGATGTTGATTACAGGGTCTTCCGTGGAAGAACTATGTATGAAATTAAGTTGAATAGTATTTAAGGTTAACAATATGAAAGGAATATGTCCTATAACATTAAAAGAGAGTGATATTCGTGATTCTCACATTTTTCCCAAGTTTATGTATGAATATCTAAGCGCACATGGAGGAAATAGAAATTTCATTGATTCGACAAATCCCAAAAAAATAAGTCAAAATGGGACAAAAACAAAAATGTTAGGTGCGGAGACTGAAGAATCTTTTGGTAAAAGGGAGAAATGGTTTGCCGAGAATATATTCATTCCTTATAATGAAAAACGTTTGTTAAACAATGAAGTTGAATACGGTGAGGAGTTTTTTTTCTATACAGTTTCTCAACTATGGAGATTGATTTATTATAATGAGTTAATCTCCATGAGAGACGAACATCCCTTTTTCAATCCGGATTACGATGAGCTTTATGAATTATGCTCAAAAGCAAAAGAAGAGTGGAGGGTATTTCTTAATGACGGAAAAATACCGCAACACTTTAGCAATTTCTACATAATGCCGCTAAATTCTTTCCTTTCAATTATACCCAGTAGGTATTTTGAGATTGAGTTCTACATAAAAAGATGTTTTGATAGTAATATCTTTGGCAGTGATACAGGAGATCGGGTTATGTACTGTAAGTTGCCAAATATGATTATCTGGGGCCTTCTCTCTGACTGTGAGCCTCATTGGTGTTATGGAAAGAAAATTAATGTAGATGGTGGTGTTTTAAATATGGAATTTGATCAATACGATGACGAAATAGTGGAATATATATATCATAGAATAGGTGTCAATTCACTAATGATGAGAGAAGATGCTCAAAATTTCTCAGAAAAACATGTAAAAAAGCTTTATGAAAAGATGAGTAAATCTCCAAATTTAAAAAATAGTGAGTTAGGCGAAATCCTTTCTTTACGAAAGATGCCTATTGTGGAACGTCCAGACGAAGATACAATCATATTACGGATAGAATAATTGCATGCTTTTGGCTTATTCATTAAAATCCATAATCGCTATGATTGAGAAATAAAGCTATTCTGCTAACAAAAATAATAAAATAGATTCAATTCTTGCTTGCCAGCTTTCAAATTATCGCCCGTTTTATGCTAAATTAGTTAAATCACGCATAATTCCGCTTTTTTTGATTACTTTTACAACCCGAATTTATAAAGTACATAACAATAAGACACAATACAGATGAAACAAGAATATGCAAGGGTATCTATGGAAATGCCAGAAAATGAAGAAAAGAAAATTCTCCGTCAGGAGCTGACATACGAGATAGAGAATAAGGACGTAAATGATGAATACACTGTTAAATTCTAATCCCACGGCAATGACGGAAGACGAAAGCTTTCTTTTTTAACTATTCATAAGTGTTTGAATTGTGTTTCAGATATTTTCGTTGCTTGTACCATCTAATACCTGCTATGTCGCCATTGTCTTTCTCTCGGCATAGCCAATCGGGTTCTTAACGATTTTCTCTGTGCAAAGGTAGCATGCCCTGATGACATGTCAAGTACCTCGTTGCTATTTCTACAGAAAGTTCTGACTGTTACTCAGCGAATTTTCAGCAGAAATTCCTTGCTGTTGTCATCTGTTTGGGCTTGCTTTTGTAGCACATAGAAAGTCTAAACCCGATAGGTCATGCCGATGATGATAAAAAAAAGCTCCTCCGCAGGAGATGGACTTGAATCAAATAGAAAGTCTTCCCCTCCAGGTAGTCCGATAAAAATAACAATTCACAAACAAGCAACATTATGAGATTAATGAACGCAGAGTTGGCGGAATCTCTCAAAAAATTCCCACTTTACAGTCAGGACGGCAAAAAGGCTGATGCCGTCGTAGTGGCAAAGTATTTCTTCCCAGCTATCGCCCTCACTTGGTATGTGACTGAAGGCAGGGAGGAGGATGATGACTATCTTTTCTTCGGTCTGGTTGTCGGCACGGACACCAGCGCAGAGATGGGCTACTTCTCTCTTTCCCAGTTGTCTGAGCTGAACGTGTGCGGTCTGAAGGTGGAGCGTGACATCTACTTCCAGCCAAAGAAGCTGAGCGAGATCTGCAATAAGTCAGTGAAGGAGTACATCGATCACTATTTCAAGAATTAATCCGTTTAGTTCATGGCACCCCGAACGTCGGGACACCGGCCAAGGGGTGCTTTCTACTACTCAATTATATAAAGTAAGTTTAACCCCAAATACTATTGTAATATGAACATTTTCACAGACAACCCAGATTTTTACCCAACCCCGAAGGAGGTTATTGCCCAAATGCTATTAGGTGAAAACATTGTAGGAAAGACCGTATTGGAACCATCAGCAGGCAA
>Ga0247608_10000932_pt1 | contig 43359 bp, 39 predicted proteins | sample 176DNAGHGlowgp2_FD_193490 | JGI IMG/M metagenome (GOLD analysis project Ga0247608, IMG submission 193490) | Sheep rumen microbial communities from Palmerston North, Manawatu-Wanganui, New Zealand - 1766 DNA GHGlow gp2 | ecosystem: Host-associated > Mammals > Digestive system > Stomach > Rumen ...
GGGCGGAAAGTTAATCATGCCCGGCATCATCGACAGCCATGTCCATGTGACCACGGGCGTAGGGTTTGAATACACGGATTTGGGAGTTCCCGTCATGTGCGACACCAAAAAAGACTGCCTGGACTTCATGGCCGATTATATCGCCAAAAATCCCGGACTGGAGCGTTACCGCTTCATGATGGAACGGACCTGCCTGGGTGGAGAGGAACTAACAAAGGAAGACCTGGACGCGATATGCCCGGATGCGGAGATGCTGGTCCTGGAGGGCGAAGTGCACAGCAACTGGGTGAACTCCAAGATTCTTGCGGCGCACGGATTGACGGACGAAACGCCGGACCCGGTGCCGGGGCTGGCCTACTTCGTGCGCAAGGACGGCCACTTGACGGGGAACTCGTTCGAGACCGCCAGCTGGCCCATGCTCTTTGACGGAATAAGTCAACTGACGGACGAACAGATTAAAACGGCCGTCCTGCGCTGGTTAGACAGTTCCATCGCGTATGGCGTAAGCGCTGTATTTGATGCCGGGTTCCCGGAACATAATGGAGTCAATGAGCGGATTTACGCGTGTCTGCAGGAGCTGGACAGGCAGGGGAAACTTCCGGTTTATGTGGACGGATGCTATGTGCTTACCCAGCCCCGAAAAATGAAAGAAGCCCTGGAGGGCGTGAAGCGTTTCCGGGAGAAGTTCAATACGGACCACATGAAGGTACATACGCTGAAAATCTTCATGGACGGCACCTTGAAGATTGAAACGGCGGCCATGGTAACGCCTTACGTGGATACCGGCCTGACGGGTGCTACGGCTTTTGACGCAGAGCAAGTGTCGGAAATTTTGAAAGAACTCAATGAGGCCGGACTGGACCTGCATGTCCACACGGTGGGCGAGGCTGCTTCCCGCGTGGTGCTGGACGGCGTAGAGATGGCCCGGAAGGAGTTGGGAGACCGTTTCCGCGTGAAGGTTACCTGCGCTCACCTGTGGGTGCAGGACGACGCCGATCTGGACCGTTTCGCCCAATTGGGCGTGACGGCCAATTTTACGCCGTGGTGGCATAGCGGCAACGTGGGAGGCAACCCCATTGCGTACTGGCCCACGTTCATCGGAGATAAACGTGCACATTCCATGTTCCGCTGCAAAACCATGTGGGACAGCGGTGCGCTGGTGACCTGGTCCAGCGATGAGGTCTTCTATGGCGATTTCAAGAACTGGAGCCCCTATCTTGCCATGGAGATTGGCATGACGCGTTGGATTAACGAGAAAACCCGCTTCGAGGAAGCCAGCAGAACCGTTGCGGCTTTCCCTCCCGGGAGTGAGAAGATGAACATCGAAGAAATGATTCTGGGCTACACCATCAACGGCGCCAGGCAGCTGGGCGTGGAGGCCGCCAAGGGCTCCATCACCCCCGGAAAGGATGCCGATTTTCTGGTATTCGACAAAGACCTCCTCACGGCCGAGCATGAAGGCTTCAGTTACAACATGCCGGCAGAAGTGTATTTTGAAGGAAAGAAAATAAATTAATCCGAATAAAATAGAAAGACTATGAACAAGATTTTACCTCTCGATTATTCAAACAAGGCCAATTGGTGCAAGATTCCTGAAGTCACCAAGGAATTCGATACGTTTTACGTATATGCTACCGAGTACATCCTGGGCAGCATGGCCCCGGGTGCTCCCGACTATGCGGACATGGACAATGCAGAAATGCTGGAAGGCGCTGAGGGTGAGTACCTTCTGCATGCCACTGCCTATGCGGATTCCACCAACGTATTCATGCCGTTCTACCGTCAGGTGGGCTTGCGCCATGCCGGCGAGGTATGGAAGCGGGATGGAATCTTTGACGCCTCCATTGCCGGTATGCCTTATGGCGATATCGTCGCTGCGCTGGACTATTACTTCGAGCACTACAATGGCGGCCGCCCGTTCATTATCGCCGGCCATAGCCAGGGATCGGCTATCGTCAAGATGGTGCTTAAGAAATACTTTGCGGAGCACCCCGATTACTACAAGCGCATGGTGGCCGCCTATCCGATTGGCTATGCTTTCACCAAGGACGAATTCAAGACCTATCCGCACATGAAGTTCGCCACCGGCGAGTGCGACACGGGCGTTATCGTCACCTGGAACACCGAAGGCCCCCGGAACAGGGAGGTAAATGCCGATACTTGCGTGTTGCAGCCCGGCTCCATGAGCATCAATCCGCTCAACTGGAAACTGGATGACACCTATGCTCCGGCCAGCCTGAACCTGGGCTCCCTTTACATGGACGAGAAAACCGGCGAGGTGAAGATGGGGGACGTCGGCGCAGATGCGCAGGTGTTCCCGGACCGCGGCGTGGTGGTGACGCATGCCAAGGGCGAGCCAATGACTGCAGAAAAGGCCGCAGTGGCCGAATATTTCTTCGGCCCGGATGGCCGCCACGGCGAGGATTATGCGCTCTTTTACTGCAACATCAAGGCCAATGTGGCCAAACGCGTTGCAGCGTATAAGGCGGCGAATAACGCATAAGAAATAGAACTGCATGACATTCGATGGCACCCAGAATACATTTATCCGCGCATTTTACAGACAGTAAATTACTTCGGTTCACACTGCCGTCCATTGCGATGAACATATTTGCATCGCTGTACATCGTGGTGGACGGCATGTTTGTCGCCAATTTGGCGGGGAAGTCGGAATTTGCGGCGGTAACCCTCATCTTTCCCATACTGAACATTCTCGGTACCATTGGCTATATGTTCGGTGTGGGCGGTAACGCACTGGTCGCAAAGACGCTGGGGGAGAACGACCGGCAGAAGGCAAACCGCCTGTTCTCCTTGATTGTGCTGGCCTCTTCTGTCGTGGGTTTTCTGCTGATGGTGCTGGGCTATGTCTTTATGCCCCGGATTGCAAGCCTCCTGGGAGCGGAAGGAAAACTTCTTGAAAACAGTGTGCTGTACGGGCGCATCTTTATTCTGGCTCTGCCCGCCTGGATTTGGGTGTATGAGTTCCAACTATTCTTCATCGCAGCCGAGAAACCTCATCTGGGGCTTGCCGTTACCGTATTCACCGGGCTTTGCAATATCGCGTTGGATGCGCTGTTTATGATAGGCTTCAAATGGGGACTTGCGGGCGCGGCGGCTGCTTCGGCCATCACGCAGATTGTGGGAGGCGTTTTTCCGCTCATCTACTTCAGCCGGAAGAACGACAGTATCCTCAGGCTGGTGAAGCCTGCGTGGGACGCCCGGTCGCTTGTCAAATGCTGTGTAAACGGCTCTTCGGAATTCATGGAGGAAGCCGCCGCTTCTTTTGTGGGGATTTTCTACAACGTGCAGTTGCTGAAGTATGCAGGGGAGGACGGAGTGGTCATTTATGGCCTGTTGATGTATGTCAGCCTTATTTTTTCCGCCATTTTTGTGGGGTATTCCAACGGGATAGGACCGGTCATCAGTTACAATTACGGCTCGCGGAATCACGAGGAACTGAAGAATCTGCGAAAGAGGAGCCTGAAGATCATCGCAATCACATCCGTTGCCATGTTTGTCCTTTCTCAACTGCTGGCCCGGCCGTTTTCCGCCCTGTTCCTGCGGGATGGAGGGAAATTGTTGGCCGATGCCGTCCATGCGTTCCGGATTTTCTCTTTCGCCTACCTGTTTACGGGAATGGCGGTTTTCGGTTCGGCCTTTTTTACCGCCTTGAACAACGGGCAGGTATCGGCCCTGATCGCTTTTTTAAGGACATTCGTGTTTGAACTTGGGGCTGTGCTTCTGTTGCCGCTGCTGCTCGGAGTGGACGGGATATGGTCTTCCGTTGTTTTCGCAGAATTCATGGCGGCCGTCACGGGGACGGTATTTATAATCGCCCTGCAAAAGAAATATCATTATTAATGTTTATCTTTGCAAGGATTTCCCAAATACGATAAACGTGCATAAATTTATTTGGCGTTTAAGATTGATTATGAAACGTATTTTCACTTTTTTGATTCCTTTTATGATGGTGTATGCCTGCTCACCTTCCTCTGCCCCCAAGGACAGAATCCTTCATTTCGACGGTATTGAGAACGCCCGCGAACTGGGCGGTCTTGTGATGCAGGACGGCCGGACCATCCGCAGCGGAAAACTGGTCCGTTCCGCTGAACTCTCCAAGGCATCCGACAACGATGTCGCCATTCTGAAGAAACGTTTTGCCCTGAGCGACGTTTTCGATTTCCGCTTTGAAAAGGAGCGCAGCGCCAAACCGGACCGCGAGATAGAAGGCGTCACCAACACCTGGCTTTCTACGCTGCCGGCGGCTTTTGTCGCCAGTTTCTCATCCGGACGTGCCGACAGCACCACGGTGCAGTCGGACAATCTGCTGGAGGCCCTGGCCTCCTATGCCTTCCATCCCAAGGCCCAGGCGATGGCCCAGAAACTGTATCCGGCCATCGTGATGGATACCACGTCGCAGAAGCGCTATGGCGAATTCCTCCGCGGCGTCCTGGAGGCCGATGGCGGCGCGCTCTGGCATTGCTCCCAGGGCAAGGACCGCTGCGGATGGGGCTCCGCCTTCGTCCTGGCGGCTCTGGGTGCCAGCCGGGAAACCATTGTGGAAGACTTTGCCCTGTCCAATGACTCCTATGCTCCGGCCATCGAGGCCCTGTCGGCCAAAATCAAAGAAAAGGGAGGGGGAGAGGCCGAACTGGGCTTCATCAATGCCATGATCGGCGTGAATGTCGAGAACTTTGAGCATACCCTGGACTTGATTGATTCGCAGTATGGCTCCCTCCAGGCCTATCTGGAAAAGGCCCTCGGTTTCACGGCCCAGGATCAGGAAAAGATGAAGAAAAAATATTTGCGCTAGACGAGAGCGCGGCTTCCCGAAAAGAAAATGCCCCTGCAGATAACTGCGGGGGCATTTTTGGAGGTACCAAGCGGAATCGAACCGCTGTAGCAGGTTTTGCAGACCTGTGCCTAACCACTCGGCCATAGTACCAAACGCGGAATGCAAAGTTAGCGCTTTTTCCGAGAAACGCAAAAATTATTTCAGCGTTTCTGCTTTTTATCCGGACTGGCCAGGGAATCGGCCAGGTGGCGGAGCCTCTGATTCTCGGTGTACAGGGAATCATTCATGCCTGCGAGGCCGTCCAGGCGTTTTTCCATAGCGTTCAGGCGTCCTTTCAGGGCTTCCACCACCCTGTCGTTCTCGTTGATCTCCGCCTCTGTCCGGCTGTAGATTTCGGAGACGATGTTGTCCATGTCTTTCTCGCTCATGCCAAAGGAATGCTCGGTGAGGTGAATCTGTTTGTCCTTGATGCCGTAATGCCCGGTTTTTTCCAGGAAGGCCGTTTTAAGGCTGTCGGAAAGGGGTTCTCCGGCCAGGATGAATTCCACGGCGCGTCCCTGTATCTTGTATTCACTGATATAGGTGCGGGGGCCCACCAAGCGGTCGTTTTCCATGACGGACTGCACGTTGCGCTCGAAATTGTTCTCCCGGATCATGACGATGGCGCTCCAGATGCTGGGAACCAGCACAATGGTCAGGATGGCCGATATCAGGTCTCGGCGGCGTTTGGCGGTAACGGGATCGATGCCGCTGACCGTTTTGAAGCGCAGATACTTGACCATCAGATAAGTGGCCAGGGTGATGAAGACGCTGTTGATGATGAACAGGTACATGGCCCCGAGGAAAAAACGCATCTCCCAATGGGCCAGGCCGTATCCCGCCGTACAGAGGGGCGGCATGAGGGCGGTGGCGATGGCAACGCCCGAAAGCACGGTTCCGCGCTCTTTGCGGCTGTTTTCCAGGATGCCGGCCAAACCGCCGAACAGGGCGATGAGCACATCGTAGATCGTGGGGCTGGTTCTTGCCTGCAGTTCTGTCGGGTTCACCAGGGAAAGGGGAGACAGGATAAAGAAGAGGGTGGACGCCACCAGCGAAATCAAGACCATCACCAGCAGGTTCTTCGACGCGTTTTTGAGAAGGTCCACGTCATTGGTCCCCAGGGCCAGGCCCATGCCGATGATCGGCCCCATCAGGGGAGAGATGAGCATGGCGCCGATGATGACGGCGGTGGAGTTGACATTGAGGCCCACCGAGGCGATGATGATGGAGAAGGCGAGAATCCACACGTTGGGTCCCCGGAACCAGATGCCGTTTTTGATACGCTGGGAGGCTCCCTCCCGATCCATCTCTTCGTAAATATAGATATACCGGTGAATGAACCGGCGGATTCTCTGTTGAAGGGTCATAACTTCAATTTTTTCGCAAGATACACATTTTATTCTTAACTTTGTGGGACAAACGAAGAAAGATATGAAAGAAATTGCGAAGGGCATTCTCTACATCGGCACCGATGATACCCAGTTGGATTTATTTGAGAGTCAATATGTTGTCCCGGAAGGGATGGCCTATAACTCCTATCTGATAAAAGATGAAAAGTATGCTGTCCTGGACACGGTCGACCGCCGGAAGGGGGAAGATTGGCTCCGAAACCTGAAAGAAGCCCTGGAAGGCCGCGCCCCGGACTATCTGGTGGTCCACCACATGGAGCCGGACCACTCGGCCCTGATCGGCGAACTGGCGGCCCTCTATCCCCAGATGCAAATCGTGGCCAGTGCCAAAGCCATCCAGTTGCTGGGCCAGTTCCAGCCGGGGCAGTGTTTTAACACCCTGGCCGTGAAGGAAGGGGACAGCCTTTCCCTCGGCACTTGCCAACTCCGGTTTTTCGCCGCCCCCATGGTCCACTGGCCGGAGGTGCTGGTGAGTTTCGAACCTTCCACGGGAACCCTCTTCAGTGCCGATGCCTTCGGCAAGTTCGGCGCCCTGTCCACCTGCGGTTTCTACGGAGACGAGGACCGCGACTGGGCCTGTGAAGGCCGCCGGTACTATTTCAATATCTGCGGAAAGTATGGTGCTCAGGTTCAGGCACTTCTGAAAAAATTGTCCGGCCTTCCCGTGAAAACCATCGCCTCGCTGCACGGCCCGGTTCTCCGCAAAGACCTGGACCAATACCTTTCCCTGTACCACACCTGGAGCAGTTACGCCGTGGAAACCCCCGGCGTGTTCGTGGCCTATGCCTCCATCCATGGGGGCACGAAGGAAGTGGCGCTGAAGTTTGCCCGACTGCTTCGCGACAAGGGCTGTCCCAAGGTGGCCACCTGCGACCTCACCCGCGATGACCGGGCCGAGGCCGTGGAAGACGCATTCCGCTACGGAACCCTGGTGATGGCCGCCTGTTCCTATGACGCAGGGCTCTTCACTCCGGCATACGATTTCCTGCACAGCCTGCAGATGAAAGGCTGGCAGAAGCGCCGCGTGGCCCTTATCGAGAACGGGTCCTGGGCCCCCAGTGCCGGCCGCGTGATGAAGGAAATGTTCGCCGCCATGAAAGATGTTGAGCAGGTGGGAGAACTCGTGACCATCAAGAGCCGTCTCAAGAAAGAAGATGAACCGGCCCTGGAAGCCCTTGCAAACGCTGTTTTGGCATGATTGTAAGAAGTAAAGCCCCCTTGCGTCTGGGCCTGGCCGGCGGCGGAAGCGATGTGTCTCCCTACAGCGACCTGTATGGCGGGAACATCCTCAACGCCACCATCAACCTGGCTGCCTATTGCACCATCGAGCCCCTTCCTCGCCCGGTCCTCCGGGTACAGGCGGCCGATGCGGGCATTGCCTGCGAGGTCCCGCTGGGAACCGGACCGGTGAATTCCGGTGCCCTTCTCATCGACGGTGTGTACAACCGCATCCTCCGGGATTTCGGCCCTGTCCCGTCTCCGGGCTTTGCCATCACCACCTATAACGACGCTCCCGCCGGTTCCGGCCTGGGAACCTCCTCTACCATGGTGGTGTGCATTCTCAAGTGCTTCGCCGAATGGATGGGCATTCCGCTGGGAAACTACGAACTGGCCCGGCTGGCCTACGAAATCGAGCGGAAAGACCTTCTCCTCTCCGGCGGCAAGCAGGATCAGTATGCGGCTGCCTTCGGCGGTTTCAACTTCATGGAATTCCTGCCCAGCGACCTGGTCATCGTGAACCCTCTGCGGGTAAAAGACTGGATTGTAGAAGAACTGGAAGCCTCTCTGCTGTTGTACTTTACGGGGCGCAGCAGGGAAGGGGCGGCCATCATCGAAAAGCAGCAGCAGGCCACCCGCAGCGGAGATGCCGTTGCCGTGGAAGCCATGCACCGCATCAAGCAGAGCGCCATCGACATGAAACTCGCCCTCCTGCAGGGTGATATGGCGTCCTTCGCCCGCATTCTGGGAGCGGCTTGGGAAGACAAGAAGAAAATGGCCGATGCCATCACCAATCCCATGATTCAGGAAGCATTTGACGTGGCCCTCGGAGCCGGCGCCATCTCCGGAAAGGTATCCGGAGCCGGCGGGGGAGGTTTCATCATGCTCATGGTTCCGCCCCAAAGGAAGTACGCGGTGCGTGAGGCGCTGCAGGTGCTCCCCGGCAAGGTGGTTCCTTTCCAGTTCACCGATAAAGGCGCTGTCGCATGGAAGTTATAATCCTCGCCGGCGGCCTGGGCACCCGGCTTCGCTCCGTCGTGCAGGAAGTTCCCAAGTGCATGGCCCCCGTCGGAGGCCGTCCCTTCTTGGCATATCTGCTGGATTGGATTCAGATGTATCCGATTGACCATGTGGTGTTTTCCATTGGTTACCTAAAGGAATGGATTATTGATTTCATGCAAAAGGGAAACTGGCCTTTTGCCTATGATTTCGCCTGCGAGGAAACTCCGCTTGGAACCGGAGGCGGCATCCGTCTCGCGTTGGGCTTCTGCCGGGAAGAGACCGTTTTCGTGGTGAACGGAGACAGTTTTTTCCCGGTCCGTCTGGATGCGATGCCCACTGACGGGGCGCTGACCCTGGCCCTGCAGCATATGGAAAAGTTCGAGCGTTACGGCGCCGTGACTTTCTCCGGCAACCGCATATCGGCCTTCCGGGAAAAGCGGTACTGTGAAGAAGGTTTCATCAACGGGGGCATCTATGCCATCAACCGTTCCCGGCTGGATTTGTCGGCCTTTCCGGAGAAATTCTCCTTCGAAAAGGAAGTCCTGGAGCCGATGGCGGCCTGCGGCGAACTCCGCGGCTGGGACGGGGACAGTTATTTCATCGACATCGGTATCCCGGAAGACTATGCCCGCGCCCAGTGGGAGATTCCGGCCTGGTTCGCCCTCCGGAAGGCTTCCGACGCCGTCATGAAGGCCGATGCCGACACCCTTTTCCTGGACCGGGATGGCGTCATCAACCGCCTCCGCCCCGGAGATTATGTGAAAAACTGGGAGGAGTTCGAGTACCTTCCCGGAATTCTTCCTGCCTTGTGCAGTTGGTCGGCCCGTTTCCGTCACCTCATCCTTGTCACCAACCAGCGCGGCGTAGGGAAGGGGTTCATGACCGACGCCGACCTTTCCCGCATCCATGCCCATATGATGAAGGATATCCTGGCTGCCGGCGGGCGCCTGGACCTCATTCTTGTCTGTACCTCCACCGATGATGCCGATCCCCGGCGGAAACCCCATCCGGGCATGTTCGAAGAGGCCTGCGCCCTGTTTCCGGACATTCAGGCCAGCCGTTGCGTGATGCTGGGAGACTCCGATTCCGATGCCGCCTTCGCCGCAGCCTGCGGGATGCCGTTTATCCGGCTTGGATAGTTTTCAGTATGCCCCGGGCGCAGATGAATCCCGTGCTCCAGGCCGCCTGTAAATTAAAGCCACCTGTAATCGCATCGATATCAAGCACTTCTCCGGCGAAGAAAAGCCCTTTGTGCCGTTTGCACTCGAGGGTGGACAGATCGATGTTGCCGAGGGAGACGCCCCCGGCCGTCACAAATTCGTCCCGGAATTTGCTTTTCCCGGAAATCCCGGAAAGGGGATATGTGTCGGTGGTGAGGACGGCCGTGAGCCGATTCAGGCCTTTGCTGCCCAGTTCGGCCCAGCGGAGGTCTTTCCGCACTCCGGCACGTTCGAGAAGATGCTCCCACAGGCGCTGCTGGAGCGGATGCACGGTGGATACCTGTTTCTGCGGATGGGCCGATGCCGTTTCCCGCAGCCGTTCCCGCACCTCGATCTCACCGGCATTCAGCCAGTTGACAAGGACACTTCCTTTGTACTGTCGCTCTGCCAGATAACGGGCGGCATAAGCGGACAGTTTGAGGGTGGCAGGGCCGCTGAGGCCCCAGTCTGTGATCAGGAGCGGACCGCTGGCCGTGAATTTGGTCCCCGGAAGGCTCACGGATGCGTCTGCCACCAACCCCATGAGACTGCGAAGCCCGGCATCCGGGACGGTAAAGGTGAAAAGGGAGGGAACCGGCGGAATCGTTTCCAGTTCCAGCGCGTTCAGAAACGACAGCCCGCGGGTGGCTCCGCCCGTTGTAACCACCACATAGTCAAATGATTCAGAGTTGACCAAGTAGGATCCCCGCTCCGGAACCACCTCCTGCACCGGTGTGCGGAGCCGCAGGTCCGCTCCTTTCATGCCTCTTTCCAGGCAGCGGACGATATCCATGGCATTCTGCGAGCGGGGAAACCAGCAGTGGTCGCTTTGGAGCACCAGCGGGATGCCTTCCTGTTCGAACCACTTCACCGTGTCTTCCTGCGAGAAAACCTTCAGGGCCCGTTTCATGAGCCTTTCCCCGCGGGGGTATGCCTCGGAAAGGGAGGAAATTCCTTCGAAGGAGTTGGTGAGGTTGCATCGGCCGCCACCGGTGACGGCCAACTTGGCCATAGGCCTGGGCGCCGCCTCGAAAACAGTCACCGACAACTCCGGGGCTGCCTTTCGCAACTGAACGGCGCAGAAACTGCCGGCGGCTCCGGCTCCTATGATGGCAACTCGTTTCAATCTATGCAAAAATAGGAAATAATCTTCAATCCCGGCCCTATTTCGGGCCATAAACGTGACTAAGACCGTATGCGGTACTGCCGGAGTGCTTTTTCCAGTTCCCGGTGGCCGGGACAGACTTCTTCCAGCAGGGCATGGAACTTGGGGCCGTGGTTCATCTGCCTGAGGTGGCACAACTCGTGCAGCATCACATAGTCCCGAAGATCTTCCGGGAGGGTCACGAGGCGCAGGTTCAGGTTGATGTTCCCCCTCACGGAGCAACTGCCCCAGTTGCTCACGTTGTTCTTGATAAACACTTTGTTGTAGGAAAAGCCATGGGCCGAAGCCAACTCCGCCAGCCTTCCGGGAAGGGTGGCCTTGGCCTGGGCGCGCATCGCCTCGATTTCCGGCGTAACGGCGGCCTTCCTTCTTTTTCTTCTGAAAATGATATAACGCCCCGTGAAGGGGTTGAACAGAATCTTAGTCATCATCCTCCTCCGGCAGGACGATTTGCTTGTACTGGTTCTGGCGCTTGAGCCAGCGCTCCTTGGCGTACTGCTGCATATCGGTGACGGTGTCGTTCTCGTCGATGATTTCCATTCCCAGGATGGTCTCGATGATGTCCTCCAGGGTGATGATGCCCTGGAAGCAGCCGTAGTCGTCGATGATGAGGGCAATCTGGTCCTTGGTGCGCAGCAGGCTTTCCCAGACGTCGCTTACCGTTGTTTCCTCATGGAAAGCGGCGATTTTGCGCTTGATGTCCTTGAGGCGCATGTCGAACTTGTCTTCGGCCAGGTTTTCCAGGACGTCGTTGCGCATGATATAGCCCGTGATGAATTCCGGGGAATCCGCATAGACGGGGATGCGGGAATTGTGGGAGAGTTCTTCCTGGCGGTAGAACTGCTTGAGGGTCATGGTTTCCGGGGCGATGTTGGCCACTACGCGCGGGGTCATCACCTCGTAGGCCTTGATGTCGTCCAACTTGATGATATTCTGGATGACCTTGTTCTCGCTGTTGTCCAGCACGCCTTCCTCTTCGCCGATATTGGCCATGGCCGACACTTCCTCGCGGGAGATGGCGGTGTCCGGCTCTTCGTCCGAGATGCTGTTGTGCAGTTTTTCGATGATCCATACGACGGGGTAGAGCAGATATACCAGCAACTGCATGATTTTGGACAGCCACAGGAGGTCTTTCCAATGGGATGTGCCGATGGTCTTGGGGACAATCTCGGAAAAGACGAGGATGAGGATGGTCATCGTGGCGCTGATGATGCCGAACCAGTGCTCTCCGGTGAGCAGGGTGGCCTGGTGGCCCACGGCGGCGGCTCCCAGGGTGTTGGCGATGGTGTTCAGGGAAAGGATGGCCGACAGGGGACGGTCAGGGTCCTGTTTCATCTTGGCGAAAAGGATGGCATTCTTGTCCCCTTCGTCTTCCTTCATGCTGATATAGGAGATGGGGGTGGACATCAGTACCGACTCCAGCAGCGAGCACAGGAAGGAGATTCCCATGGTGAGGAGCAGGTAGAAGAGAAGCAGCGTCATGTCTAACGTTCTATAATCATGCAAAGATACACATTTTTCCGCATTAAGCCAATACGGGCGCTTTTGGATACGGCGATAATATTTTCTATCTTTGCATACTATGACGCAAGAACAGATTTTAATCCGCATTTCAGGAAAAGACCAGATAGGGCTCACCGCCTCCATCATGTCCATCCTGTCCCGGTACGACGCCCAGATCCTGGACATCGGCCAGGCCGATATCCACAGCACCCTCTCGCTGGGAATCCTGATCCGCATCGGGGAGGGCGATTCCGGCCAGGTGATGAAGGAACTCCTTTTCAAGGCGACGGAACTGGGCGTGACCATTGGCTTTGAACCCATTTCGGACGAAGATTACGAGGCATGGGCCGGACGGCAGGGAAAGAACCGCTATATCCTCACGGTCATCGGCCGCAGCCTGAGCGCCAAGCAAATCGCGATGGCGGCGCAGGTGGTCGCCAGCCACGGCCTCAATATCGATGCCATCAAGCGTCTGACCGGCCGCATGAGCATCATGCATCCGGAGCGAAACGTGCGTGCCTGCGTGGAATTCTCCATCCGGGGTACGCTGGAAGACAAGGTGGCCCTGCAGAAGGAACTGATGTCGATGAGCCGTTCCAGCGGGATGGACTTCTCTTTCCAGAAGGACGATATGTACCGCAGGATGCGCCGTCTGATCTGTTTCGATATGGACTCGACGCTCATCCAGACGGAATGCATCGACGAACTGGCCCGCCGGCACGGCGTTTATGACCAGGTGGCCGCCATTACCGAGCGTGCCATGCGGGGAGAAATCGACTTCAAGGAGAGTTTCACCGAGAGGGTCGCCCTGTTGAAGGGACTCGACATTTCCGTGATGCAGGACATTGCCGACCACCTGCCCATTACGGAAGGGACGGACCGGCTGATGTCCGTGCTCAAGACCTGCGGCTACAAAATCGCCATCCTGAGCGGCGGATTCACCTATTTCGGGGAGCATCTGCAGAAAAAATACGGCATCGATTATGTGTATGCCAATGAACTGGAAGTGGGGGAGGACGGCAAACTCACGGGGCGCTATGTGGGAGAAATCGTCGATGGCCGTCGCAAGGCCGACCTGTTGCGCCTGATCGCTATGACGGAAAAGGTGAACATCGCCCAGACCATCGCCGTGGGAGACGGCGCCAACGACCTTCCCATGCTGCTGGAAGCCGGCCTGGGCATCGCTTTCCACGCCAAGCCCCGTGTCAAGGAGGAAGCCCGCCAGAGCCTGAGCACCATCGGCCTGGACGGGGTGCTGTATTTCCTCGGATTCAAAGATTCCCATCTGGGAGAACAAGGCAGGTTATGAAAAAAAGATCGCTGATCATCATATCGTTACTGGTCCTGCTGGCCCTTCCGGCCGCGGCCGTGCTCAAGGAGGAGAGCCTGAAAGAGACGCTTCGCGTCCTGAAGACGGAACTGCTCAAGACCGTTGTCGCCCTGGAGCGCAACGCCTCTTCCCAGAAGCGCCTGGAGGAACAGCATCAGAAATTGCTGAACCTCATCGAACGGAGCAACGAACTCTCCGTCATCATGTACTCCCAGCAGCAGGGGAACACCTTCGAACTCACGTATGCGCTCAACAGCGCCACCAAGCAGTACGAGGAGTTCCAGACCCAGAAACTTCCTTACGAGGAAATCATCAATTCCGTTCAACTGGAGTACAACCGTTACCGTCGGCTTTCCCAGGCCCTGGGCAAAATTCCTCCCGTGAAAGAAGACTTGGAACTGCCGGTCATCACCATCACGGACTCCTCCGGTGTGGTGCTGGATTCCATCCTGCTGTCACTGCCTTCCTTTGCCGTGGGGGATACCACCCTGATCATGGACCAGGAGACCGCCATCCTGCGGGACACCTGTCTGATCATGTCGGACCGGATTGTCTCCTTCTATTCCGACCTCATCCAGAATATCAACGACGACAACAGTTCCTACGAGGAGACCGATGCCCTGCTCAAGGAAGCCTATGACTATGCGCAGGACCGTTACCAGATTGTCCAGAAACAGGTTTTCCTGCAGGGGTCCAGGGATTATTTCCATGTACTGAAACAGTTCGGCCGCTATTTCTCCCGCGCCATGCGGGACCTCGGCGCCAAGTACGGAAGGCAGGCCTTATCGACGGAAAGTTACTGGAAAGGCCCCATCGTATGGCTGTTTGCCTTCGTGATGCTCATCATGCTGGTCTTGGCCATCGTCCTGGCCAACCTGATCACCCGGCTCACCATCCGCTGGGTGCCCTGGTTCCGGACACCGGCTTTCCAGGAGAACAAGGGCATGATCATCACCCTGACGGGAATCGTACTGTTCACCATCTTCTGTTTCACGGGTTTCAGCAGTTCGGTCGAGAGTTTCGTATCCATGGCAAGCCGTATCATGGCGGAGTTCGCCTTCCTGCTGGGAACCATTTTCCTGTCCATTTTCATCCGCCTGGACCGGCAGGAGCGCCGCCATGCCGTATCGGTGTACCTTCCGCTGATTATCCTGGCCTTCCTGGTCATCTTCCTGCGGATCATCTTCATTCCCGACAGCGCCCTGAACCTCATATTCCCTCCTGTCGTCCTGCTTTTCGCCATCTGGCAGATGGTTGTGAATATCCGCCGGGGAGCATCCCTTCCCAATGCCGACCGCTCCCTGCTGTGGATATCGGCCGCGGTGATGATCATCAGTACGATCGTCAGTTGGTCCGGCCTGGTGATGATGGCGCTCCTGCTGCTGATATGGTGGTTCTTCCAGTTGATGCTGTTGCAACTGCTGGTCGCGGTGTCCGTCATGATCACCCGCCATTATAAGAACACCATCAAGGAAAGAAACCTGACCTACCGCAAAAAGCATCCCTACCTTCCCCTCTCATCCGAGCCCGGTGCCTTCATCGAAGTGACATGGGCTTACGACCTGGCCAAGAAAATGCTCCTGCCCATCCTGGGGCTCTGGTCGCTTCCCGTGGCCGTGAATCTGGCCTGCCGCGTATTCAACCTGAATAATGTGGCGTCCAAGTTCTTCATGAATCCGTTCCTTCATGTGGACAAAGTGGTGAACCTCTCCCTCTTCAAGTTGCTGCTGGTGGTGAGCCTTTTCTTTGTCTTCCGCTATCTGGTCTATGCCATCAAGGCTTTCTTCAAAGTGTGGAGAACCAAGGCGGTCCTGAACAAGATGAAGGATCCGGCCCTGTTCAAGGAGAGCGACATCAACTTCAACCTGGCCAACAATATCATCTCCCTGGCAGGCTGGGGGATTTACGTCATCGCCGCCTTGGTGATGCTGGAGATTCCCACATCGGCCCTTACCATCGTGGCGACCGGTTTCACGACAGGTGTCGGTTTCGCCATGAAGGATGTCCTGAACAACTTCTTCTATGGCGTGCAACTCATGGGCGGCCGCGTCCGGGTGGGGGATACCATCGAATGCGACGGCATCCGCGGCAAAGTGGAAAGCCTCAGTTACCAGAGTACCCAGGTGGCTTCCGAGGACGGTTCCATCATTGCTTTCACCAATACGGCCTTGTTCAACAAGAACTTCAAGAACCTTACGCGAAATCATCAGTATGAGATGATTAACTTTACGGTGGGCGTGAAATACGGAACCGATGTAGAAAAGGCCCGCCAGGTGATCCGGGAGGCGCTGGAACCGCTCCTGGTGAAAGACAAGTACGGACGCGACCTGGTGGACATGAAGCGGGGAATCGCCATCCGGCTTCGCAATTTCGGGGACAGTTCCATCGATATCCAGGTGCTGCTTTTTGCGGCGGTGGAGGTGCATTATTCCTTTGCCGCCAGCGCCAAGGAGGCCATCTACAATGCCTTCAACGCCAACGGCATCGAGATTCCTTTCCCGCAGCGGGATGTCTATATCAAGGAAGCGCCTAAGGCTGAATAGTTTCCAGCAGCAGTTCAAACAGGCGGGGCTTGGCGTACTTGTCAAGTTCCGCTTCTTTTATCCACTTGTAGCCTTCGGGCAGTTTCGGGCGCGAAGAGGGCTGCCAGAGGTAGAAATCGGCCAGGAGGGTGCGGTGGGTGAGTTGGTGCTTCACGCCGGCTTTCAGCAGGGCGGGAGATGCTTCGCGGACGAATGCCGGGTCCGGGACCAGCGGTTCATAGAGGCCTTGCCAGATGTCTCCGGGCCCGCGGCGGCGGATGGCCGTCTCTCCGTCAAATCGGACATAGACGTAGTTCAGCCGCTGTTCCCGGGGCTTGGCGGCCGACTTTTTCAGCGGCAGAAGATGGGTGCGGCCGGTCCGGAAGGCATCGCAGGTCGCCTGCAGGGGGCAGGTGAGGCAGTCAGGATTCTGCGGCGTACACTGGAGGGCTCCGAAGTCCATCATGCCCTGGTTGAAGGCCGACGCTTCTTTTTCCGGCAGCAGTTTGCCTGCCAGGAGGGTGAATTCCTTTTTGGCCTCCGTGGTGCCCACCGGAGTGGAGATGCCGAAATGGCGGGCCAGCACACGGTACACATTGCCGTCCACGACGGCGGCTGGGATGCCGAAGCAGATGGAGCCGATGGCTGCCGCCGTATAGTCTCCGATGCCTTTGAGGGAGCGGATGCCCTCCAGGGTGTCCGGAAAGGCGCCCAGGGCGACAATCTGCCGGGCGGCGGCGTGAAGGTTCCTGGCGCGGGAGTAGTAGCCGAGGCCCTCCCAGAGGCGGAGGACTTCGTCTTCGGTGGCATCGGCCAGGTCCCGGACGGTAGGGAAGCGCTCCATGAAACGGTGCCAGTAGGCGGTCCCCTGTGCAATCCGGGTCTGCTGCAGGATGATTTCGCTGAGCCAGACGGCGTAGGGGTCGGTATTGCGGCGCCAGGGGAGATCCCGGGCGTTTTCTGCGTACCAGTCCAAAATCCTTCGTGAAAAGTCGTTCATCGGCACAAAATTACTTATTTTTTGCGTATTTTTGCGCCATGGAAACGAGAGAAGATTTCACTCAAGTGCTGGAACTGGCTTCGGAGGCCGGCCATATCCTCCTGGAAAACGGGGCGGAGATTGCCCGTGTCGAGGATATCATGGCCCGTATCTGCACGCATTACGGAGTGGATTCGAAGAATTTTTTCATTGTCTCCAACGGAATCTTCACTTCCGGAAAAGCCGGGAAGGTGGAGAAATCCGGCGGGCAGGCATCCACCTATGCCAATATCGATTTCATCCCCATCCGGGGCTCCCAACTCAATAAGGTGACCGCCGTGAACCGGCTCAGTTACGAGATTTCCCAAGGGAAATATACGGTCCGGGAGGCCCGCGAGCGGCTGGAAACCATCAGGCATCTGCCCAAAAAGCCCGATTGGCTGCAAATCCTGGCTTCCGGAATCGCCTCCGGCGGTTTCGCCATCATCTTCGGCGGTGCCTGGGCCGATTGCCTTGCCGCCACCCTGGCGGGCCTGCTGCTGTATGTGTTCATCCTCTATGTGAGCAACCGCTATCTGTCCAAGATTGTTGGCGCCATGTGCAATGCGCTGGTGGTGATGCTCCTCAGTATCACTTTCTGGCGTCTGGGGCTGGGGGAGAGTCTGAGCAACATTATCGTGGGCGCCATCATGCCGCTGGTCCCCGGCGTCGCCTTCACCAACGGGGTCAGGGATCTGGCCAATTCGGACCATCTGGCGGGCCTGACACGCCTTACGGATGCCCTGCTGGGCTTTTTCTGCATTGCGCTGGGCGTGTCGGTGGCCTTCATGCTGGACGGGTGGCTGTTCGGCGGGCTTATCGATCTGCCGGGCGTGACGCTGAGTCCGGAGACCTCCGGCTTCTTCTGGCAGGCCTTGGGGGCCTTTGCCGGAACCTGGGGCTTCGCCGTGCTCTATACCGTGGACAAGGAGCAGTACCTGGTTTCCGGCCTGGTGGGTGTCATGGGCTGGATGGTATATCTTGTGGCGCTGCGTTTCGGCCAGTTTTCGGCTCCCGTCTCAACGCTGTTCGCCGCCGTGATGGTGTGCCTGCTCTCCCGTTTTTCCGCCGTTCCCACGCGCTGTCCCGCCCAGATTTTCATCATCTGCGGCATTTTTCCGCTGGTGCCCGGAGCCGGCCTGTTCTGGTTTTCATACTATCTCACGGCCGGGGAACTGGACCTTTCGTCCCATTACGGATTCGTGGCGGTGAAAGTGGCCATCGCCATCGTGCTGGGCATCATCCTGGCCATGGAACTGCCCCAGCGGTGGTTCTCCGGGCGAAGGAAAGCCGCCCATTGATATATCCTCAGAATGTCCGGAGGGCCTCATAGACCCGCTGGACAGGAAAGCCTACCACATTGAAATAAGAGCCCTCGATGCGGGTGATGCCGATATGGCCGATCCACTCCTGGATGGCGTAGGCCCCCGCTTTGTCAAAGGGCTTGTAAGTGTCGACATAATAGGTGATTTCTTCTTCGGAAAGGGCTTTGAACCACACCCGGGTGGTTACATCGAAGGTTTGTTCATGCCGGCAGTCCCGCAGGGTGACGGCGGTGGTGACATGATGTTCCCGGCCGGAGAGGTCGCGGAGCATCCGCAGGGCGTCTTCCCGGTCTTTGGGTTTGCCGAGGATTTCGCCGGGACGGTCTCCTTGCGGCGGCAGGATCACCATGGTGTCGGCCGTGATAAGGATTTCGTTCTCGGCAAGGGGGCGGTGAAAGCCGTGGGATTTGCCGGTTGACATGAGGCGGGGAACTTGGCCGTACGGGACGTCCGGACCAAAGTTTTCCTCGAAATTATTTCCGGTATCTACTTCAAAATCAATATCAAGTCCTTTTAACAATTCCCTTCTTCTGGGGGAGTTGCTGCCCAGGATGATATGCTTTTCTTTGCCATCCATTCCCTAAAACTTTTGTTTGTACAGCGTCGGGTCGAAAGTCCAGTTTCCCTGGGTGCGGAGGGTGGTTTCAATGCATTCACGGAGGCAGCCCTTGCCGCCCGGCCGGCCGGAGACCCAGTCGGCGATGGCTTTGACTTCCTCCACCGCATCCGAAGGACATACTCCGCAGCCGCAGGCTTTCAGGACGTCAATGTCCGGGACGTCGTCTCCGAAGTACATCACTTCCGAATGGTCCAGGCCGTAGCGTGAACAGAACTGGGCGAACTGCTCCCGTTTGTCACGGCAGTGAAGGAAAACATCTTCGGCCTTTACACCGCTGGTAACCATGCGTTTACGAATGCTCTCCGAACTGCCGCCGGTGATGACGGCCACGGGGTAGCCGTGCATGACGGCCATCCGGATGGCGAAACCGTCCTTGGCGTCATAGGTGCGCAGGAGGTCTCCGTCCCCGTTGCAGAAAACGCCGCCGTCGGTGGCGACGCCGTCAATGTCGAAGGCGAACGCTTTGATTTTTGCCAGATCCGTCATCTTACGACTTGCTCCCTCCGCCCAGCGGGCCGAAATCGGCCAGGTTGAACGTGCCGCCCTGCTGGGGGCCCTTGCCGCCGAGGTCGATGACGCCGAACTGGGCCTCATACTTGGAAATGTTGTCGAACAGGGCGTTCATCAGGCGCTTGGCATGCTCCGGTGTCATGATGATGCGGTTGCCGATCTCGGGTTTCTGAAGGCCCGGGAGGGTGGTGGCGAAATCGATGATGAACTCGCTGCGGGAGTGCGATATGATGGCCAGATTGGAGTAGGAGCCTTTGGCCACTTCCGGCTTAAGTTCCAGGCTGATCTGATTTTGGGGTTTTGCTTGGTTGTTATCCATATTTTATTGTGTTCTTTTCTGCAAAATTAACAATTTTTCCGTACATTTGTAAGATAAATGCTTGAAGTATATTTTTATGAAAGAATTAGCCGCCAAATACAGTGCTGCGCAGGTTGAAGACAAGTGGTACCGCTACTGGTTGGAACACAAGTTTTTCCACAGCGAACCCAACGGGAAGGAACCTTATACCATCGTGATTCCGCCGCCCAATGTGACAGGTATCCTGCACATGGGACACGTGCTCAACAATACGCTCAACGACGTTCTCATCCGCAAGGCCCGCATGGACGGGAAGAATGCCTGCTGGGTCCCCGGTACGGACCACGCTTCCATCGCTACGGAGAGCAAGGTGGTGGCCAAACTCAAATCCATGGGCATTTCCAAGGAGGATATCGGCCGGGAGGAATTCCTTAAGCACGCCTGGGAGTGGAAGGAAGAGCATGGCGGCATCATTCTGGAACAGTTGCGCAAACTGGGCTGCTCCTGCGACTGGGACCGCACCCGCTTCACCATGGAACCGGCCCTGAGCGAGGCCGTGATCAACACGTTCGTGTATTTTTACAAAAAAGGCTGGATTTACAAGGGTGTGAGAATGGTGAACTGGGATCCGGAAGCCCTCACCGCCGTCAGCGACGACGAGGTCATCCACAAGGACACCAAAAGCCATTTCTATCATCTTAAATACTACATTTCCGACGGCAATGGCCATCCCACGGACCAGTATCTCGTGATTGCCACCACCCGTCCGGAAACCATCATGGCCGATGCCGCCATCTGCGTCAACCCCAAGGACGAGCGTCATTTCTGGCTGCATGGCAAAAAGGTGCTCATCCCGCTCATCAACCGGGAAATTCCCGTCATCGAGGACGATTACGTGGAAATGGACTTTGGTACCGGCTGCCTCAAGGTAACCCCCGCCCATGATGTGCACGACTATGAAATCGGCCTGCGCCACAACCTGCCCGTGCTGGAAATCATTGACGACCACGGCAAACTCAACGAGAAGGCGGAAATCCTTATCGGGGAAGACCGCTTCGTGGCCCGGAAGAAGATTGTGAAGATGCTGGAAGAGTCCGGCAACCTCGTGAAGACCGAAGAGTACATTTCTCCGGTGGGCTATTCCGAGCGCACCGACGCCGTCATTGAGCCCAAACTCAGCGCCCAGTGGTTCCTCAAGATGGATACGCTGGCCAAGATGGCCCTGGAAACCGTGGAGAGCGGCCGCACGCAGTTCATCCCCGAGAAATATGTGAACACCTACCGTCACTGGATGGAAAACGCCCGGGACTGGTGCATCTCCCGCCAGTTGTGGTGGGGCCAGCGCATTCCGGCCTATTACCTTCCGGACGGCACCTACGTGGTGGAAGCCACCCCTGAGGCCGCTCTGAAGGCCGCCCAGGCCGTCAATCCGGCCATCACGGCGGCGGACCTCAAGCAGGACGAGGATGTGCTGGACACCTGGTTCAGTTCCTGGCTCTGGCCCATCTCCGTGTTCGACCCTGAGAAACCCGGTCACCCGGACCATCAGCCCAACAGGGACCTTGCCTATTATTATCCCACCAACGACCTCGTGACCGGCCCGGACATCATCTTTTTCTGGGTGGCTCGCATGATCATGGCCGGGGAGGAGTTCATGGGCAAGGAACCTTTCTCCAACGTGTATTTCACCGGCATCGTGCGCGACAAGATCGGCCGCAAGATGTCCAAGACCCTGGGCAACAGCCCCAATCCGCTGGACCTGATCAACACCTACGGGGCCGACGCCGTGCGCATCGGCATGCTGCTGTGCTCCAGCGCCGGCAACGATATCTTCTATGACGAGGCCCAGATCAAGCAGGGCGCCGCTTTCTGCAACAAGATCTGGAACAGTTACCGTCTGGTCAAAGGCTTCCATGTGGACGAAACCCTTCCGCAGAGCCCCGTGGCCGTCTCGGCCATCCGGTGGTTCAGCGCCAAACTCTCCGAGACCGTCGCCATCGTCGAAGACCATTACAGCAAATTCCGCATTTCGGATGCCCTGATGACCATCTACAAACTCTTCTGGGACGACTATTGCTCCTGGTATCTGGAGGCCATCAAACCCGCTTACGGCCAGCCCATCGACAAGGCTACGTACGAAGTGACCCTTCAGTACTTCGAAGCCCTTCTCAAACTCATCCATCCCGTGATGCCGTTCATCACGGAGGAACTCTGGCAGGATATCGCCCCCCGCGAGGAAGGGGAGACCATCATGTATGCCGCCACTCCCAAGGCCGAAGCCTACGAGCCCGCTGTGCTGGAGCATTTCGCGCTTGCCATGGAGGCGGTCAACGGCGTCCGCGGCGTCCGCAGCCAGCGGGGCATCGCTCCCAAGGAATCGCTGGAACTCAAGATCAAAGGCGATGCTTTCCCGGCCGATGTCATCCCCGTCGTGGAGAAGATGGCGGGCTGTGAAGTGGCCCTCGTCGAGGATTTCGGCAACGCCCAGGGCGTGGGGTTCCTCGTTCGCACCATAGAAATGTTCGTCACCCTGGACGGCATGGTGAACGTGGCCGAAGAACTGGAGAAGGCGGAAAAGGACCTTGCCTACCTCCAGAAATTCCTCCAGGGAGTCCGCGGCAAACTCTCCAACGAGCGTTTCGTGGCCAATGCTCCGGCTGCCGTCATCGAGAACGAGCGTAAGAAAGAGTCCGACGCCCTTTCCAAGATCGAGAGTCTGGAGGCCAAGATCAAACAACTCAAAAACAGTTAGTTCATGGCCGTTTTCAAGTCCACATTCCCGGTACGCTACTACGAAACCGACCAGATGGCCGTCGTGCACCACTCGAATTACATCCGGTATTTCGAGATTGCCCGTGACGAGATGATGGTCCGACTCGGTTTCCCGATTGAACGTTGCGAGAAGGAATTGGGTATCCAGGTCCCCATCGTGTCGGTGGAATGCCATTTCAAGCATCCCGCCCGCATGGGGGATGTCCTTACGGCTACGGCCGAGGTGGACCGCGTTCCCCTGGCCAAGATGGTCATTCGCCAGACCGTCTATAACCAGGACGGCGTAATCTGCGCGGAGGGAGCGGTGACACTGGGCTTCATCAGCAGCACCACCTTCCGGCCGGTCCGCTGTCCGGAACCGGTGGCCGCTTTATTTGAAAAATACATAAATCTCTGATATTATGACTACTTATCCGCTTATCATCATGCTCGGCACCTGGGAGATCGTGGCCATCGTCGCCATTGTCCTTCTCCTTTTCGGTGGGAAGAAGATTCCTGAACTCATGCAGGGACTTGGCAAAGGCGTCAAGAGTTTCAAGAAGGGAATGAACGAGGTGGAAGAAGAAATCAAGTCCGTCGATACGGATATTAAAAAAGAAGACAAGTAGCGTGGCGGAGAAGGACACCGAAATGTCCTTCTGGGACCATCTGGAGGCACTGAGGGGAACCCTGTTCCGCTCGGTGGCCGCCGTAGGCCTGCTGTCGATCGTTTTCCTCTGCATTCCGGAGTCGCTTTTCAAGGTTGTCCTATGGCCGACGCAGGGTGATTTTATCCTGTACAGCGCCCTGCGCCTTCCTTTTGAGATGTCCCTGATCAACGTTGACATATCGGCCCAATTCTTTGTACACCTTAAGGTTTCCATCCTGTGCGGACTGGTCCTGGCGTTTCCGTATATCGTGTACGAAATCTGGAAATTCATCGCCCCGGCGCTGTACGACCATGAAAAGAAGGCGGTCCGGGGAGGTTTTCTGATTTCTTCCGGCCTGTTCTACCTGGGGGTGGCCGTCGGGTACTTCGTGGTGCTCCCGGTGTGTCTGATGTTCTTTATGAACTACACGGTGAGCGACGCCATCGCCAATACCATCTCGCTGAACTCCTACATGTCGCTCTTCGTGTCGATGGTCTTTCTCATCGGCCTGCTGTTCGAGTTCCCCACCGTCATCCTGGTGCTGTCCGCGATGGGCATCGTAAGCCGGGGACATCTCAGAAAATACCGGAAGTATGCCTTTGTGGTGGTGCTCATCCTGTCTGCATTCATCACCCCCAGCGACCCTTTCTCCATGTTCGTGCTGGCCATTCCGCTATACGGCCTGTACGAATTCTCCATCCTGATCTGCAAGAAGGAAACGCCTGAACCTCAGGAAGAAGAAGAGGAGGAAACCGCATGATTTCGGTCAACAACGTTACGGTTTCCTTCGGCAGTTGGAACCTGCTGGAAGGCATCAATTTCCATATCAGCGAAAACGACAAGATCGGCCTGGTGGGAAAGAACGGTGCCGGCAAGTCCACCCTCATGAAACTCATTACCGGAGAGCAGGTCCCGACATCCGGCAGCATCGAAAAGCCCGCCGGTATCCGGATTGGCTACCTGCCCCAGATCATGGAACACCACCGCGGGCATTCGGTGATGGAGGAGGTCCTGTCGGTTTTCCATTATATCCATGAGATGGAAGAGGAACTGACGCGCATCACGGCGCAGTTGGCCGAAAGGACGGACTACGAATCCCGTGAATACGCCGCCCTCATCGAGCGGATGAATGAAATCAACGACTCGCTTGCCCTGGAGGGTGGTGTTTCGCCCCGCGCCCAGGCGCAGAAGGTGCTCTTCGGCCTGGGATTCAAGGAAGACGAACTGGATCGCCTTACGGAAACTTTCAGCCAGGGGTGGAACATGCGCATCGAACTGGCCAAGATCCTGCTCTCGCAGCCGGATGTCCTCCTGTTGGACGAACCCACCAACCATTTGGACATCGAGTCTATCGAGTGGTTCGAAGATTACTTGAAAGCCTTCCGGGGTTCCGTCCTGCTGGTGTCCCACGACCGCAAGTTCCTGGACAATGTCACAACGCGCACCGTGGAGATTCTCCTGGGACACGTGAATGACTATAAAGTCCCTTACAGCCAATACGTTGTACTCCGGGCCGAGCGTCTTGCCCAGCAGACGGCCGCCTACGAGAACCAGCAGCGGATGATCGAAAAGACGGAGGATTTCATCAACCGCTTCCGTTACAAGCCCACCAAGAGCAACCAGGTGCAGTCCCGTATCAAGGCGTTGGAAAAGTTGGACCGCATCGAGATCGACGAAACCGACAACGCCGCCCTGGCGCTCAAGTTCCCGCCGGCACAACGCTGCGGCGATATCGTATTCAAGGGAACCGACCTCACCGTCGGCTATCCGCAGAAAGTGGTCTTCCGGAATGCGCAGATCGAAATCAAGCGAGGGGAGAAGGTTGCGCTCATCGGCCGCAACGGAGAGGGGAAGACCACGCTCATGCGTGTGATTATGAAGGAGTTGGAGCCGATGGAAGGGGAGGCCCGGGTAGGGCATAATGTCCATATCGGCTATTATGCGCAGAATCAGGAGGATATCCTGGACCCTGGAGAAACCGTTTTCGGAACCCTGGACCGCATCGCCGTGGGCGAAATCCGTACCCGTCTGAGGGACCTTCTGGGTGCCTTCCTGTTCAAGGGGGAGGACATCGACAAGAAGGTTTCTGTCCTGAGCGGCGGGGAACGGGCCCGGCTGGGGATGGCCAAACTGATGCTTTCTCCCTACAACGTGCTGGCGCTGGACGAGCCGACCAACCACATGGATATCCGCTCCAAGGATATCCTGAAACAGGCCTTGAAATCTTTTGACGGCACGCTAATTGTTGTCTCGCATGACCGTGATTTCCTGGATGGGCTGGTGGACAAACTGTATGAGTTCCGCGACGGCCGGGTCATGGAGCACCTGGGGAGCGTGCAGGAATTCCTCCTGAAACGGAAACTGGAAACCCTGCAGGAACTTGAAAGACGGTTCCCGGCTGCGGAGGAAAAGAGCGTCAGCCAGGAGAAGTCACAGCAGGTGAAGAAGTTCCAGGAGCAGAAAATCGTCAGCAAGGAGCAGCGGAAGGTGCGCAGCCGCATCTCATATCTGGAAAAGGAAATCACAAAGCTGGAGGGCCGGATGGGGGAGATTGAGAAAGTGCTGGCCCAGCCCGGCGAAAAAGATGATATCATGGAACTGACCAGAGAGTATCTGGAACTCAAACGGGCGCTGGACGCCCACACAGATGAATGGACCTCTCTGATGGAACAAATTGAAAACTAAATATTTGAGGTATATGAAAGCACTTGTAAACAAAATCCTCTGGCTTACGATTGGGTTCGTTTGCATTCTTGCCTTTCCCGCCCGTGCCCAGCAGATGACGGCCGGACAGGAAGAAAAGACCATCCCCGTGGGAGATTTCTCGTCCATCTCCGTTTCGGACGATTTCGAAGTATCTCTGGTGAAAGGGAAGCAGGGCGTGAAAGTGACTTCCGAAAAGGAACTGATCCCTTATATTCAGGTATACGTGCGTTCCAAGACGCTTTTCATCAGTTACGATGAGAAATCGGTCCCCAAGGACACCCGGAAACTGTTCAAGCGGCGCGGCGCCTCCGATCCTGTTTTCCGCGCTGTCGTGTCGATGCCGGAGTTGGGCGGAATCACCCTGTCCAACAATGCGACCCTGTCTGCCGTCGAAAACTTCAGCGGGAACAACCTGGAAATCAACCTGGCCGACAAGGCTCAGGTCAAAACCTTGTCGGCCCATGTGAATGCCGCCACCTTGACGATGAAGAAAAATGCCCAGGCTTCGGTGAATATCGAGGCCGACAGCAAACTGACAATCAATACCGAAGGGAATGCCGAACTGAAGTTGAGCGGAAAGGCGCAGGAGATTGCGGTGGATGCGGCCGGTTCTTCCGAACTTACTTTGGCGGCAGACTGCAAGACCTCTGCCATCACGACGTCCGGAACGGCCGAACTCAGCCTCTCCCAGAAGGCCGAAAAAATCTCGCTGAATGCAGGCGGCTATTCCAAGTTGAATCTCTCCGGGGAAGCAGATGTCATCCAATTGCAGGGCGAACGGAGCGCATCGGTCGAAGCCAATGCTTTTACCGTAAAAAAGGCCGAAGCCAATCTGAGCGGCTCGGCCAAGGTGAATATCAGTATCACCGAATCCCTGGATGCGACGCTGCTGGGCGGAAGCGCCCTCTATTATACCGGCACGCCTTCCATTAAGATCGGCAAGATCATCAAATCCACCCTGGCGCCTTACGGTTCCACCGCCAAGTAAAAAGTATGTACGATTCGCATGTAGATACGCCCTCCCAGCTGATGCGGCTCCGGAATTTGGGCGTTGACAATCCCTATGCCCACGTGGATTTTCCCAAACTCCGGCGCGGGGGAGTCGATGGTTCGTTCTTTGCCCTTTATACGCCCGCGGAAATGGCTCCGGATGCGGCTACGCGCTATGCCCTGCAGATGCTTTCGGCGGTCTATGATGCCGTAGATGAGAATCCGGACTATGCTGCGCTGGCCTTTTCTCCGGCCGAAGCGGCCCGTAACAAGGCCGACGGCCTCCTTTCCGTTTTCATGGGGATGGAAAATGCTTCGCCCATCCAGGAATCCCTGTCCCTCCTCCGTACATTTTACCGGCTCGGCGTCAGTTATGTGACGCTGACCCATAACGGAGACAATGCCGTGGCCGACTGTGCCGCAGAAGGCCGGAAATGGGGTGGATTGAGCCCTTTCGGCCGACAGGTTGTGGCCGAAATGAATACCCTGGGCATGATGATCGACCTGTCCCATGCCTCGGACAAGACGTTTTGGGACTGCCTCGCGCTTTCCAAGGCTCCTGTGGTGGCCACCCATTCGTGCTGCCGGTCCCTCTGCGGACACAGACGCAACCTGACGGACGAAATGCTGCAGGCCCTGGGAGAAAAGGGCGGCTATGTGGGAATCAATTTCTGCCCGGCCTTTCTTTCCGACGCTTTTGCCGCCAGTCCCGAGGACTCGGCGCTGATGGACGAGGCCGAAAGGGTAGAGGCGGCCTTTATTGCCGACCCTGCCAGCCGGGAAAAGACGGAAGCCTGGCACCGGATGCAGGACCGCCTGCTGCAAATGTGGAGACCGGGCGTGAAAGAAATCGTTGACCATATCGACCATGCCGTCCGTTGGGCCGGTCTGGATCATGTCGGAATCGGAACGGATTTCGACGGAATTCTGGTGCCCCCTCAGGGCTTGGAGGATGTCTCCAAAATGGACTGCCTGTGGGAGGAAATGAGACGCCGCGGATACAGTGAAGAACAGATAGAACGCATTTCCGGTGGCAATTTGATGGCTGTTTTCGATAGAGTTATAAAGTCCTCTGAATTAGACAGTTAGAAGAATTTTAGCAAAAAGTAACACAAATGTTATTCTTAATAACACTTGTGTTACTTTTATTGTAAATCAGCACTAAAGCTCTTCCTGAAGGATAAGCCGCAGAAAATTGAGGGCGGAGGCTGCAAAGCGCTCGATATTGCGCTTCCGGTCATTCTTGTAACAGTAACTGACGGTGCGGGTTCCCCGCGGTCCGGCCACTCCGATCCACACGGTCCCGACCGGATTCCGCTCGTCCCCGGACGGGCCGGCCAGCCCTGTGGTGGAGACGGCATAGTCGCTTCCCGTCACGCGGCGGACTCCCTCGGCCATGGCGGCCGCCACCTCGCTGCTGACCACACCGAAGTTCTCGATGGTGGAAGAAGGGACCCCCAGCAGCGCTTCCTTCACGGAGACTGCATACGAAGTGACCGAGCCCAGGAAATAGGCCGACGAGCCGGGGACCGAAGTGATGAGGTGCGCGATTTCTCCGCCGGTGCAGGATTCGGCGGCGGAAAGGGTTTTTCCGCCCTTGACGAGCAGTTCTCCCACGGTGGTCTCCAGGTCAGAGTCCTTGTCGGCGTACACGAGAGGGCCCAGCAGGGACTTTAAACGGGTCATTTGCTCTTCGACGCGGATGCGGTTTTCATCGGCATTGCCCCCATAGACGGACAGCCTGAGCCGGATTCCGGTGAGGGGATTGGGCAGATAGGCCAGGTGCATGTCGGCGGGAAGGGCGTCTTCCCAAGGCGCAATCCGTTCGGAGAGGGCCGATTCCGCCATTCCATAGACCATGATATTGCGGTGCAGGATGCTTTCCGTGGGCTGATGGCTGCAGATATCCTTCATGATGTCGGGAATGGCCCCTACGGCCTCGTGAGGCACCCCGGGAAGGGCATAGAGCGTCCCTCCGCCCTGAACATTCCTGAAAACCATGACAGGAGCCGTTCCCAGCTTGTTTACGATGACTTCGGCACGGTCCGGGACCTGTGCCTGCGCCAGGTTGGAAGGCAGCACGTCCAGGCCTCTTTTGGCCAGGATTTTATGCACCATTTCCAACTGTCCGGGGTGTACGACATAGCCTTTGCTGCCGCTGATCTGCCCCAGGACGGGCTTTGTGATGTCGTCCTTGGTGGGGCCCAGACCGCCGGTGGTGATGACGATGGCGTGCCGGGCAAGGGCGTCCTGAAGGACGGAAGCGATTTCCTGCCGGTCGTCTCCGATGGAAATCATCCGTTTGACATGGATTCCGGCTTCTTCCAGAGCCTGTGCGAGTTGAGCCGAATTGGTATCGACCACCTGGCCGATGAGAATTTCATCGCCGATGGTGCAGACAATGGCATCGATCATACGTTTTCTGATGTTTGTTTCTCTAAGAGTTTCAATAGTCTCGCCAGCGCGAGCGGGCGCATGGACGTTTCGATGAGGCTGGCGCCTGCAAGGAGTTCTTCCATGGCTTCCTCCGGGGTTTGTGCAACGCCGATAACAGGCATTCTTCCCTGGCATTCCTCCAGGCTCATACGGACTTTCTGAGGGGTAGGAGCCACCAGGCCGTCCAGCCCGGAAAGGCGGGCACAGGAGACCAGCTGCGGAATCTCTTCGGGCGTATCCGCGTGGGAAAGCCGGAGAAAAATGGGATTATACCGCTCGTAACAGAGCCGGAGGTTGACAATCTCGTCCAGGAGTTCGGTGGTGTCGGAGATGTCGGGAGAGGAGATGCCATTGTCGGTATCTGGATCGATGATGATGAAATCGGCAAAATCATATACCAGGGAGAAGCAACGGATGATGTCGGCATTGAGATTGACGGCCAGCAAGGTGTCCTTCCTGAAATCCTGCAAATTCATGATCCATTCCAGTACATGGCTCCGAGGAGGTGTAAGGACCACAAAACCGGCCTTACAGCGCGTTCTATACCGCTTTTTGGAAATATCAGAAGCCTCAATGATCCCCACAGGATTTGAGAATTTGAGGCCGACGAACTGCACCTCGGGTATTTTTGGGTTTCTACCGGCGAAAAGCATCACAAATCGATTTGTAATGCAAAAATACGAAAATTATTGGTTTGCGCGGAATTCTTGATAGGTATTGTCATCATAGAATACCAGAATACGGTCGATCTGGCGGGGTTCGGAAGGGCTGGGCAAAGGGAAAAGAGCCAGTTGAGCGCTGTCAGTGCCTTCTTCGGCCGAAGAATCGCGATACATTTTGCCCCGGCCGGTAAGCAGCCAGTCCAAATTCAGGGAGGGGTAGTGAAGCAGCAGGCTTTCCAGGAAGTCATATCCGGGCTTGTTCCTGCCGGACAGAATGTGGGATACGCTTCCGCGCGCAACGGAGAGCGTATCGGCAAATTGCGTTTGCGTGAGATTTTCTGCTTGCAAAAACTGGAGAAGACGCCGATTCATTTTTCTAACATTTCTTTTTACAAAAATAATCATCCTTTTCAAGAAAAGCAAATGCGCAGGGCGGCGGGTAGGGGAGGATAGTGTACAGAAAAGAAGATAATAAACCGAAAGTAATACTTTATTTAATAAAGATAAACTTTTGAATTACTGATGAATAATATAAATTTAGCATCGGATTTGGAAAGTATTTGGCAGTCTTTCGGAGCAGCGTGAGGCCCTTTTTTGTCTCATTACTTGCAGTAGAAGTATCGCTAAAATTTATAACTCGCTGATTATACGATAACTATCTATATTGCTAAATGTGTCATAAAAAACATTTATGATATTTTAGCAGGCGGCAGACAGGTCCTGTAAACAAATCGTTATGATTTTACAACTTGATAATACTTATGGTTATTTTGTGTTTCAGTTTTGTAAACAACAAGCGCGGGAAAATGTGATTTCCGGACGAGAATTGAGTATTTCCGATAAATAGTGTAACTTTGTGCGAAATAAAGAATTCTGATGATACCTGAAATTCACATAGAAGACTATAATTATGGCCTGGACGACGCCAGAATAGCGAAATACCCGCTTCCGGAACGCGATGCCTCCAAATTGCTGCATTACAAAGATGGCGTGATTGAGGAGCATGTTTTCCGCGATTTACCTTCCCTTCTTCCGGCAAGCGGGCTCATGGTATTCAATGATACAAAAGTGGTCCCTGCCCGGCTTCATTTCCAGCGGGATACCGGTGCCCACATCGAAATCTTCTGCCTGGAGCCTGTCCAGCCCGTGGAATACAATACCGCTTTCGCTGCAACGGAGGAAACCGTCTGGAAATGCGTCATCGGCAACGCCAAAAAGTGGAAAGAGGATGTCCTTCACCTGTATAACCCTGAGGACGATGCTGCGATTGCCGCCATGGGGCTGGAAGCGCGACTGGTACAACGGGACGGTCAGACGGGTCTGGTCCGTTTTTCCTGGAAGGATGCCTCTCCCTTCTCCCGTGTGCTCGAATGTGCCGGTACCGTGCCCATTCCCCCCTATCTGAATCGAGAGTCGGAAGCCATTGATACCGAGCGCTATCAGACACTTTATGCCCATATCAGGGGCTCTGTGGCCGCCCCGACGGCCGGTCTTCATTTCACACAGGCGGTTTTGGACGGGATCAAGGCCAAAGGAATCGACATGGAGACCGTCTGCCTGCATGTAGGGGCCGGCACCTTTCTTCCGGTCAAGAGTTCCCTTGTCAGCGAACATCCCATGCACCGCGAGCCGTTCGTGGTATCGAAGGACCTGCTCCGGCGCCTGATTGCCCGGAAGGGGCCTGTCATTGCCGTGGGCACCACGTCCGTCCGTACGCTGGAATCCCTGTATTATATCGGCGTCAGTTGCCTGGAAAGCGGCCATCCGGCCGATGTCGGGCAGTGGGCTCCCTACACACGTGACTACCCGTACAGCACGGAGGAAGCCTTGGAAGCCCTTGTCGCCTATCTGGACCGGAACCAACTGGACAGCCTGGTGGCCGGCACGCGGATTATCATTGTGCCCGGTTTCCGCTTCCGTCTGGTCGAAAGGCTGGTGACCAATTTCCACCAGCCTGAAAGCACCCTCATCCTCCTGGTATCGGCCTTTGTGAAAGGGGATTGGCGCTGTATTTATGACTATGCCCTTTCCCATGACTTCCGTTTCCTAAGTTATGGAGACAGTTCTTTATTGGAAAGAAGATAGTCCCATATGGAATGCAATTTGCAGTCAAATAAAGCAAAAGTAACAATGATATGATAGATCTGACTGAATTCAGCGATATAGCCCCCTTTACCGACGAAGAGGCCGATGCTGCCTTGACGAGGCTTTCCAACCATCCCAATACCAAGTGGGTTTCCAAGTTCATTTTTCCGGACAAGCCGGAATCCTTTTTGGCAGAGGTCCTTCGGAATATCCATACCGTGGACCAGTTCCAATCGGTGGTGATGGCCAAGGCCATCCAGTGGGTGATTGATACCAGTATGACCGATTTCACGTATGAAGGAATCGAGAATCTGAAGGCATTGGACGGCAAGTTTCTGGCGATGTCCAACCATCGGGATATTATCCTGGATCCTGCTCTGTTCCAGATTATCCTGCAACAGAACCATCTTCCCGAAACTCAGATTTGCGTCGGAGACAATCTCCTCAAATTCAAGTCTGTCGAGCTCTTAATCCGCTCCAACCGTATGATCAAGGTCATCCGGGGCATATCGGCCCGGGAACTGTACCTGTCTTCACAGTTGCTGTCCCGCTATATCCGGGAAACGGTCACTTCCGGCACGTCTTCGGTATGGATCGCCCAGCGGCAGGGACGTACCAAGGATGGATGGGACACCACCGAGCAGGGCCTGCTGAAAATGCTGGACATGAGCGGTACCAAGGATTTTGTGCAGAATTTCTTGGAACTGAACATCGTCCCGATGAGCATCTCCTACGAATATGAACCCTGCGATATCATGAAGGCGCGCGAACTGCTCATTTCCCGGACCCAGAAGTACGTGAAAGGGGAAACTGAGGATCTTGAAAGCATCATGACAGGAATCCGGCAGCCCAAAGGTCACGTCCATCTCACCATCGGCAAGCCGCTTACGGAGGAGGAAATCCGGGAGGCGTCGCTCTGCGACAAGAATGACCGCTACCAGCAGATTCGCCATGCGGTGGACCGCCGGGTCATCGAGGGATACAAACTCTGGAAGACCAATTACATGGCATACGACCTGGTGAATGACACGGACAAATATGCCGGGGAATACACGTCTGAGGACATGGAGGCATTCAAGTCCTACATCGCCAGACAGTTTATGCGCGTGGAACCCAATCTGAACCGGCAGGACCTGGCGGAAATCTTACTTCGGATCTACAGCAATCCGGTCCAAGCCAAGGAACAACTGGATTAATTACAGATTTACAATCAGATACGCCATATAGGCCGCCCACAGAAGCAGGAACAGGCTTCCGTCCAGGCGGTCTATTTGGTTTTTCTTCCCGACCCAGCAAGACGTCAGAAGGGCCAGGGAGCAGGCCAGGAGGACTCCCAGGTCGACATAACTGATTCCGGCGAAGGACAGGGGATGGATCAGGGCCGATCCGCCCAGGATGAGGAGGATGTTGAAGACATTGGAGCCGATGATGTTGCCAAGGGCCAACTGTCCTTTCTTCTTGACGGCGGCCGCGACGCAGGTGGCCAGTTCCGGCAGCGAAGTGCCTCCGGCCAGGATGGTGATGGCGATGAATTTGTCGCTGACACCCAGGGAGCGCGCAATATAAGTGGCGGAATCGACGAAAAGGTTGCCGCCGAAGACGAGGGCCGCCAGGCCGCCGATAATCATCAAAACGGCCAGCCAGGGCTTCACAGGCTTTGACTGCTCTTCTTCCTGTGCCGGTTTATTCTGGTGGAAGGAAAGGATCATATATCCGATGAACAGTGCGATGAGGATGGCGCCGTCCAATCGACTGAGCCCATCCGTACCAATCCCGAAGATCGTGGCTTCCAGGCCCAGTACGATGAGCAGGACCGTAATGAGGATGTTCACCGGAATGTCTTTTTTCCGGTTGTCTGCGGTGATGGACATGGGCAGTATCATTGCCGTCAGCCCCAGGATGAGCAGGGTATTGAAGATATTGGATCCGATGACGTTGCCGATGGAAATGTCGGCATTTCCCTGTGCGGCGCCGATGAAACTCACCACCATCTCCGGCGCGGAGGTTCCCATCCCGACGATGGTAAGGCCGATTACGAACTCGCTGAGGCCGAATTTGCGTGCGATGGAGGATGCTCCTTCTACCAAATAGTCGGCCCCGAAAACGACCAGGGCCAAACCGACAAGCAGCAACAGTATCTGTACAAGCATGGTTCTCGCTGATTTGAGACGCAAAGTTAGTATTTTTTGAAGATATTATTTATATTTGTGTTGTACTGAAACCTGAAATATGAGATTTTTTTCTCTCAACCGCATTCTGATATGCTTGCTGGGGCTGCTGCTACTGGCGGGCTGCGTCGATACGCGGTTGCTTCCGGCAGATGAAGATAACGGTTTCGTCGTCAACGGGCGTATCGCAGACTCCGAGTTCCATCCTTCGGCCGATGTACAGACCCTTCGCTTTGAAGTTTATGCCGAAAACAAGTGGGACTGCGTGCAGGAAGGCTTCGAGCGCCGGTGGATTTCCTATGAAATTGCCAAGGCGGAGAAAAAAAACACCTGGAAAATCGCCATTATCCTGACGGAAAACACCGGAATATCGCCCCGGACCGCTGTTTTCCTGTTTACGAGCGGCAAGATGCGGCGCCGTGTCACCGTGACTCAGTCGGTGGAAGATCCCATTTTCCGGACCCATACCCTCGGAGCCTATGGCATTCCGGGCGGGGATGTCATCTTTGAGCGCGGGCGCTCCCAGTACAGCCGCCTGCATTACGGAACCGACCGTCTGTCTTTCCGGCTCTTCGAGCCTGCCGCCACGCGGGTTGTCACGCTGAACGGGCTTCCCCGGCACATGGAGCCCGGGATGCAGTTCCCCGTCCTTTTCCGCATTCTGGAAGGAGGATATACGCGCATGTCGGAATCGTATGAAGTGCAGGTCATCCGCGTCCGGGAATCCCTTGTCTGGCTCAAGAAAGACGACGATACCTATTTTGTAGTCAAGGAGTGAAACGCTTGCTGCTCATATCGTTGCTGGCGCTTTTGTGCGGAACCCTGCCTGCCCGGACTCCTTCCCGGCAGGTGGAGTCCAAGGGGAGTCCGCACATCTTCACCGTCCTTGTGGAGTTCCGAAACGTCCGTTTCACCTCGGAAAAGCCCTGTGAGCAGTTCGACAAGCTGCTCAACGGACCGGTCCGGCAGTATTTCTCCGACAACTCACAGGGGCTCTTTACCCCTTCCTTCGACGTTTTCGGCCCGGTGCTTCTGGACGCCCCCATGGCCGATTTCGGAAGGGACATCCTGAGTGAGGGTGTCCGTGTGGCCGACGCGGCACCGGAAAAGGCGCTTCTGAACGCTTGCACCGCCCTGGACGGTGAGGTGGATTTCGCCCGCTACGATGCCGACGGAGACGGCTTCCTTGACATGGTGCTCTTCTACTATGCCGGCTATGACCAGGCGGCCGGAGGGCCGGCCGATGCCATCTGGTCCCACCACCAGGATGCCTGCAACAGCCGCTTCCCGGAGGTTGCCGGGGCCGTATTCGACGGGGTCAGGCTGGGTTATTACTTTTGCACGGGGGAACTGCGGGGCAGCACGGGCAGTCAATGTATCGGCATCGGCTCCACGGTCCATGAAATGGGGCATGCGCTGGGCCTTCCGGACCTCTACGACACCAATGCAGGGCAGGACGGAATGGCCGGGGGCCTGTATCAGTTCTCGCCGATGAGCAGCGGCCTGTATAATGACGACGGGGATACGCCGCCGCATTTCACTGTGTTGGAGCGGATGATGTTGGGCTGGCTGGATGAGGAGGACCTGCTTCCGCTGCAGGAGGGTTGGATGGAACTCGCCCCTTCTTCCGAAGGCGCGGCGGGCATCAGCCGGACCGCCACGGATGGGGAGTTTTTCCTCTATGAGTTCCGTGACGGCAAAGATTGGGATACCCCGCTGCCCGCCGGTCTTCTGGTCTATCACGTGGACCGCTCGAAGCGGATGGTGGGCGGTGTCCCCGCATTTCTGCTATGGGATCAGTGGCGGGACTACAATTCGCTGAATGCCAATGGAATGCACCCTTGCTGCTATGCCGTTCCACCCATGGCCCCCAAGGATTATAATTATGCCCCTGCCGTGAATCCGGCCACCCTGGTCTTCCCGGGGGTGGGGGAGGTGCGCTGTTTCCGGCCGGTCGATTGGGAAAACGCCTCTACCGGCATCCAGATTACCTGCATCGATCTTTTGGACGGAAAGGCCCGTTTCCGTGTGCTGGAACGGGAAGGAGCCCTTGTGAGCGGTCTGGTACTGGACGATGCCGGCGGTCCTGTGGCCCAAGTTTCCGTGCGGCTCCTCAAAGACGGGAAAGTGGTGGCCAGCGACGTTACCGGAATGGACGGCTGTTATTTGCTGCCGGTCCGGGAAGAGAACGTGGGCCGGCTTTCCCTCGTGTTGGACAAGGCTGGTTACCGGCGGGTGAACGAAACCATCGACCTTGAGAATAACGGCCTTATTTGCAAGTATTTGCGCCTGTTCTCCAACGAAGCACCGGCCAGTATGCGCCTGTTCAAATACGATCCTTCCCTGAGCGCCGGTTATTTCCCTTCCGCCAGTCCCGTCATCGGAGCCGTCCGCTTTACGCCGGAAGACCTGGCGCGCTATGTGGGCGGACGCCTGGACCGAGTGGTCTGTTTCCCTTTCGTCACGCATCCCGAGCGTATCGGCGAAATGTATATCACCGTGGATATCGGAGGGGAGAGGGTGCTCAATCACCTAGTGGAAAATCCGGAGTTAGGTGAGTATCTTCCTGTATCCGTTTCACTTGCGCCTTTTAATTTAAGTATTCCTGAAGGCGTTGACATCTATGTGGGTTACGGTTTCCGTGAGCAGGGGGACAATACCCCCCTGGCCGCTGTCTATCCCGGGAAAGAGGGAAACAGCTACTATGTTCCCTTCGGGTTCGAAACACAACGATGGCAGCCGCTCTACATGGAGAAAGCCGGTTTCTATATGGATATCATGCTGGATGCTTTTCTGCAGGAGATTCCTGCCGGTACGCTGGCCGAGATGGGATATGGCTCCATTCTGCTGCGGGAAGGTCCGTATCTGGAAGGGGAGCGGCTGGACTTCGGCCTGCAACTGCCCGAAGGCTTGCGCATCCTGGGACAGGCCTGGACCTGGGACGGGGAAGCGCTCGCCGATCCTTTCGTCACCTTGACGGAGGGGGAGCACACGTTGGAGGTGTGCCTGAGGTATCCGGACGGCCGGGAAGAATACCTGGCTGCGGAAGTATTTGTCAATTAAGCCTTTCTCTCCAGTGCGACAACGTTCTCCACGTGCATGGTATGGGGGAACATGTCCACCGGCTGGACGGCGGTGATCTTGTAATCGCGGCACAGGATGGCCAGGTCGCGGGCCTGGGAGGCCGGATTGCAACTCACATAGACCATCCGCTCTGGGGCCGCCTTGAGGATGACCTGGGCCACGTCCGGATGGATGCCGGCGCGGGGAGGATCCAGAATGACCACGTCGGGTTTGCCGTGCCGGGCGATGAACGCTTCGTTCAGGACATCTTTCATGTCTCCGGCAAAGAACGTGCAGTTGGTGATTCCGTTGGCCTTTGCATTCTGCCGGGCGTCTTCGATGGCTTCCGGAACATACTCGATACCAATCACTTTACCCGCTTTTGCGCTCACGAACTGGGCGATGGTGCCCGTTCCGGTGTAAAGGTCGTAAACCACCTCGCTTCCACGGAGGGCGGCAAACTCACGCGCAACGCTGTACAGCCTGTATGCCTGCAGGGAATTGGTCTGGTAGAACGATTTGGGGCCGATCTTGAAGCGCAGTCCCTCCATTTCTTCGTAGATGGCCTCGTTTCCCTTGTATAGGATGGGGGACTGGTCCGCGATGGAGTCGTTGAGTTTTTCATTGATCACGTAATAGAGGCTGGTGATCTGCGGAAAACGGGCCGATACGGCATCCAGAAGGGCTTTTCGTGCCGCTTCGTCCTCCCGGGCGAAGCAAAGGATGAGCATTACATCGCCCTTCTCCGTGGTGCGGACGAACATGTTCCGGAAAAAGCCGTGATTCTCGCGGATGTTGTAGAATTCAAGGCCGTTTTCAAGGCAGAACTGCTTGACAAACAACCTGATGGCATTGGAAGGCTCCGGTTGCAAGTGGCATTCCCGGATGTCCAGGACTTTGTCGAAAAACTTGCCCACATGGAACCCCAGGCCCATCCTGTCGTTTTCCGGAATGCTGGCGGGATCCTCGTCCTTTAGCAGCCAGCGTTTGCTGGATGCGCTGAATTCCAGTTTATTACGGTAATACTGAATTTTCTCGGAGGGGAGGGTAGGCCGGATTTCGGGAACCTCCAGATGGCCGATCCGTACCAGTTGGTCTTCTACCTGCTGGCGCTTGGCTTCCAGTTGCATCTCATAGGGAAGCGGTTGCCACCGGCAACCACCGCAGACGCCGAAATGCTCGCAGAAAGGCTCCAAACGGTGTTCCGAAGGCTTTACAATGCGCTTGATAAAGCCTTCCATGTAGTTTTTCTTTTTCTTGTAAACCTGGATGTCGACGATGTCTCCGGGAACGGCGAAATCGACGAAAACCACCATACCGTCCACGTGTGCAAGGGCTTTTCCTTCGGCCGCGACGGATTCGATGGTGACATTTTCCAGCAGGAGATCTATTCTTTTCTTGGACATTTTTCTCTAAGTAGGATGCTTTGCAAAACGTAGTCGCAAAGGTAGTGAAAAAAGTTCATTAACAGAACTCACCGTATTCACATCCGACGTTGGAGTCGGCAGGCGTCGCGGGCGATATCATGCGGAATGAAATCGTGATTTTCTCTTCCGGCGGATTTTCAGTATATTTGTAGGAATAAAAACTCATTTCGACATGAAAAGAATTGTTCTTATTGCCGTAGCCGCAATGATGTTCGCAGCCTGCGGCCAGCCCTCCGGCAGGAAGGAAGCCTCCGTGAACCCCGCTGAATACACATCTACAAACCAGGATAATATGCAAAGAGTCAGAGATTTCCTGCACGAGGCAGGCGTTTATTTCCTCGCTACGGTGGACGGCGACGCCCCTCAGGTGCGTCCTTTCGGCACGGCCGAAATCATCGAGGGCAAACTTTATATCCAGACCGGGTACGTCAAGAATGTGGCCAAGCAGATTGCCGCCAATCCAAAGGTGGCCATCTGCGCCTACAAGGCCGATGAAGGCCGTTGGCTTCGCATCAGCGCCACGCTCGTGGAAGACCCTCGCGTGGAAGTGAAGAAGGCCATGCTGGATGCCAATCCGGGCCTTCGTTCCATGTATGATGAGAACGACGGCAACACTGCCGTCTTTTTCCTCAAGGACGCCAAGGCCACCATCAGTTCCTTCACGGCAGACCCCATAGAGATTGATTTCTAAGATTAAGATGGAGATCGAGTTCGGACAAATGAAGCGTCAGGAAATCCGGGCGGCGGCGGAGGTCGCTACCCGGGCATTCGACGATTACGAGTATTTCACCAACTGGTTTCCGGAGAAGGAAGAGAGGAACCGCATCCAGTTTGCCATCCTCTGGCGGGAGTTCAAGACGAACTTCAGGGCCTCTCATTATCTCGTAGGAAGGGTAGACGGAAAGATTGTATCCGTTGCGCAGCTCAATCCGCCATCCTACAAGAAGCCTTCCGACCTGAGTTACATTCTCCACGGCTGGTTGAAAGTCTACAGGGAAGGGGACCGCAAGGCCATCGACGAATGGCTCAAGATGGACTCCGATGCCGGCATCCCTTGCCACGAGTACCAGAAGACCGGCCCGGGAATCTGGTACGCAAGCTCCCTCACTGTGGATCCTTCCGTCCAGGGAACAGGAGTCGGCTCGAAGTTCATAGAATATTGGGAGCAGTATATCCGGCTGAATGGTGGCAAGGAACTCGTTTTCTTCACCAACTCTGAAAAGAACATCGCATTCTATAAGAAACGCGGCTTCGAGGTCTTTGATTACCGTACCATTGAGCATGAAGGAAAGACCATGGGAAGCTGGAGCGTGAAAAAGAAACTGTAAATAATGTCGGATTCCAACACCATAGAAAAATACCGTGAGGACCTGACCGCTTATCTGCTGGCTTCATGCACTGATGCGGGTCTTCTCAAAGGAACGCTCCTGTCTTCTCCGGACATAGACGACGCATGGCTTCGTTATGCCCCGTCCTTCTACGGGGATGCCGTCCGCAATTTCAACTCCTATCCCGAATTCTGCCTCGGCTGCGCCGGGTACCTTGGCATGGCCGTGGCATTCCTCTGGGACAAGGACTGGGCCAGGTATATGGACAGCCCCTATGTTTTCTTTCAAGGAGAACGCGGCTTTGACGACATGGACGACCATATCACGGACACCATCCTGAAGGACCGCAGGCACAGCGTCCCGGCCATGCAGTCATGTGCCGCCAATGCCTATCATTTCCTCATGCGTGAGAGTCCGGAACCGGGAACAGCTGAGGCTTACAGGCTCTTTCTCGCCACCGTGGAGACCCTTTACAAAATCGGCGCGGCCATTGAACTTTGCCGTCTCGGGTACAAGTTTGAAAAAGTAAACCTGACCAACCAATGACAGCACTCGTTATTGGCGCCACGGGCGCCGTGGGAAAAGACCTCGTCGGACAGCTTCTGAAAGATGATTCCTTCGACCGGGTGGACGTGTTCGTCCGCCGGGAGGTCAAAGTCTCGTCCCCGAAGTTGGTCCCCCATGTGGTGGACTTCGACCATCCGGAGACGTGGTCGGACCTGCTCACCGGTGACGTCCTGTTCTCCTGCCTGGGGACCACCATCATGGCTGCCGGCAGTCAGGATGCCCAGTGGAAGGTGGATTACACCTACCAGTATGAAGCGGCGAAGGCGGCCCGGGAGAACGGTGTTCTCAAGTATGTACTCGTCTCGTCCATCGGAGCTTCATCCAAGTCGAAGATCTTCTACTCGAGGATGAAGGGTGCCCTTGAGGATGCTGTGAAAGGCCTGGGGTTCCCCGGCTGCTTTATCCTCCAGCCCCCGTCCCTTGTCCGCAAGGGGAGCGACCGCTTCGGCGAGAAAGCCGGTGTGGCCGCGTTGAAAGCCTTCAATGCCATCGGCATTATGCGTTCCTGGAAGCCCATGCCCACTGAAGAGGTGGCCGCGGCCATGATACGGCTTGCCAAATCTGACAAGACCGGCACGAATATCATCACATCCCAAGAAATCCTGTCCGTTTGAACCCCGTATCCGCACGTCTACTGAGCCAGCAGCTCGCAGCCCCGCAGTTCAAGGAACCGGCGGAGGTGGTGTCGTGGTTCGGCGCCATCCAGGCGCAGGACTACAGGGCAATGCGCTGGGCGGTGGCCATGAGAACTGGGAAGCCCTCTTACAAGGCCTTCAAGGCAGCCTATGATGAAGGCCGGATTCTCAGGGCGCATCTTCTTCGCGGCACCTGGCAGCTGGTGTCGTCCGACGACTACCACTGGCTGCGTGCGCTTTGCCATGACAAGGGAACGGCTGTCCTGGACGGTTGGACCAAATCACTCGGGTTCAATTATTCCGGGAAGGAAAAAGAGCGGATTCTCACTATCATCGAAGACACGGTCGCAAGCAGGGGAGAGGTCACGGAAAATGTCATAGGGGAAGCGCTTGTCGAAGGTGGCATCCCGAAGGAGAAGCTTCTTTACAACCACCAGCTCCGTATGGCTGAACTGGAGGGAATCGTCTGCAGCGGGTCGCTGGGGCCGAGGAACACCTACAGGCTGGTCCGGGAAAGAGTTCCGGTGGCATCACCTGTCAGCAGGGAGGAATCCCTTGCCCTTCTTGCACGGAAATACTTCAGGAGCCACGGCCCGGCGACTCTCGAGGACTTTGTGTGGTGGAGCGGGCTCAATTCCGGAGACTGTCGGCAGGGGATCGCGTCACTTGGTGACGAACTTCGTCCCGAGCGATGGAAAGGAAGAGACTTCTACATCCATGGTGAAGCCCGCACGAAAGGCGTTCGCAGCGGCACAGTACTCCTTCTGCCGGCATACGACGAATATCTCATCGGATACAAAAGCAGGGACATCGTCCTTCATCCCGACAAAGCGCATCATGCTCATAACAACTTCGGTATCTTCAAGTCCGTGGTAGCATGGAACGGCAAGGTTGTCGGCAACTGGAAACCTTCGTCTAAGGACGGGGACGTGTCGCTTTTCAAGGAGGGGCTTGACATCCCCGCGGAATCAATGGAAAAAGCAATCAACACCTATCATGCAGCGCAGACGAAATAAAAGACCGAATCCCTACAAGGAAGCCAACGAGGCGTTCCTCCAGGTAAAAGCCCGGGAAGAGGGGATCGTCGCCTTGGACAACGGCGTCCTGTACAAAGTACTGGAGGAGGGCCATGGCACCAGGAAGCCTACTCCCCGAAGCATTGTCTATGTCAACTACAGCGGAAGGCTCATCGACGGGACTGTCTTCGACACCACCGAAGGCCAGCCTCTCCCGGCCCTATTTATGGTAGGGGATCTCATCATGGGCTGGCAGATTGCGCTGACACGCATGCATGAAGGCGACAGGTGGGAAGTATACATTCCTGCCAAGTGGGGCTATGGTTCAATGAAGTTGGACGACATCCCGGCCCACAGCACGCTTGTTTTCGAACTTGAACTGGTAAAGATAGAGCGATGAAACGATTCCTTCTGACGATTCTTTTGATCCTTGTCATCGGAGTCTCGCTCATCAGCTGCGGTACTTCGAAAAAAGTGTACGGCACACCGGCGATAGACAGGATTCAGGAACGGGGAACACTCCTTGTCGGCACGACGGGGGACTACCGTCCCCTGAGTTACAGGGAGCCGGAGACCGGCGAGTATTGGGGATTCGGGATTGACGTGGCTGGGGAGATTGCGGACAAACTGGGCGTCAGCATAAGCTATGTCCCCACCTCCTGGCCCACCCTGTCGGCAGATGTCCAGAACCCGGATCTGTTCGACTTCGCCATCGGCGGAATCACCATCACGGATACGCGCCTGGAGACCATGGACATGTCCGAGGGCTATCTCTGCAACGGCAAGACCATCCTCTGCAGGAAGGAAGATGCTGGGAAATACAAGTCGCTGGAAGACCTCAACAAAGCGGAGGTCCGTGTGATGGTCAACCCGGGAGGTCTCAATGAGAAATTCGCCCGCGAGAACCTGCCGTCATGCACGCT
>Ga0247608_10000933_pt1 | contig 43305 bp, 36 predicted proteins | sample 176DNAGHGlowgp2_FD_193490 | JGI IMG/M metagenome (GOLD analysis project Ga0247608, IMG submission 193490) | Sheep rumen microbial communities from Palmerston North, Manawatu-Wanganui, New Zealand - 1766 DNA GHGlow gp2 | ecosystem: Host-associated > Mammals > Digestive system > Stomach > Rumen ...
TTCGAGGACGGCCTTGTCATCTGCTTGAAGTTCAAATTTCATTAGTGGTACCTCCGCATTTGTAAGATACCACCAGTATAACATGAGATTGATTAAATGTATAGTTAATTGGGATGCTTTATACTAGCTGACAAACTAGCAAACAAAAAAGTTTTATTTAACATGAAATGGAAAAGTAAAAAATTATTCCCATTTTCGGCAGCTAATGCACGGAAATAATACTTTAAACGGACTATATGTACACGAAATCACGCAAACAGCAGAATACAAGTTTGAGTTGCTTGAAGGCTGAACCCCCTTTAATTTCCTGGCTTTTTTTGATATACTTGGCTAGAAAACTCGCAAAAACTCGCAAAAAAAACTCGCATTCGGAAAAAGTGCGAGTTTTTGACCCTGTAGCTGTTCCCGCAATCGTTGTCAAATAACAGCCGCCTGCACCACCGGGTGCGGGATCAAAAGGGCATCCAGAGCTTTTCCGTAGGTACGGCGTACCGAAAGGTATGTTATAAGGAAAGGCTTTGGATGCCCTTTCAAATTGAAGGAGGACTAACAATGAATATCAAACCCTTTGCCGTGGAAGAATGGATGAACGCCTATGAGACAACGGCGCGGTCGAAAGCGGTCTTCACCCGGTCTTATATTTGGCGGATCCGGGCCTGCCCGGTCAGGACAGGCTGATCTATATCGCCTCGTTCAGAATCCAAGGCAACACCGCACAATGCGGAAAGAGCAGATTCCGAAAAAATTGGGTTCTGATGATGGCACTTTTTCGCAGATGTACTTTATGTACCTCAAGAAAAAGTGACGAAATTGGTGATGAAGCGCTGGGCCTCGCGGCGGAAATCTCCCCGGCATCCGCAGGCATGTACCGATCCTTACAAACTGCGCCTGCGTCAGCGAGAGCTCCCGCGTCGTTGCCTCTCAGGTGCGCGGCTCGGTGAGCAGGCCAACCAGTCTGTCAATCTGCGCCTGCGTCATCCCGCAGCGCAGCAGATATCCGACTGCTGCCCGGTGCAGATCGGTGTGCGGCAGCTGCTCGATTTCAATCTCGGCGATCGCCGCAAGGATCTCGTCGATCCTGAGCTTGAACAGGCGGTATTGCAGAGAATCGGGATTCATCTCAATGTTGTGCAGAGTGTCATAGCTGGTCATGTAATCCTGCACGATCTCGTCATAGCTCGCTCCGCACAGCGCTTCCACCACCGCGCAGACGGCCCCGGTGCGATCTCTTCCCAGGCTGCAGTGGATCAGCCAGGGAAGCTCCAGTTCCGTCAGCTCCGAAAAGCCTTTGCCGACGCCCTGCATGGTTTTCGGGTCCAGAAAGTCTATGCCCAGATGACAGGGGATCACCCGGCCCTGCTTGAACAGGGACGCCGTATATGCAGGCAGCCCCTGAATGGCCTCCAGCCTCACCTGACTGTCCGCCAGATTGAGGACAGCGCGGATGTTGTGCGTGGCAATATAGGCGCCCATCAGCTCGACCCTGCCGTATTCCGCATCGAAGGGCGACGAGCCTCGGTACAGCCGTCCCGGCTGAATGGCGCCGACTGTCACCTCACGCGCGTTGAGAAAGTCTTCGTCGGTCTGGCCCGGCGCTCTATAGGTTGCGTCATTGGTGTTGTAGGCTTCAAATTCCTCCCGGTATCGGCCCTTCTGTTCCAGGGTGATGACCGCCGTCTCGCCGGGCTCGATTCGGGCGGTCAGGTTCGGGTTGCGCGCGACGCCCCCGATAACCAGAGCGTTTTGAAACACCGTCAGGGCCACGTCATCCATTTTCCCATAGAAATCCGGGTAAAAGGGTATAGCCTTGAATTGATATCCGCCTGAGAAGACGACATCTACACTGTCGCCATACGCAAGGTCGATCCCGTTCAGGTCGAAGACGATGGCCCCGAACTGATTGATCCTTGTGACGGTCGCATGCACCGGCTCAAAGTCCCCGGCGTAGACGCCCGAGGCGCAGAACAGGAAGAGAAGGATCAGCGCCATCGCTGTCGCGATTGTACGCCTTGCCGGGTTGACTGCGATGTACACGCTGCTTTCGCGTGAGTTTTGCCCTTGAATATCTTCGTTCGTTTTCATGGCTCTCTCCGCTTCCCAGAGTATCTGATGTCTGCTTCCCGCACCGAATATCCCCATAAAATATAGCACAGGCGCTGACAGACGTCAATCATGCGGGCCGAAAGAAACAACGGTGGATATCCGCATCTTTGGGGTGGAAATAAGAAGGCGGAAATGATATAATATACAAAATCGATCGGCTGCCCACCGGCACCATACGGGACGCCGGAACCGGACAGAACAGGAGGCTTGTTTGTGAGAATCGTAGTGAAGGTAGGCACATCCACCCTGACGCACCCGAGCGGGCACATGGACATCCGCCATGTGGAGACGCTGTGCAAGGTGCTCAGCGACGTGAAGAACGCGGGGCATGAGATCGTCCTGGTCTCCTCCGGCGCCATCGGCATGGGCGTGGGGAAATTAAACCTCCGGCAGCGCCCGACGGATATGGCCACCAAGCAGGCCGCCGCCGCGGTGGGGCAGTGTGAGCTCATGTACGTCTATGACAGACTCTTCGGCACCTATAACCACACCATCGCCCAGATCCTGCTCACCGGGGAGGATCTGCGGGACGAGGAGCGCTACCGCAATTTCTCCAACACCGTCGGAAGGCTTCTCGAGCTCGGCGTGCTGCCGGTCATCAACGAGAACGATACCGTCTCCACCGTGGAGATCGCCGTCGGCGACAACGACACCCTCGGCGCGCTGGTGGCGGTGAGCGTGAAGGCAGACATGCTGCTGATCCTCTCGGATATCGACGGCCTCTATACAGCCGACCCGCGCCGGGAAAAGACGGCGCGGCTCATAAGCGAGGTGCTGGAGATCACCCCCGAGATGCGCGAAAGCGCCGGGGGCGGGGGGACGGCCCTTTCCACCGGCGGCATGGCGACAAAGCTCACGGCTGCCGGGATCTGCATGGACGCCGGCACCGACATGTTCATCCTCAACGGCGCAAAGCCGCTGCTTATTTATGAGGCACTGGAAGGGAAACCCGTCGGGACAAAATTTATCGGGAGGAAGGATACGCCATGAAGACGACCCATGAGATCCTTAATGAGACCAAAGCCGCGCTGCCGCTGCTGACAGCGTCGAGAGAGAGGAAAAACGCGGCCCTGCTCGCCATCGCGGACAGGCTCATCGCGGAGCAAAACGACATCCTGGCCGCCAACCGTCTGGATGTGGAGGGCGCGAAGGACCGCTACGGCGAGGTGATGATAGACAGGCTTACTCTGACGCCCGAGCGCATCGAAGCCATGGCACAGGGCGTGCGCGAGGTCGCGGAGCTTCCCGACCCGGAGGGCAGAGTGCTCCGGCGCGTGGTGCGCCCGAACGGGCTTGTGATCGAGAAGACCTCCGTGCCCCTGGGCGTGGTCGCCATCATCTACGAAAGCCGCCCGAACGTCACCTCGGACGCGGCGGTGCTGGCGCTCAAATCCGGCAACGCCGTCATCCTGCGCGGCGGGCGCGAGGCCTACCGCTCCAATGCCGCTATCGTCGCCGCCATTCGTCACGGCCTCGAGGACGCGGGCCTTCCCGCCGCCCTCGTCGGCTTTATTGAGGATACCTCCCACGCGAGCGCCGACGAGCTCATGCGGGCCGTGGGCTATGTGGACCTGCTCATCCCCCGGGGCGGCGCGGGCCTCATCCGCCGCTGCACCGAAAACGCGAAGGTCCCCTGCATCCAGACCGGCACCGGCATCTGCCATATCTTTGTCGACGAGACGGCGGACCAGGACAAGGCCCTTAATATCATCGAAAACGCCAAGGCCAGCCGCCCCTCGGTGTGCAACGCCGAGGAGGTGCTGCTGGTGCACCGGAATATCGCCGCGGAATTTCTGCCGAAGCTCTGCGAGCGCCTCACATTGGCGCGCCGTGAGAAGGGGCTTGTCCCGGTCGAGCTGCGCCTGGACCCCGCCGCCGCGGCCATCATCCCCGGCACCCCGGCGGGGGAGCGGGACTTTGATACCGAGTTTCTCGATTACATCCTCGCCGTCGCCGTGGTGGACGACGCGGACGCCGCCATCCGGCACATCGCCCTGCACTCCACGGGCCACAGCGAAGCCATCCTCACCGAAGACGACGCTAACGCCGAAAAGTTCACCCGCCTGGTGGACGCCTCCTCCGTCTATGTCAACGCCTCCACCCGCTTCACCGACGGCGGCGAGTTCGGCCTCGGCTGCGAGATGGGCATCTCCACCCAGAAGCTCCACGCCCGCGGCCCGATGGGGTTGGAGGAGCTCAACAGCTACAAATACATCATCCGCGGCAACGGGCAGACACGCTGATACAATTATCATACACTAAACATGTATTAGTCGTAAGGGCCGACGCTTATCACGCGGCCCGGCAGCGAAATCTCAATAATACATATATCCCCGGCAAATTCGCCACGCATGTGCGTCTTTGCCGGGGATTTCCACGCATTTTTAAGTTGCTCCGCACGGGCCGCCGGGGGCGTCGGCCCCTACGCTGTCAATTGGCTTTTTTCACAGCCCCTTTTGACAAGGCACTGTTCGTGTCCGCGTTCAGATTTCCGGGAGGCTTGCCGCGGCGATGCTCTGGCCCACGCGGCGGGCCTTTTCGTCCGGCAGCATGACTGTGACCCTGGCGGCAAGCGCGGGGTATTCGTCCTTCACGATGCGGTTGCACTCGGCAATCAGCAGATCTCCGCCCACGCCGGAGGCCACGCGCCCGAGCACCAGCAGATAGCGCAGATCGTAGAAGCTTGCGTACAGGGACAGGGTGTGCCCAAGGTAGGCGCCGATGGTGACGAAGATCTTCCTTGCGCCCTCGTGGCCCTCCTCCGCCAGCTTCTGCACGGCCTTGAGCTTGTCGGCAAGGCTTAAGTCAGGATCAAGCTCGATGCCCACCCGGGGGGCCAGGCGGATCACCGCGTCCTGGGAGAAGTACTTGCAGCCCACGCCGAAGTCGGTGGACCACTCGTCCTGCGGCGCGTCCGGCTGGAGGTCGACCGGGGCGAAGGCCAGCTCGTTGAACCAGCCGAGGATCTTGCCGTCGGGCGTGACATAGCCGGCGGCCTCGCTGGTGCCCATGGCAATGCCCATCACCGCGCCGGAACCCAGGCTCATGGCCCCGGCAAGCGCGGTCACGTCGCCGTCGTTTGCAACGACGATCGGCACGTCGCCGATCTCTTTCGCCGCGCGGTCATAGACGGTCTTGACCTCCTCGCGCCGCTCGCGCGGGACCTTGATGAAGAGGGAGGACACCATGGGGGCGTTGCCGACAAAGGTGCCCGCGGAGGATACGCCGATGGCGTCGACGCGCGGCATCTTGGAAGCGGCGGTCTTGAAGGCCTCGACGATGCCGTTATACTGGTACGCGGGGTCTGCCGACTGCTTGGGGAACCACACGACCTCCTCGGAATAGACGCTCACCCCGTCAATGACGGCGGAAACCTTGCGGTCCGAGCCGCCCGCGTCGAAGCCGATGCGGCAGCCCTCGAGGTGCCCGCCGATGGACTTGGCCTGCTCATTTGCCCTGGGGAAGTCCTTTTCCTCACAGGTCACCAGCTCGAAGGGCCGCTCGAAGATATCGTATTCAAAGTGCACATCAAAGTCGCGCTTTCCGCCCTCGCGGTAGAGCTCCTTCAGTTTTTCGGCGGTCTCCTCGCAGCCGCAGATCGTGACCTTCCAGCCGCCCACGCTCCAGAGCAGGAATTTGACGTAGCGCTCCATATACCGCAGGTTTGCCTCCGCGTATTCCTCGCCGCGCAGGCGGGAGTGGAACACGGACACGCGCCCCTTCTCGCGCTCGAGCGCCACCTTGAAGGGCCGCTCGGCTCCCTTGAGATAGGCCTTGGCCCACACGCCGAAGGGGATAAAGCTCTCATCCAGCAGGGGCTTGTTTTTATAGTCATAGGAAATGCCGAGATAATTCATAGTTTTATCCTCATAGATTCAGAAATATGGGTATCGGGTTAACGCAGCAGGAATCAGCTTTAGCCCCCCTGTCGAAAAGGGGGCTCCCGCGAAGCGGGTGGGGGGTCCGATGTTGTCCCGAGCCCGGATCAGCGGATCCCTCCGTCACTTCGTGACACCTCCCTTTGCGAAAGGGAGGTAAGACACACAGCAAGCTGCGTTAGGCCGATATGCACTTTCAGAAATAACAGCATGGAAACCCATAATTTACCTCCTGTAAAAAATAATCCGTTCCGCGAGCGTCTTCGCCGCGGATTTTACAATTCAAATTTTACAAAACTCCGCCGAGCTTGTCAACAACGTTCTGAAAGAATTTTTCACAAAACGCTATCTTGAAAGAAATTTTCCGTAATCACCAAAACACAGCCCCGCTTTTTGGGCAAGTTGCCAAAAGCGGGGCGGGCAAGATTTTGCGTTATGTTAATTTTGCACGGGAGAGGCGCGTGTGATCGAAATACAAAAACGGTTGACGTAATCCGTATCTTATTGTAGAATGAGCATGCCCGTAAGGGACGGTGAAGAGTAAACAACAAACACGCAGGCGGTTAGCTCCATCCCCAATCCGACAAGAAAGGGGGTGGTGTGTATGCGCTTGACCTTCCACATAAAGAAGTGGACTGTGACGATTATCGTCTATGAAACTTCCAAGAAGGCTAAAGCCAAAAACACAAAAAAAGCAGCCGCCACTCCCGACAAGTGACGGCTGTTTTGCAGCTTAGGCTGCAATAAAATAGCCAACCTGAGGAGCTAACCGTGTGCGTGGTTTGCTCTTCACTGTTATTATAAGGCCCTGACAGCGCTTTGTCAAGCGTTACAAATGTTTGTCAGCGAGCGCGGCGGCGATGCGCTGCCGGTTGGCCCGGCAGCCGTCCGGCTCGGTGAGGGTGACGCGGGTGAAGAGGATATCCAGCAGGAAAAGCTGGGCGATGCGCGCAGGCACCGAGCCGTGCTCGAGCGGGCTTTCGTTCGAGCCGCACTGCAGCACCACGTCGGCAAGCTGTGCGCCGGGGGAGCGGGGGAAGCGCGTGATGAGGATGATCTTTGCGCCCTGCTCCCGCACAACGGTGAGCGTCTCCATCATGTCCTTTGTCGCACCGGAGTAGGAGAAGAACAGGACCGCGTCGGCCTCGGTGAGGGTGGCGGCGGCGATGACCTGCATGTGGGAATCGGACACGGGGACAAACTTCCCGTCGTAGACCGAAAAGAGGTGCGCAGCCTCGGAGGCGAGGATCATGGACCCGCCCTGGCCCATGCACAGGACCTTCCGCGCGCCGCGCAAAATGGCGACGGCCCTGTCCAGCTCCGCCGGGCGCAGGAGGGAAAGGGTCTGCAGCATGGCCTCGCTCTCCACAGCGTAGAGCTTGCGGGCAAGCTCGATGGGGGCGTCGCTGTCGCGGATGGGCTTGTCCGCCGCGGCGGCGGGCTTGGGCGCGCCCGCGTTTGCGATGGCAAGCTTGAAGGCGTTGTAGCCCTTGTAGCCGAGCCGCCTGCAAAAGCGCGACACCGTAGCTTCCGCCACGCCGCTTTCCTCCGCAAGCTCCCCGATGGACAGGTACTGTGAACGGTCCCGGTGCTTGAGCACATAGTCGGCGGTTTTGCGCTCGGCGGCGGTCAGCTCATAATAGGACTGGCTGATGGTGTCGAATACGTTTGGGGTTGTGTCGGGCATCTGGTGTCAGTCCTTTCAAACATCAAATACAGGTTTTCTTGGCTCCCCCTTTGGGGGAGCTGTCAGCGCCGTCCACGGCGATGACTGAGAGGGCCGTCAGACGCGGTACAGAGTCGGCAGACCCTCTCCGTCATTCGCCTTGCGGGAGACGGCGAATGCCACCTCCCCCGGAGGGGGAGGCAAGCATGTGTTACTCTCCCAGAAGCTCGCCCATCATCACGTCCACCATGGTGAGCATGCGCGGCAGGTGGAACGGGCCCTTAAAGGTCGAGCCCTTGCAGGCTGGCTCTGTGGGCTTGCCCTCGCGGTCAAGGCAGGCGTACACGCCGCCGTTGACGGGGTCCATGCCGTTATCGAGCCAGAACCTGACGCAGCGGTCAAGCTCGGCCTGTATCCATTTGCGGCTGTCCGCAAGCTTTGCTCTGTCCAGGGGAAAAATCTCCTGAAAAAGATAGTTTCGATTTTACGGTATTTACAGTGTAACAGCCGTGAAAGAAATTTTCAATAAAAATATGATTTGAAATTTCAAAGAAAGAGGCTGACAAGACGCGCCGCGGATGGTATAATCGAAAAAACAATTATAGGTATCGGCTTCACTCAGCAAGAATCGGCATCCGGCCTGTCACTGGTTCGCAATGACACAGGACGGACATTTTCACCGTTGAACAAGGCCAAGACTGAATTCTTACCAGAAAAATAAGCGACAAGGAGAACGAAAATGAAAAAACGGATCGCAGCTTTGCTGCTTGCCGTGCTGCTGCTCGGGATGCTCCCGGCGGGGGCATGCGCCGCGGAGCCGGACGGCTGTACGCTTGACCGCGTGGTGGTCCTGAGCCGCCACAATATCCGCTCCCCGCTGTCGGGCAGCGGCTCTCTGCTCGGCGATATCACGCCGCATGAGTGGTTCAACTGGACGAGCAAGCCCAGCGAACTGTCCCTGCGCGGGGCGCTGCTGGAGACCCTGATGGGCCAGTATTTCCGCCTGTGGCTGGAGAATGAGGGCCTTTTCCCGGAAAACTACCGCCCCGAGCAGGGCGCCGTGCGCTTTTACGCAAACGCCAAGCAGCGCACCCTTGCAACAGCCCGCTATTTCTCGGCCGGGCTTCTGCCGGTGGCGGAGACGGAGATCGAGAGCCATGCCGCCTATGACACCATGGACCCGACCTTCAACCCGGTGCTGACCTTCGTGACCGAGGATTACGCGGAGGATATCCGCAGCCAGGTCGCCGAAATGGGCGGCGAGGCCGGGATGCAGGGCATCCTCGACGGGCTGCACGACGCCATTGAGCTTTTGGCGGACGTTGCGGATATCCGCGAGAGCGAGGCGTATAAGACCGGCGCGACGGGAGATTTCCCGGAGGGTGAGACGAAACTGATCATTGAAGAGGGCAAGGAAGTCGGCATGACGGGCCCCATCAAGACCGCGACCTCGGTGGCCGACGCCCTGACCCTCCAGTATTACGAGGAAGCGGACCCCGTCAAGGCGGCCTTCGGCCATACGCTTAATAGAGAGGACTGGCTCAGGCTCCACAGCATCGTGGACACCTATACCGACATGCTCTTCACAAGGCCCCTGGTGTGCGTGAACGCGGCAAACCCGCTGCTGCGGGAGCTTCGCGCCGAGCTTGAGACGCAGGGACGGCGTTTCAGCTTCCTCTGCGGCCACGACTCCAACATCGCAAGCGTCCTGGCTTCGCTCGGGGTTGAGGACTACACGCTGCCGGAGACGATCGAGCCCAGGACGCCCATCGGCTGCAAGCTGGTATTCGAGCGCTGGCTGGACGGGGCGGGCGAGGCCTTCTGGAAGGTGAGCCTGGTCTACCAGAGCACGGACCAGCTTCGCGAATATACACGCCTCACGCTGGAAAACCCGCCCGTGAAGACGGCGCTGGCTTTTGACGGCGTGGAGACCAACGCCGACGGCATGATCGCGGAGGCGGATCTCTTCGCCCTGTTCGACGGCGCGATCGACGCCTATGACGCTCTGCTCGAGCGCTACGGCGAAAGCGAGGAGCTCCCGAGCGCGGCGTGAGCTGATTGAGGTATTATGAAAAAAGTCAAAGATTCCATCCGGACAAAGGAACTGATCACGGTGCTCATCATCGTGCTGCTCTTTTTCCTGTTCCGCAGCGCGCTCTCCTATGTCTTTACCAGGGCCGGCGAGGCGCGGGAGGAGGAGATGCTGGCGCTCAAGATGGACACCATGCTGAATGTCGTGGACGATGTCAACGCAAGACGCATGGCGGCGGACGAGGGCATCACTGCCAACCGGCGGGCGGGCGTGCGCATGATGACCGGTCTCCTGCGGGAATTTGTCACCGCGGACGGCTATGACGGCCCGCGCACATTTTCTGACGGCTTTGTGGCCGAGCTCCGGGACGGGCACGTGATCCTGCCGCAGGAGTACGGGTGGCTGGCCGACCGTCTCCGCCGGGCGCAGATCGAGGAGAGCGCCGAAAAAGGCACCATGCTGCGCTGCACGGCGGCGGACGGCGAGGACTTAGCGTCCGAGCGCTGCTATCTGTTCTTCGGCAAGATCGCGCAGGACCTTTTCTACGCCGACATCCTGCCTGAGAGCAGATACAACGATTACATGGAGCGCAGCACCCGGAGCGTCAGCGAGGCGCTGGAGACCTCCGACAACGCCTTCGGCGCGCTCACCCTGGTGCTGCGGGAGCAGGACGGGGAGACGGAGCTTTTAAGGCACTACGGCTCAGAGGCAGTGTATGAGGCGCTGTCCTCGTCGGGCCTGCTGCCGGAGCTTGTCCGCGGCGAAACATCCGCCGTCACGCTCAACGGCAAGGAGTACAGCTGCGCCCGTACCGGCTTCGGCACGGGTGAGAGAGGCGAGTCCCCGCTGCTGTTCGTGCAGCTCATCCCGAAGGACTCGCTGCGGGAGGAGAGCGACACCCGCGTACTGCTGCTGGGAAGCGTAATGGTGATCATCCTGGCGTCGGTCACGATCTACACGATCGCCGCGCAGCGGGCCATGGCGGAGCAGGAACTTGACGAGGAGCTCAAGGCCCGCTACAGCCCGAGACGGCTGCGCAGACGCTTGCTGAACACGGGCGCTGTCAGCGTCGTGCTGATCTTTGCCATCGTGGTGCTGGTGGAGGCAGTGGGCCTCATGTACACCGAGCTTCGCAACGGGCGGGATGTCCTGAACCTGTTTTCCAGGCAGCTCCAGCGCAGCACCGAGGAGGAGTACAGGCAGATCCAGCGGGAAGAGGAGATGTGGATCGTTTCCCGCGGGGAGAAGCTGGCGGCGCTTTTGACGGAGTACCCGGCACTGAATACCAGGCAGAAGCTCCGTGAAACCTGCGAGGCGCTCGATGTCGAAACGATCACGCTCTTCGATACCGGAGGGCGGCAGCTCCTGTGCAGCGGCGCATATCCCGGCGCCCGGCTGTATGACGCGCAGTATCCCGCGCTCTACGATTTCAGGCGTCTTCTGTACGGAGAAAAGAGTATCGTGCATGAGGCGGCGCTCGATCCCATCACCGGCCTTGAGCGCCAGCAGATCGGCGTGGCGATGCCCGCATCCGACGGAGACGGCCTGCATGGTGCGCTGCTCATGACCCTCCTGCCGGAGAGGACAGCCCGGACAGCCCGGGCCATTGAGGCCGGGGACGTCCGCTTGTTCAATTCGGCAAGCGGGACCATCTGCTTTGCGGCAGATGCGGCAAGCGGTGAGATCGTGTATGCCGGCGAGCCGGACATGATCGGCAAGCGGATCCGGGAATACGGCGTGCCGGAGGACAGCCTGCGCGACGGCTTCATGGACTTTGCCGAGATCGCGGGCATCGGCTGCCTGATGATGACGAGCCGCGTCGGCGACAGGGTATCTTACTACGCCGCCGAGACGAGCGCTGTCTTCGGACGCATCGTCAAAACCGGCGTCGTTGTCGCGCTGATCTTCGCCGCGGCGCTGGTGCTGCTGCAGACGATCCTCCTGCGTGGCTACAGCGAAGAGAACTATAAGGAATGGGAACAGCTCCGGGCCGAGGAGCGGGAACGTCTGCGGCAGCACATCAAAAAGCTGGACGGCGACGCGGAGCGGGAAGCGAAGAAAAAGAGCATCCTGAATAAGCTCCTGGAACTGATAGACTGGGATCATATGAGCGCCGGGGCCAAGGCCGGGGTCATTCTCCGCGTCGGCCTGCTCATCCTCATCCCGTGCGTACTGGGGATCCTGAACGGGAAGCTGTTGCCGAACGAGCGCTGCGGCACCATGTTCGGCTTCTTCATGGGCGGCGGCTGGAAGCGGGGCCTGAACCTGTTCAGCCTCTGCGCCATTATGCTGCTGGTCGGCATCGCGTATCTTGTCAACGTGCTGTGCAGCCTGCTGCTGAAGCTGATCGGCGGCATCGTCTCCGATCGCGGCGAAACCGTGCTGCGCCTCCTGTACAGTTGCGTGCGCTATGTCACGGTCATCGGGGGCCTTTACTTCGCCCTTGAGTACCTCGGCTTCTCGGCGGGCACGATCGTGGCCTCCCTCGGCATCGTGTCCCTGGCGATCTCCCTGGGCGCGCAGGACCTCATCAAGGATATCCTCGCGGGCCTTGCCATTGTCTTCGACGGGAGCTTTCACATCGGCGATGTCGTACAGATCGGCGACAAGGAGGGTGTCGTGCGGGAGATCGGCGTGCGCACCACAACGCTTACGGTGGACGGCAACAACACCTTGTATGTGAATAACAGCGAGATCAGCAGCGTGCTCAACAAATCCAAGGAGCTGTCTGCACTGGATATTAAGCTGCGCGTCCCGGCGAGCGAATCGCTGCTGCGGCTGGAGGAGCTTCTGGAGCGCGAGCTGCCGAAAATCGGGGCCGGAAACGGCAAAATCATGGAAGGGCCGTACCTGCTCGGCGTGACGAGCCTGTCCGGCGACTTGCGCAAATCCGTGATGACGCTGACCATCGAGGCCATGATCAACCAAAAGGACGAGAACGAGGTCACAAGCTATCTCTACCGCGAGCTGCGCCTGCTGTTCGAGCGGGAGGGCATCGAGCTGCTGTAATCTCCATAAACGCAAGAATCCCCGGCGAACACACCGCCGGGGATTTCTGCACCTTATCAGATTGTTTTGTAAATGCTGTTTTCTTGCCTCCCCCAGCCGCTTGCGGCGAAATGGGGGAGGGGGACCGCTTCAGCGGTGGAAGGGGTTTGGTCGATAAACAACTCCCTCAGTCACCAGTGTGTGCACTGGTGCCAGCTCCCTCAGAGAGGGAGCCAAGATAAGCTCCGCGCGTCAGCTGAGCGTGATGCCGCCGAAGATGCTCATGCCGAGGATCGTGATGATCGCAAGCGGCGCAACATAGCGGATGATGACGGCGTAGGCCTTCTTCATCCCGAAGCGCACGCCGCTCTGCTCGATCTCGCGGATGGCGCTCTCGGGCTTCCAGACCCAGCCCGCGAAGAGGCAGCAGCCCAGGGCGCAGAAGGGGATCATGAGCCTGTCGGTGAGGTACTCCATCGCGTCGCAGAAGGCAGGGAAGCTGACGCCGCCCGCCGTGTCGATCCAGAAGCCCTTGAGCGGGTAGGCCGCCTGGGAGCAGGTGTAGAGGCAGCCGATGAGGAACATCACCGTGCACACGCCGACGGTGGTGGCCGTGCGCTTCCAGCTGAAGTGCTCGGTCAGGAAGGCGACGATGCTCTCGATGAGGGAGATGCAGGAGGTCAGCGCCGCGAACAGCAGCAGCAGGTAAAACAGCACGCCGAAGAGCCTGCCGCCCGGCATCTGCTCGAACACGCCCGCGAGCGATACGAACGCAAAGCCGCCGCCCTTGCCGACGTGGTCGGCGCCCAGGGTGGCAAACACCGCGGGCACGATGATGAAGCCCGCGAGGATCGCGACCAGCGTGTCCATCGTGCAGATGAGCACCGTGTTTTTGTGCAGGTTTTCCGTGCGGGGGAGGTAGGAGCCGTAGGTGATGAGGATCGCCATGCCGATGGAGAGGGAATAGAACGCCTGCCCCAGGGCCGAGAGCACCGTGGTGAAGCTGACCTTGCTCCAGTCGAAGGAGAGCATGTAGCGAAGCCCTTCCTCCGCGCCGGAGAGCGTCACCGCGCGCACCAGCAGGATCACCAGGATCACGAACAGGGCGGGCATGCCGATCTTGTTGAACTTCTCGATGCCGCCCTCAACGCCGCGGATGATGACGACGGCGTTACACAGCATGAAGAGCGCCGCAAACAGGATCGCGACCCACGGAAAATGCGTCGTCTCGTCAGCAGCTAAACCGAGCGTCGCGTAGAAGTAGCCCAGGGGATCAACGTAGACCTCGGGGGCTTCGACCGCGTAGCTGTACACATAGCGCAGCACCCAGCCGCCCACGTGGGAGTAGTAGCAGGTGATGATGAACGCGCCCAGCACGCCGACCCAGCCGACCCAGCTCCAGCCCTTGTGGCCGAGCTTATGAAAGCAGCCGACGACGTTTGCCTGGCTGGCCCTGCCCATGGAGAGCTCGGTGAGCATGAGCGGCACGCCGAAGAAAATGACCATGCACAGGTAGATCAGCACAAAGGTCCCGCCGCCGCCCTCATAGGCCCTGCCCGGAAACTTCCAGATGTTGCCGAGGCCGATGGCGGAGCCTGCGGCCGCGAGGATGAACCCCAGCTTGCTGCCCCACTGTGCGCGTGAATTGTCCATAATACGATGTACTCCTTTGCAGAAAATGCAGAATAAATAATATATTATAGGAAATGTTTGGAACTGTCAAGGAAGAAAAATGTGCACAGTGTCGAACTGACACCGTAGGGGCCGACGCCCTCGGCGGCCCGCGCAGAACAGCTCGAAAGCGCGCAGAAATCCCCGGCGAAAACGCACAATTGTGTTGAATTTGCCGGGGATACGTGTAATTATTGAGTTTTCTCTGCCGGGCCGCCGAGGGCGTCGGCCCCTACAGGGTTCTCTCCCGCCGCAGCGACACCAGCGCCGTGACGGCGGACACCGCGTCCACCGCGCAGGAGACAAAATCGAGAACAAAGGCGTCGTAGACGGCCCAGAGGAGGAGGTTTACGATGAGGTTCCACTTGATGGCCCGGGTGCGCTTTGCGTACAGGCACCCCACCGTATAGACCGCCGTGGTCACGATGGGCAGAAGCCCCACGGCTCCGCGGTTGTTGGCATAGAGCCCAAGGCCCGCCACCGCGGCCACAAACACGGCGCAAAGCCGCGGCGTGAAGCGCTCATGGGCGATCAGCAGGTTGCGCAGCGCGCACAGGGCGAAGGTGGTCACGCCGCTCAAAGACGCGAAGAACACGTTGGCCGCGGCCATCACCGCGCACTGGGCCGCCTGAAAAAGATAGATGCGCTTTCTGTCCCGGCTCCAGGCGCTTAAAAACGTGAAGCACGCCGCAGCAAAGGCCAGAAGATTTCCGATCAGTACAGACACTAAATTTTATACTTCTCCGCGTACTGGTTGTAGAGCGTGTCGAAATTGTGGGAGCGGAGCTCCTTGAGGTTGATGACGTAGTCGTGGGTCTCAAACTCGTCCTTTTGAAGCTCGATCATCGCCACCGCAATATTGGAGCAGTGGTCCGCCACGCGCTCGAAGTTTGTCAGCAGGTCGTTGAACACAAAGCCGATCTGCAGGGAACATGTGCCCGCCTGCAGGCGCTCGATGTGGCGCATCTTGAGCTCGTCGCACAGCACGTCCACGTGTTCCTCCAGCGGTTCGACCTTGTAAGCCTTGTTGATGTCGTCCTCCAGGAAGGCGGCGAAGGAGAGGTCCAGGATCTCGTTGATGGCCCCGGTGAGCACATTCATCTCATGGTCGCCGCTTTCGGAGAAGGTGATTTTCTTTTCAAACTTCTCCTGCGCAACCTGGCGGATGTTCATGGCGTGGTCGCTGATACGCTCGAAATCGCTGAGGGTGTGCAGGTATTCGGTCACGCGCTCGTTTTCCTCGGGGCTCAGCTCCGAGCCGTTGAGCTTCATGAGGTAGGTGCCGATCTTGTCCTCGTAGCGGTCGACCAGATCCTCGTCCTGCTCCACCTTGGCGGCGAGGGCGTCGTTATAGTCGTACAGAAGCGTCATCGCGTCAGCCATGTTTTCCCTTGCCTTGCGGGCCATGGCGTCGATGGTCATGCGGCTCTGTTCCACGGCGAGGGCGGGGTGCTTGAGGAAGCGCTCGTCCAGGCGGTCAAAGTCGGCGTTGGCCTCGCGCTCCCGGGGGCTCTCCTTGATGAGGGCGTTGAGGAGCTTTTCGACAGACCCCATAAAGGGCATCAGCACGACGGCGCAGATCACGCGGAAGATGGTGTTGACGGCGGCGATGCTCACCGGGCTCATGACCATGCTCTTGAGCGCAAAGCCGAAGATGGCGTCGGAGATGTACCAGACGGCGGCGCAGAAAATGGCGCCCAGGGTCTGCATCACCAGATACGACCAGGCGGTGCGGCGGCCCGGGGTGCGCGCGCCGAGGGCCGAGAGCAGTACCGGCACCGCGGCGCCGATGCTGATGCCGAGGATGAGCGGGAAGGCTTCGACGAAGCGGATGGCCCCGGTCACGGACAGAGCCTGCAGAATACCGACGGCGGCGGAGGCGCTCTGCAGCACGGCGGTGAAGGCCGCGCCCACGAGGATGCCCAGCAGGGGATTGGAAAAGGCGGTCATGAAGCGGATGAAGGCGGGACTGTCCTTGAGGGGGGCCACCGCGCCGCTCATGGCCTGCATGCCGAACATCAAGACCGCAAAGCCCAGCAGGATGTCGCCCATGTGGCGCTTTGCCTGCTTTTTGGAGAACATGCGCAGGATGATGCCGATGACCGCCACGATGGCGCTGATGGAGGAGGTGGACAGCAGCGACACGAGCCCGCCGCTGCCCTGCACATAGGAAAGGCAGATAATCCAGCCGGTGATGCTGGTGCCGACGATGGCGCCCATGATGACGGTCATGGCCTGGCGCACCTTCATCATGCCGGAGTTGACAAAGCCGACCACCATGACGGAGGTGGCAGAGGAGGACTGGATGATCGCGGTGACGCCCGCGCCGAGCAGCAGCCCGCGAAGCGGTGTGCTGGAGAGCTTGTACAGCAGCAGCTCAAGCTTGCTGCCCGCAACCTTTTTGAGACCCTCGCCCATCAGCGACATGCCGAACAGAAACAGCGCGACCCCGCCGAAGAGCGTGATAACGTTTGATATACCCATAGATTTCTCCCAATGTTGTTTTTATAAAAATACAACTATATTTTATCATGTCGCGGGAAATACGGTCAATGCGCATTTCCCCCGAAAAATACCCTTCCCGGGGAGCGGGAAGGGCATACATTTTTATATATTGAACAAGCGCCGGCCGTTTTCCATGGCTTTCTTTGCAGCTTCTTCACACGTGAGACCTTTTACCTCGGCGATCTTTTCCACCACATATTGCAGATTGCGCGAGTCGTTGCGCTTTCCCCGGCGGGGGATGGGGCTCAAATACGGGCTGTCGGTCTCGATGAGCAGACGGTCGAGGGGGCAGATCTCCAAAACCTCGATGGCCCTGCGGGCGTTTTTGTAGGTGATGGGCCCGTCAAAGCCCAGATACCAGCCGCGCTTCAAAAGCTCCTGCGCCATCTCCTTAGAGCCGGAATAGCAGTGGAACACGCCCCGCACATCCGGATAGCGCCGCACGATGTCCAGGCAGTCCCCGTGGGCCTCGCGGTCGTGGATGATGACGGGCTTGCCGAGACGCAGCGCAAGCTCAAGCTGGGCAATGAACAGCGCCTTCTGCTCCTCTTTATGCGTGTCGTCCCAGTAATAGTCCAAACCGATCTCCCCGACGGCGACGCATTTCAAGTGCGCGCACAGTGCCTCGATGCGCTTGAGATCCCCCTCGCGCATCCCTTGAAGCTCCTCCGGGTGGATGCCGACGGCGGCGTAGACATGGGGGTATCGGTCTGCCAGCGCGACAGCCTTCTCGCTGCTCAAGACATCGCAGCCGGGGTCGACGACCAGCGTCACCCCGGCTTCCGGCAGGGAAGACAGCAGCGCGTCCCGGTCAGCATCGAAAGCCGCGTCGTCATAGTGGGCGTGGGTATCGAAATACATGGCGTTCACTCCTTTATCGCGCACATTTTACAATGAGTCCGGCACTTTTGCAAGCATTTTGCTTGACGGCGCGAGCGGGAGCGTGTAGAATAAAGTGCTGAACAATTTCTTAGGGCAAGACCGCATAATTCGGCGAGAGCAGATTCTGAGAAAAATTGAGGTCTGATGAAGGCAGTTTTTCGCAGGAATACTTTGTGTATTTCAAGAAAAAGTGACAAAATCAGAGCACAAATTTTCCAGAAGATGCCGAAAGCGGATTGTGCGGTGTTGCCTTAAAAGGGAGGCCGTTATGGCGGTCAGAAAGAAAAAACGCATTTCCGTCTTTGCGATCCTGCTTTTGCTGGTGCTGATCCTGGTTGCGCTGGCGCTTGCGATCCTCCGCCCGAAGGGGGACCCCGCGCGGGCGCTGCAGGCCGCGCTGGACGCCGCCCGCCCGGCGCGAAACACGTCCCTCACCGGCATCGACGCCGAGATCGCGGACGCTTACGACCGCTGCCTGCGCTTGGAGCTCGACGGGCCCCTGACCCAGAGCTTCCGCACCGCCTCCGGCACGGTTGCGCGCACGGAGCTTGACGTTGCCCGGCTCACGGCGGGGCTTTCGGAGGAACTCCAGACCGCCCTCGCGGAAAAAGTCGCCGCAGCCAAGCGCGGCTCGGACCTCTACACCGCCGACGGCGCGGTGCTGCCGGAGCTGTACGACGAGCTTTACAATACCGCCCTGCGCGCACGTCTCGCCCGCGCGGAGGACTGCTGCCGCTCGGAACGCCTGCCCGTGACGCTGCAATACGGAAAGGGCGGGTGGAAGACGGATGTTTCCGCCCTCATGCCGCAGACCGTCCTTCCGAGCCGCCCCGGCTACGCGGAGAGTGCCGCCGCGCTCACGGTGATCCCGGTCCACTACAGCCTCGGCCCCCACGACCCGAGCCCGCTGCCGAACCCGAACTGCTTCGGCCAGAGCGAGGATCCGCAGAAGGTCATGCAGATGCTCGCCACCTCCACCGCCCAGCGGCTCATTAACGGGCAGAAGCTGGACTTTGACCCCGAGCGCGACATGCTGGGCCGCCCGATCCGCTGGTATCTGGACGAGACGCTTCTCGCCGTCGTGTGGCAGCAGGACGAGCACGGGGCCATCGGCACCTTCGCCGAGGTCTTCATCGCCGACGAAAGCCAGCTCCGGCGCAAGCTTGCCGACGACGAGTTCGGCAGCTACCAGCTCTACACCGCAAGCGAGATGGCCGCGCAGACGAACGCCGTCGTGGCGGGCAGCGGGGACTATTACAACAACGGCCGCGGGGATGTGGGCCTGTTCGTCTACGACGGACAGCTCATGCGCTGCGGGCTTCACAGCGGGCAGAGCTGTCTCTTTGACGGCAACGGCGACATGCTCTTCACCTACGAGGATACCTTCCCCGACGAGGAGAGCGCCCAGCGCTTCATTGACGAAAACCACGTCCGCTTCTCCCTCAACTGGGGCCCGGTGCTCATCGACCACGGCGAGGACGTGACGCCCTATGACTACCCCTTCGGCGAGGTGCGCGACACCTACGCCCGCTGCGCCGTCGGCCAGCTGGGCACGCGCCACTATCTCATGATGACCATCAACAGCGAGTCCCCCGACCACAATGTCTATGTGACGGTGCGGCAGGCGGCGGACTCCATGATCGCCCACAACTGCTATAACGCCTACACCCTTGACGGCGGCCAGACGGCCAGCATCCTCATCGGCGGCGAGCTTATAAACCCCGTCCAGTTCGGCGAGGAACGCCCGGTCAGCGATATTTATTATTTCGCCACTGCGGTGCCGAATTAATAACTTGGCTCCCCCTCTGGGGGAGCTGTCACAGCGCGTCTCACGCAAGCGCTGTGACTGAGAGGGTCGGCTCCCCCTCTGGGGGAGCTGTCACAGCGCGTCTCACGCAAGCGCTGTGACTGAGAGGGTTGCCGGTCTGCACAAGACCCTCTCCGCCCCAGTGTGCGCACTGGGGCGCCTTCCCCTCAAGGGGAAGGCAAGGAGATTGTACAACTATCGAAAACTATCGGAGAAAAAAACATGCAAGTTTTGAAACACAACTGGAGCGACAAAACCTGGCGGCGCTTTCTGGCCGTCGGGGCGGGAGCGATGCTGCTCTTTTACATGCTCATCCCCATCGCACCCATACGCTTTCACGATCTATACCTTTCCTACGGCAAGACCGCCATCATCGCCCTGGCCGCGATCTACTTCTTCCGCGCCCGGCTCGACGGCGTGCTCGAGGTCAAGCTCGTGATCTGGTACGCGATCTGGGTCTTTATCACGCGCATCCTCAATACCGACTACTATCTCCAAAACGAGCTGGACCTTGTCATCAGCCGCGTGCTGTGCTGCGTGGTGCTGCCCGTGGGCCTTATGCTGGAGGAAAAAGAGCGGCGCGTGATGCTCGACGCGGTGATCGCGCTTGTGGGCGCGTTCTACTTTGTCACCGCGCTCGTGAGCCTCTATGCCTGCATCTTCGGCGTCTACTTCTATGTGGGGCCGGAGCAGGTGGTGTTCGGCCTGGATAACAACGCTTATGCCAACAGCTATGTGCGCATCGTCGCCTGGGAGACCACGCGCAACATCTCCGCCGTCTGGTTCTATCTCGCAGGCTGCATGATGGTCTACGAGTTCTTCAACTGCAAAAACAAGCTCTGGCGCATCCCGATCTGCCTGGCCCTGTTCGTGTTCCACCTCGCGGTGGCGTTTACCATGACGAGAAGCGTGATGCTGGCAGCGTCGGTCAATGCCGCGATGCTCGCTGTGCTGCTCGGCATGGAGCATATCCGCACGGAGAACAAGGCCCTCAAGATCGGCCTCATCGTGCTGCTGGCCGCCCTGTCCCTCGCTTTGTGCTTCAAAAGCTACGACTGGCTGCGCGCCGGGACGGCGAAGCTCTATAACGCCATGGACGTAAAGATCGAGCGCACCTCCGACCAGTTTTTGACTCCCGAGGCCCAGAGCGGCGACGGCGTGAATTTCAGCGACAGCCGCGACCTCAAGGAGAGCGCCTCCACCGGCTCCATGCGCTTCGGCGTGTGGTACGCCGCCATCCCCGCCATCCGGGACGAGCCCATGCGCCTTCTCATCGGCAAGTACAGCTCCAAGGTCATGGACGGGCCGCACCGCTACCAGATCAGCGCCGAAAACGGCTCCTTCTGGCACATGCACAACTACCTTCTCCAGGTGCTGATGCTGACGGGCCTTGTCGGCTTCCTGCTGGTGCTTGCGTTCAGCGTGCTGCTGGTTGTGCGCATGGTGCGCCTCTTCTTCACCCGAAACCCCGCCGCCACCACGGCGATCAAATCCCTGACCTTCCCGGTCAGCGGCATCCTGCTATACGGCATGCTCGAGACGGTGATCTTCACAAACTCCGCCGACGAGCGCGCCGTCACCGATTTCCGCGAGCTCTGCTTCTTCCTGCTTGCCGGCGTGGTGCTTGCGTATGCCTACGAGCTGGGAGACGGGAAAAAGTGAAAAACTCTCCCTTGCGTTCACTGTGAAGACATGTTATGATAAAAAAGATGTTTGAATCAGGAGTGATCTAAAATGGCAAAACCCGTCGTCATTACCGCCGACAGCACCTGCGATCTCAGTGAGGAGCTCAAGGCGCGCTACGGTATCCGCGTCATCCCCCTCACCATCCAGCTGGGGGAGGACAGCTATCTTGACGGCGTGGATTTCAGCGCGGACGATATCTACGACCGCTACCGCGCGGACGGGACCCTGCCCAAGACGGCGGCGCCCGGCATCCAGCAGTTTACGGATTTCTTCACCGACATTTTGAATACCGGGGCCGAGATCGTCCATCTGGACATCAGCTCCGAGCTCTCCGGCTCCTTCAACAACGCCTGCATCGCGGCCTCCGAGCTCTCGGGCGTCTATACCGTGGACAGCCGTTCGCTCTGTACCGGGGTGGGCCTGCTCGCCATCGAAGGGGCCGAGTGCGCCGCGCGCGGCATGTGCGCCTCCGATATCGCCCAACACCTCGGGGACCTCATCGACAAGGTGGACACCAGCTTCGTGCTCGATACCCTGGAGTTCATGTGGAAGGGCGGGCGCTGCTCTGGCGTGACCGCGCTGGGGGCAAACCTCCTGCACCTCAAGCCCGCGCTCGAGATGCGCGACGGCAAACTCAGCGTGTACAAAAAGTACCGCGGCAATATCCGGTCCGTCTACCGCCAGTACGTCAAGGAGCGTCTGGCCTCGGCGGATGTGCGGCCCGCCCACGTCTTTGTCACAAATTCGGGCGAGGTGCCGCAGGAGATCATCGAGGAGTTAAACGACATGGTGCGCGCCGCCGTCCCGGGCGCGGAGGTACATAACAGCAGGGCCGGCTGCACCGTGACCTCCCACTGCGGCCCGAAGACCCTGGGCGTGCTGTTTTTGAGAAAGTAAGGAGTTAAGCCATGATCGATCCGAAGGATGTGGATAAAGTCTCCGAGGAGGACTGGGAGCAGTTCAAGAAGGATGCGGCGAAGGACGAGCTCTACTACAACGGCCCCGGCGACCTGCTGGACACCCCGGAGGGGCGGGAGAAGTTCTGCCGCCTCAACAAGACCAGCGTCTACCGCAAGCCCGATCCCAGCTACCCCGGCTACAAGATCTGGGTTTTCAACAACCAGGGCGAGGGCATGGTGGTCAAAAAGCGCAGCCACGTAGACCCCGCCCTCATGGAGGACATCGAATACGACGCTTCGGGCAGGGAGATCAGCCGCTCCTACGAGCCGGCGTGAGATTCCTCTTGCCTCCCCCAGCCGCTTGCGGCGTCCGGGGGAGGTGTCGCGAAGCGACGGAGAGGGCCCTCTCAGTCATCGCCATGAATGGCGCTGACAGCTCCCCCATAGGGGGAGCCAAGTAATGATATTTGTAAATTGCCAAGCGGCGATTTCGTCACAGTGTACGAAATCGCCGCTTGCTTTTTGTCAATATCTCGGATCTGCCAATCCCCAGAGCCACATCTTCTGCATCATGGGACTGTCGGGGCGGGTATAGCCGCCGGTATCGAAGGCCGCGTTGGAGATCACCGAGAAGGGGAGCGTGCCCGTCTCGTACTCCTGCAGCAGCGCTTCCTCCTCAAAGAGCAGCACGCCCAGCGGGACGTGGTAGTCGCTCGACACGATGGCGAGGGCTTTGACCTCGGGGCGGTTTTCCACCAGGAGCTTCACGGTAAACTCCGCGTTGTCGCCCGTGGTGCGGGAAGCGTCCTCTTTTAAGATGCGCTCAGGCGCGACGCCGTGGTCCATGAGCCAGTCGGCCATCACGCCCGCCTCGGTGGCGTTGGGGTTTGACCAGGCCGTGCCGCCGCCCGTGACGACGATGAGGGCATTCGGGTACTTCTCCGCGCACCGCAGCGCCGTCTCGCAGCGCCCCAGAAGCTCCGGGGCCATGGAGCCGTCGGACTCAAGCTGAAAGCCGAGCACCACGATGCACAGGCTCCCGTCCTCCGGCAGACCGTCCGGCAGCACGCCGGGGTTGAGCGTGAGGCCGCTGTTGACCTCGGACCAGGTGCGCATGAGATTTGTCCAGAAGGCCCCGAGGGCCGGGTCCAGGGCGCTGAGCTTTTCCAGATCGACGCGGATTATGTCAACCGCGTCCTCCTGCTTGTCCGCGTAGGCGTACACCATATCGCTGACGAGGTTATAGCTCTCCTCGGTGTAGCCCCGCGGCGGCACGAAGACGGTCGGCTCCGGCGTCGGGACAGGGGAGGGCGTCGGCGCGGGCGCGGGCGTTGGTGTCGGCTCCGGCGTCGCTGTGGGAGAAGGCGCGGGCGCCGCGGTCTCCGCGATCACCGGCACGGCGGGCTCTTCCCGCGCCTTCCAGCGCAGAAACAGCAGCCCCGCCAGTGTCACGCACAGGAGCAGCAGGAGTATGATATGGAAGCGTTTCATGGTTTTACCTCGATTGTACGTTACACAAAACGTGACAGTTTGAAACATGAAAAACATATGCCACCATGTTCAAGTCTGTCATTGCGAGACAGTGACCGATGTCACTGTCGTGGCAATCCGTACTCCCAGCGGCCGGTTTACGGTCTACGGCCTCCGGCGGGCGGATTGTACCCTAAAGGGCAGACCCCACACCAGTGTGCGAAGAAGGTGAATTGCTGAAAAAGGCTAACGGATTGCCACACCAGTGTGCGCACTGGTTCGCAATGACAGAGAAGCCTTTTTCAGCAAGAGAAGCCGGCCTGGGCCGCTGGTTCGCAATGACAAAGACGAACATGGCCTTGTTAAATTGAGAACTATAAAGCGATATCAGTATCAGTACCCGATCACCTTATCCACCCCGTAGAACTTCGCCATATAGACATTGGGCCAGTCGGCGGGGTCCTCGGTGTTGAGATAGGCGAGACCCTCCAGAGCGCTCCAGGAGGTGCGGGCGTAGGGCCGCCAGAGCTCGACTTCCTTTTCGCCCCGGGCAGCGCACTCGGTAATAAAGTCCTCATTATACTGGAGCAGCGCATGCGTGTCGCGGATATCCGGCAGGCCGATGAAAAGGCTGCGGGCCATGAGGAGCATCCCCACACAGCACAGCGCGATCAGAACGTTCCGCCCCGGCAGATCGTAGAGTCTCGCCAGCAGAACCGCGTCGGATAACAGCAGCAGCACCAGCGCGATGTGCATGCTCCGCCCCGCGCAGTACATGGCGAAGGTCAGCACGAACTGTCCCGCAAGCGACCCGAACAGCAGGATAAGCGCCAGCAGCCGCGTTTTCAGATCGACCCCGCGATACAGTGCCAGCGCGTAAAAAAGCGGAAAGCACAACAGCAGGGGCCAGAAGCGCAGATACATGCGCCCGGTCTCCAAAAAGTTTGCAAGCAGTACCTTGAACGTCATCTCGGCGGACTTGTTCACGGCCTCCGCCGGGGCGGACATCATGTACAAAAAGCCTGCCAGCATGAGTACCAGCGCCAAAAGCTTCCACAGCGCCGGGCGTTTTTTGAACCAGAACCAATCGACCGCCGCGAAGGCCAGCCACATGGCGACCAGGGCCACCGTGCCGTTTTCGCTGTACGCACCCACGGGGAAGGAGAAGACCACATACAGAGCCGTGAGCGCCTTGCCGGGCGTCCAATCGTCCCGGAAGCTTTTCACGAGCGGCAGCAGCCACAAAAGGCTGAACACGCCGCACCAGAGATAGTTGACCGCGCCCGTGAGCCACAGAAACACCTGCCCGAAATCCGGTTGAAAGGCCCAGAGGGCAAAGAAAAGCACACACGCAAGCACGGGATTCGGAAGCCCTTTCCCGACCGCAAGCTCATGCAGCAGCCATACCAGCGCCGCGCAGAGCAGGGCGTTGACCACATCGAAGATACCCTTCGGCAGCAGCAGGAAAAGCTGCACCAGAAAGTGCGGCACGACGCGCCCGTTCATGCTCTGCCGGTGGGCCGCCATGGAGGGGAAGATCTGCGCCACGCTTTCGATGCGGGTATCATCCGCATAAGAAAAGCAGTAGCGGTAATCGTCCGCAATGAGATCGGTCCAGTGGGTGCAGAGAAACATCAGCGCAAAGAAGCCGAGACAAAACAGCACCAGCAGCAGGCGCGAACGGCTGAAAGCGAGAAGCTTTTTCATCCCGTCGCCTCAATTCCCGAGGACCCAGAGATGGGTCACGCCGAAGGCCTCGCGGATGAAGTAGTTGAGCATGACGAAGAAGTAGCCCCACGGGGCCGCGACGCCCGCCGCGTCCGTGACGCCGAGGCTTCTGGCCATGAGCTTTGCCCGGTAGAGATGGTAGGCGCTCGAGACAATGGCGACCTTGCCCTGCGGCTCGTCCCCGCGTGCGCGGATGATGTCAAAGGAGAATTGGAGGTTTTCGAGCGTCGACGTGGCCTTCGGCTCCATGATGATGCGCTCCTCGGGAATGCCGTGGGCGCAGAGCCAGTCGTGCATGGCCTGCGCCTCGGTGATGCTCTCGCCCTTGCCCATGCCGCCGGAGACGATGGCAATGGTTTTGGGATGTTCGTTTAAGTACTGGAGCGCCCCCTCGCAGCGCCGCACCAGCGTCAGCGAGGGCTGGTCGCCGTACACCGCCGCGCCCAGCACGATCAGATAGTCCCGCCCGGCGTCCCTGTCGGTGCGGGCATTTTTGATGATGAAATACTCCACAAAGCAGAAGTAGGCAAGCCCGATGCACACGAGCACCACCACCACGCGCCAGAGGGCGGCGGGCAGGTATTTATGCAGCACCAGCAGCGCCGCGACAAAGAACAGCGCGTAGCCCCACCAGGCGTAGCCCCGCAGCGCAAAGCGCAGGAAAAGGCCCGCGCCCGTGAGGATGCCCACCAGCACGGGTAGGTTTTTCCGAAAGTGCCACAGCACGATCCCCGCGGACACAAAGCCCAGGGCATAGGCCGGGTATTGAATGCCGAGGCCGAAGCGCAGTGCAAGCGCCAGCGCCATCAGGACGGCGGCACAGATCGCCCAAAGATATTTTTTCATCCGTTCAGCGCCTCCCAGCGTTCGTACAGTTCCATCAAGGCCGTGTCCAGCTCGTCCTTCTCCGCCTGAATTTCCATCAGCTTCTGGTAATCGCTGCCGTTTTCCTCGGCGAGCTTATCCAGCTCCGCGATCTTTTCCTCCTGGCGCTGAATCTCGCGCTCGAGTCTTGCGATGGCCTTGTCGTTGTTCTTCGGGCGCTCCGGCTTCGGCTTTTTCTCCTTCGGCTGTTCGCGCTCCTTCTGCTTTTCGATCTGGGTGACAAGCGCCTGCCGCTCCCGCCAGGCGGAAAACTCTTTATATCCGCCGCGAAAATCGGTGATGTGCCCGTCTTTAAGCTCCCAGATGCGCGTTGCGAACTTGTCGATAAAATAGCGGTCATGCGAGACGAACAGCAGCGTCTGCTCGTAATCCGAAAGCGCGTCCTCCATCCACTCGCGCGAGGCGATGTCGAGGTGGTTTGTCGGCTCGTCAAGGATCAGGAAGTTGATGTCCCCGCCCATGAGCATGCACAGACGCAGCCTGCTCTTTTCGCCGCCGGAGAGGGCGCCGACCGGGGTCATCACGTCCTCGCCCCGGAAGCCGAAGGCGGCGAGGCGGTCGCGCGCCTCCTGCGGCTGGCAGCGGCAGTCCCAGAGCATGGTATCGAGGGCGGAGCGGGATTCGTTGGAAAAGCCCACAAGCTGCGGCAGGTAGGCCGTGCGCACCGTGGGACCGAGGTAGAGCCAGCCTTTGTCCGGCTTTTCCACGTTCATGATGAGCTTTACAAGCGTCGACTTGCCGGTGCCGTTGTCGCCGATGAGGGCGATGCGCTCCCCGCCGGTGACGAGGGCGTCAAGGCCGGAGAATAAGACCCGGCCGCCGTAGCCCTTCTCGATGCCGTCCATGACCAGCACCTCGTCGCCCACAAACGCGCGCTCCTTGAACTTCACGTTGAGCTTGCGCTGCTCGGTGGGCTTTTCGCTGCGGCTTAATTTTTCGATGCGCTTTTCCATGGAGAAGGCCCGCTTGTGCAGCTTGTCGTTGCCCATGAAGGCCCAGAGGTGCATCTGCTCGGCGGCGCGCGTGAGCTGCTCGATCTTGGCCTGGTCCTTCTCGTATTTCTTCAATTTTTCCTCAAAGCGGCGCTGCCGCTCTTCGACATAAAAGCTGTAATTGCCGCTGTAAAACTCCGCCTTGCCTTCATTGATCTCGATGCAGCGCTGCACCACCTTGTCGAGAAAATAGCGGTCATGGCTGATGGCAAGCACCGTGCCCTTGAAGTGCAGCAGATAGTCCTCCAGCCATTCCGTGGCCCGGAGGTCGAGGTGGTTGGTGGGCTCGTCGAGCAGGAGGATGTCGGTGTTCTCTAAGATGAGGCGGGCGAGGTTTACGCGCGTCTTCTCCCCGCCGGAGAGGGAGGCAAATTCCTGCTCCAGCATGGGCGGGGAGATGTCGAGGCCGTTTGCGACGCGGGCTCTGTCCACGTCCATCTCGTACCCGCCGAGACGGCGAAAGTCCTCCTGCAGCTTGTCGTACTCCCGCAGCAGGGCGGGGGATTGGTCGGACTCCATCTGCACCGTCAGCTCGTCCATGCGCTCGCTGATTTTGTACAGGCGGCGGTGGGCGTCCTTCAAAACCATCTCGGTGGTGAAGCCCTCGGGGTAGACGGGGATCTGGGAGATAAGCCCCATGCGCTTATTCGGCGCGACGGCGATCTCGCCCTCGTCGGCGCGCAGTTCGCCCGTCAGGATGCGAAAGAGCGTGGTCTTCCCGCAGCCGTTGTGGCCCAGGATGCCGACCCGCTCCCCGGCGGTGACGGTAAAGGAGAGCCCGTCGAGCACATTGCGCCCGATCTCAAAGGACTTGACTAAATTGTTGACGGATAGGTCTGTCATAAAACTATTTCCTTAAACGTAAAAATACGGAACCTTGGCTCCCCCCCTATGGGGGAGCTGTCACCAGTGCGCACACTGGTGACTGAGAGGGTCCCCTCGGCTTGCACTTAGGTAAAAGGACTGACAGCCCTCTCAGTCACGGCGCTTGCGGGGGACGCGCCGTGCCAGCTCCCCCAGAGGGGGAGCCAAGAGGGAGCACATAAAAATATTACATATTCTCCACGGCCCATTGGAGCACCTCGTTCGTGATGCGCCCCGCGCGGGTGAGGCCGAAGCCGCCGTGCTCAATGAGCGTCACAAAGGCGTAGGGGTGGGCCTCGTCGTCCAGAAAGCCCACGAACCAGGAGTGGTCCTCCACGCCCTCGCCGAGCTCCGCCGTGCCGGTCTTGGCGCAGATATTGAGGCCGGGGAAGAGGTTGTCGGAGTCGTAGTGCCATACGGCGTTCTGGCGCATCATGCGCTTGAGGCGGTCTGCCGTGGCGGGGCGCACAAGCTCCGTGATCTCAGGGGTGTCGTCCGGGAGGAAGTGGGGCTCGACCAGCATGCCGTGGTTTGCCACCGCGCACAGAAAGCGGAGCATCGAGTAGGGCACCACCATGTCGGTCGACTGTCCGATGCCGGACCAGCCGGTCTCCGGGTCGCCCACAAATTCGAGGGGATAGCTGCCCTTCGCGGTCGTGATGCCGTCGATGCTGTGGTTATCGAGAAAGCCGTACTGCCGCACGTAGTCGATCATCGTGTTCTGCCCGAGGGCGACCGCGATCTGCGCAAAGGCCACGTTGCAGGAGTTGGCAAGGGCCTGTTCAAAGTCCTGGGTGTAGTGGTCCGCCACGCAGCGAAACGGCACGCCTGCGATTTTGTACTCGTCCTCGCAGTACCAGCGGCGGCTGTCAAGGTCACTGAGCCGCTCAATGGCGGCGGCGGCGGTGACGAGCTTGAAAATCGAACCCGGGGTGAAGGAGGCGGAGATGCAGCGGTTGATGAACGCGCCGTCGCGCTGTTCGCCCGTGGTGTCGAGCGGGTCGACCGACGGGGTGGACACCATGCCGAGAAGCTCCCCCGTGCGGTAGTTGCACACCATCATGCAGCCGCTGGCCCACTCGCCGATGGCCTTGTAGATGGCGTCGTTGAGCCGCGCGTCGTAGGTGAGGCTGAGCTGCTTGTTCGACATGGAGTGCGTCGTGCCGGTCAGGAGGCTGAAGCCGCCGTTTGTGTCCATGAGGCGCGAGAGAATGCCCGTGCCGGTCCGGCCCCAGTAGTCGCCGGTGACGTGGTAGTTGGCAGCGCGGGTGATGCGGTCGGGGGAGTAGACGCGGTTTGTCTCGTCAAAGTAGGCGAGGACAATGCCGTTGCGGTCGGTGAGCTGGCCCGTGGCCCCGGAGTTTGCCCGGGAGAAGTAGAGCGCCCAGTCCTTACCGTGCTCCACGTAACGCACCAGATACACGCCCATGCCGCAGATCACCAGCGCCGCCAGGAGCAGCACCGAAAAGGCGCGGTTGGTTATTTTTCTCGTGGCTGCCACACCTCCCAGTCGGAAAGATCCTCCTCCGCGTCGGTGTCCTGGGACTGGGCACGCACCGCGAAGCTTGCGTCGCGCCGGTTGTCGGCGCTCTTGATAAAGGCCATCAGCATCCAGCAGCACAGAAGCGAGGTGCCGCCGCGCGAAACGAAGGGAAACGTGACGCCCGTAAACGGCAGGATGTCGAGTGAGCCGAACACGTTCAGCGAAAGCTGGGCAAGCAGCATGCTCATGGCGGCGCAGGCCGCGATCGAGTAGTAAGCGGACCTGCCCTGCCGCGCGGATCTGACCGCGAAGAGCGCCAGCACCAGCACCGCAATCACCATGATGACCGCGATAATGAGCCCCTCCTCCTCGCACACCATGGCGAAGACCATGTCGGTGTTCGCCGCCACGATGTCCTTGAGCCAGCCCGCGCCCGCGCCCTTGCCGTAGAGCCCGCCGGAGGCGGCGGCAGACATGGCGCGCGTCTGTTGAAAGCCCGCGCCGTACACGTCGTCCCACACATGGCCCCAGGTGGAAAAGCGCCGGGCGATGTAGGGCTTGATGCTCACGGCGAGAAAGGCCGCCATCCCGGCCCCCGTCACCGCGAGAAACACGGTGGCAAAAGAGCCCGAGCGCAGGTAGGAGATCACGAGGAAGGTCACAAAGAAGATCAGCGCCGTGCCGAAGTCGCCGATGAGCGCGAGCGACACCACGCAGAACATGGAAAACACAATGAAGGTGGTGAGGTTATTCTTGCGGAAAAGCCGCTCGAGCGTGGAGGCGCCCACATAGATGTAGCCCACCTTGATAAGCTCCGACGGCTGGAGCGAGAGCCCGCCGATGTTGAGCCAGTTTCGGGCGCCGAGCACCGCGTCGGAAAAGACGATGTTTATAAAGATCAGCAGCACCGAGCCGATCACTACGGTCGAGCGGGCGGACATGGTGCGCTCCAGATCGCGCAGCCACCAGCCCATCGCGGCAAAGAGCACCACGGCAAGAATCGTAATGAGGATCTGCTTGAGCATGTCCCCCGGCACCGAGGACGCCGCCACCGACATGCCGATGCTGGTCAGGTAAAAGGCGATGGTCTCGATCTCAAAGCCCGAGCGGTTCATAAAGCGCATGAAGTGATAGCAGCTCCACTCGAGCGCGATCAAAGCCACGAACGCCAGCGCCACAGCCTGCAGCTCCTTCTGCCTGGGGCTCATGGCGTGCTGCAACAAAAGCGTGAGCTGAAAGAGCGTCAGATCCAGAAGCGTCCCCGCCGGGGAGACACCGTAGCCCGCGCGCTTGCGCTTGAGGTCCTGCTTTTGCCGCTTGTCCGGCGTCACGGCCCGGAAGCGGACCTTCTGTCCGCCGAGGTTGATGGTGTCCCCGGACTCCACCGCAAGGCCCGAGGCCCCGGCCTTCTGGTTCTTGATCCAGACGCCGCCGCGCGAGAAGATATTGTAAACGCGCCATTTGCCACTTCCGCCGCGCCTGAGCACCGCGTGGCTGCGGCTGACACCGGGGGCGACGATGCGCACGTCCGCGCTTAAAGAACGCCCGATCAGGTTTTCCCAGTGGGTGAGGGGATAGTCCTGCCCCTCATAGCGGAGGTAGCCCCAGATCTCCGGCTCCACCCGCTCGGATAGAAGCGAACGGATGCAGCGCACCAAAATGACAATGGATATGATAATGAGCACATACTTGCTCAGCGCGAGCATGTAGTCTTCGAGATTGTACACGGGGACACCTCCTTTCGCTTTTCTTCTTGGCTCCCCCTTTGGGGGAGCTGTCACGGCGCGTGTTCGCCCGCGCCGTGACTGAGAGGGCTGTCGGTCCTTCATCCCAGGCGCAGACCGCGGGACCCTCTCCGCCCCAGTGTGCGCACTGGGGCACCTCCCCCAGAGGGGGAGGCAAGAAGGGATCACAAAAACGCACAATATTATAACACATCTTCCCCCGTATTGACAACCGGGGCAAAGTCAACTAAAATGGGGGCCATGAAAACGAAAAACCTTCTCTGGGCCCTGCTCTTTGCCGTGATCGTGCTCGGCGGGGTCCTGGTTTATCGCAGTCTCGGAAAGGGCGAGGGGACGGTCGCGGTCGTCTCTGTCGACGGAGAGGTGCTGGAAAGGATCGACCTCTCAAAAGTCAGGACACCCTACGACATTCCGGTCTCTACCCCTTACGGGAACAATACCGTACACGTCGAGCCGGGGGCTATCTCCGTCACCGAGGCCGACTGCCCGGACCATGTCTGCATCTATCAGGGCCGTCTCACCGGCAGCGGCATCCCCATCATCTGCATGCCCCACCGCCTGGTGATCGAAATCGAGGGCGGTGACATTGATGGCTAAGACGAGAAAACTTGCGCTCATGGCGCTCTTGACCGCGATCGCCCTGACCATCTTCGTCATTGAGGCCCAGATCCCGGCCCCGGTCCCGATCCCGGGCGTCAAGCTCGGCCTTGCCAATATCATCACGCTCATCGCCATGTGCCTGCTGGGAAAGAAGGAGGCGGGCGCGGTGCTCTTGGTGCGCGTGCTGATGGGCGCGATGTTCGCGGGCAGCCCCTCCACGCTGCTGTTCAGCGCGGTCGGCGGGCTCTTTGCCTATCTTACGATGTGCATAACGCTGGGCCTTTTTGGGGAGGATCGGCTCTGGATCGTCTCGGCCCTCGCGGGCATCGCCCACAACGCGGGCCAGCTTTTAGCCTGTGTGCTGGTGGTCAAGACCCCCGGCGTCTTTGCCTACGCCCCCATCCTCGCCGCCTCGGGCGTGGTGACGGGCGTGTTCACGGGCTTTGCCGCGCAGTATCTTTTGAAGGCGCTGAAAAAATTGAAGCTGTAAGCAATACCCAGACACTGTAGGGGCGCTTCACGAAGCGCCCGGCGGGAAAACTTCCCGGTACGAATGCGCCCGGGCGAATCCAAAAACCGACCGGACACAGACGGGCGATTCATGAATCGCCCCTACGAAACAATACCCGGAACACAGTAGGGGCGCTTCACGAAGCGCCCGGCGGGAAAACTTCCCGGTACGAATGCGCCCGGGCGAATCCGAAAACCGACCGGACACAGACGGGCGATTCATGAATCGCCCCTACGAAGCAATAAATATAATAAATATCAGGAGAACACAAAACCATGAGTGAATGCACACACGATTGCTCCACCTGCGGCAAGGACTGTGCCGACCGCACGGCGGAGAGCTTCCGCAAGAGCCTGAGACCCGGCGCCAGCGTCAAAAAGGTCATTGCCGTTGTCAGCGGCAAGGGCGGCGTCGGCAAGAGCCTCGTCACATGTCTGATGGCGTCCGAGATGCAGCGGCGCGGCCACAGCTGCGCGGTGCTGGACGCGGACATCACCGGCCCCTCCGTGCCGAAATCCTTCGGCGTCCATGAGCACTGCATGGGCACCGACGAATACCTTTTCCCCGTCACCACCCACACGGGGATACAGCTCATGTCCATGAACCTCATCCTCGAGAATGAGACCGAGCCGGTCGTCTGGCGCGGCCCCGTCATCGCGGGCGCGGTGACCCAGTTCTGGACCGATGTCATGTGGCGGGATGTGGACTACATGTTCGTCGACATGCCTCCCGGCACGGGCGACGTGCCGCTGACCGTGTTCCAGTCCCTGCCGGTGGACGGCATCGTGATCGTCACCACCCCGCAGGACCTCGTCGGCATGATCGTGGAGAAGGCCGTGCACATGGCGGAGCTTATGAACGTCCCGGTCCTTGGCCTCGTTGAAAACATGAGCTACTTTAAGTGTCCCGACTGCGGCAAGGAGCACGCGATCTTCGGCGAGAGCAAGGTCGAAGCCCTTGCAAAGCAGTACGGCATCGCCCACTTTGCGCGCCTGCCCATCGACCCCGTCATTACCACCATGGTGGACGCGGGCGAGGTCGAGTCCGTCAGCGGCGAGTACATCGCCCCCATTGTGGACGTGATCGAGAAGGAGGTCTGACATGCGCATAGCGGTTGCCTGGGATAACGGTGACATCGGTCTGCACTTCGGCCACGCCGATTGCTTTGCCATTTATAATTATGAAGACGGCGACGTCAGCCGCTGCACCAAGACGCTGGTCCCGACCGACGGGCGCCACGGCCACCAGGCCATGGCGGAGCTCATGCAGGCGCAGAACGTGGACGCGGTGATCTCCGGCAACATGGGCGGGGAGGCGAAGGCCGCGCTTTTGAGCCTCGGCATCGTGCCGATCGCGGGCTTTGAGGGCCCGGCGGACCTGGCTGCCGACCTGCTGGTCCTGGGCAAGCTCCCCCTCACGGGCGGCGAGAATTTCTCCGGCGGCTGCGGGGGCTCCTGCTCGGGCTGCTCCGGCTGCGGGCCCGAAGGCTGCGGCCCGGACTGTAACTGCGGCTGCTGAAAACAATACCTGACCCGGTTGCCATCGTAGGGGCCGACGCCCTCGGCGGCCCGGCAGAAACATGTTAATGATACTGCAAATCCCCGGCGGATCCGTACCAAATCGGACGTATTCGCCGAGGATTTCTGCGTAATATGGGATAATACCGCGCGGGCCGCCGAGGGGAAGGTGAATTGCCCTGGAGGGGCAAGAGAGGCCGGCCTGGGCCGCGTCGGCCCCTACAGTGTATTGTTTTGCATCATCCTTTACCTATGCGCGAGGGTCCGGTACGCTTCCCCCAGCGCATCGACCAGCGCGTCAATGTCCTCCTGCGTGTTGTACCGGCACAGCCCGATGCGCAGCGCCCCGTCGATCAGGCGCGGCTCCATGCCGATGGCCTCGAGCACATGGCTCCTGGCGCCCTTCTTGCAGGCGGAGCTGCGCGAGACGTAGATCTCCCGCGCCTCAAGATAATTCATCAGCACCTCGCTCCGATAGCCGGGGAGGGACACGGAGAGGATGTGCGGCGCGTCGGTTTTGAGCATCCGGATGTCCGGGATGGCCTCCGGCAGGCGCATCATAAGCTCCGCCTTGAGCGCGCGCATGTGTGCGGCGTTTTCTTTGAGTCCCGCCTTTGCGAGCCTCGCCGCCTCGCCGAAGGCCGCGATCTGGGGCATGGCCTCGGTCCCGGCGCGGCGTCCGTCTTCCTGCGCCCCGCCGAGGATGAAGGGTTTCAGCCGCAGGCCCTTGCGGATGTACAGCGCCCCGATGCCCTTGGGCGCGTGGATCTTGTGGCCGCTCACGCTGATGAGGTCAGCCCCCAGGGATTTTACCGTGAAATCCAGCTTCATAAAGCCCTGTACCGCGTCGGTGTGGAGAAGGGCGGGGCTCTTTTCGGCCTTCAAAATGCGCGAAACGGCGGAAATATCCGTCACCGCCCCCGTTTCGTTGTTGACCAGCATCAAAGAAACGAGTATAGTATCAGGGCGGAGCGCCGCACGCACCGTCTCCGGGTCGATGCGTCCGGTGCTGTCGGGCCTGAGATACGTCACCTCAAAGCCGCGGCGTTCAAGCTCGGCCGCCGTATTGCGGATGGCGTCATGCTCCACCATGGATGTGATGATGTGATTGCCCTTGCGCCGCATGGCTTCGGTCCCGCCGATGAGCGCCCAGTTGTCGCTCTCCGACCCGCAGGAGGTAAACACCAGCTCACCCGGCTCACACCCCAGCGCCCCGGCAACGGACTTGCGCGAAGAATCGAGCAGCTTCTTCGCCTCGCGGCCTTTGGTATAGGTGGAGCTTGGGTTGCCGTAGGTACTGAGCATGGCGTCCATTGCCGCCTGCGCCGCCTCCGGGCACACGCGCGTCGTGGCGGAATTGTCAAGATAGTGTTCCATTTATGTTAACCTCTTTATGTAAAGTAGATTATGATGATTGAGATATGTAAATTAATTTATGTAAACTAACAGGAAGCGTCTTGGCTCCCCCCTATGGGGGAGCTGTCACCAGTGCCGCAGCACTGGTGACTGAGAGGGCCGTCCTTCCTCCCAGGCGCAGACCGTGGGACCCTCTCCGTCACTTCGTGACACCTCCCCCATATCGCCGCATGCGCGGCTGGGGGAGGCAAGGAGCCGGACGCAATACATACAGAAACGGAGATCAGCATGAAGTACATTATATCCACTCTCGGCTGCAAGGTCAACCAGTATGAGACCCAGGCCATGGAGGGTTTTCTCAATGAGCGCGGCTTTGAGCGCGCGGTGCCGGGGGAGATCGCCGACGCCGTGATCGTCAACACCTGTGCCGTCACCGCCGAGAGCGGGCGCAAATCCCGCCAGACCATCCGCCGCCTGCGGGACGAAAACCCCGGCGCGGTGCTGGCTGTGTGCGGCTGCTACTCGCAGATCGAGCCGGACGCGGTGCAGGCGATCGGCGCGGACGTGATCTTCGGCGCGGCCGACCGCGAAAAGCTGGTGGACGCCGTGGTCAAGGCATGCCGGGAAGGGGAGGGCACCCGCGACATCGACGAGCCCTTCAAGCGCCGGGAGATCGAGCGCCTGCCCGCCGGGGCGGTGGACCACCGCACCCGCGCGATGCTCAAAATCCAGGACGGCTGCGTCAATTTCTGCACCTACTGCATCATCCCCTACACGCGCGGGAGACTGCGGAGCCTGCCCTGCGACGAGGCCGCCAAAGAGGCCGCGCGCCTCGCTTCCGAGGGCTACCGCGAAATTGTCCTGACCGGCATCGAGGTCGCCTCCTACGGGGTTGACCTGCCCGGAAAGCCCGGCCTTGCGGATGTGATCGAGGCTGTGGCCGCTGCCTGCGGCGATATGCGCATCCGCTTGGGCTCCCTCGAGCCCACGGTCATCACCGAGGACTTCTGCCGCCGCCTCGCCGCCACGGGAAAGCTCTGCCGCCACTTCCACCTCTCGCTCCAGTCGGGCTGCGACCGCACGCTTAAGGCCATGAACCGCAAGTACGACACCGCGACCTTCTTTGAAAAGACGGAGCTTCTGCGCAAATACTTCCCCGGCTGCGCCCTGACCGGCGACCTCATCACCGGCTTTCCCGGCGAAACGGATGCGGACGATAAAGCGACTTCGGCCTTTTTATTCAAATGCCGCTTTGCCGCCATGCATGTCTTCCCGTACTCCCGCCGCCCCGGCACGCCCGCGGACGAAATGCCCGACCAGTGCCCGAAGAAGGTCAAGGAGCAGCGCGCCCACGAGCAGCAGCGCCTGTGCGATTCCATGCACCGGGATTTCCTCAGATCCTGCGTGGGCCAGACCCTGCCCGTGCTGTTTGAATCCGAGGAGGACGGCTTCTGCACCGGTCACAGCGACACCTACATGCCCGTGAAGGTGAAGGGAACGAACCTGCGCGGGCAGCTGCACAATGTTGCGATCACGGAGGTCTCCGGCGACACGCTGTGCGGAACGGTGAAAATATAAAAAGTAGGGGCCGACGCGGCCCAGGCCGGCCTCTCTTGCCCCTCCAGGGCAATTCACCTTCCCCACGGCGGCCGGCGGTGTAACCTGCGTTTTGCTTTTACGCCCGGGCAAATCCGTATTTCTTGTTCGGTATTGCGCGGGCCGCCGAGGGCGTCGGCCCCTACAGTTTTGAATTCAACGGCATCAAGCCTATAGGTATGAATCACCACCAAAGGAGACTCCCTATGAAGTACTTACAGAAGCTCGGAAAGTCGATCATGCTGCCGGTGGCGTGCCTGCCGCTGTGCGGCATCCTGATGGGCATCGGCTATCTCCTGTGCCCGGCCTCGATGCAGGGCGGCGAGATCACCGGCCTTGTACCCGCCATCGGTATGTTCCTCGTCAAGGCGGGCGGCGCGCTCATCGACCATATCGCGCTGCTGTTTGCGGTGGGCATCGGTGTCGGCATGTCCGACGATCGGAACGGCACCGCGGGCATGACGGCGCTTGTGTCGTGGCTCATCATCACAAGCCTTCTGCAGGCGGATTTTGTGGCGCGGCTGCTGCCCTCGGTGGCCGGAAATCCCACGGCGCTGCTTGCCTTTCAGAAGATCGAGAACCCCTTCATCGGCATCCTCGCGGGCCTCATCGGCGCGGAGAGCTACAACCGCTTCAAGAATACCGAGCTGCCCGAGTGGCTGGCCTTTTTCAGCCGCCGCCGCAGCACGGTGATCGTGTCGGGCCTTGTGTCGATCCTCGCTTCGGCGCTGCTGTTTTTCGTGTGGCCGGCGCTCTTCGGGGCGCTTGTGCGCGCGGGCCTCTGGATCGCCTCCCTCGGCCCTGTCGGGGCGGGGATCTACGCCTTCCTGAATCGCCTGCTCATCCCGCTGGGCCTGCACCATGCGCTTAACAACGTCTTCTGGTTCGACACCATCGGTCTCGGTGACCTCACGAACTTCTGGGCGGGCAAGACCGGCGCGGACGTGGGCTGGTCCCTCGGCATCTACATGTCGGGCTTCTTCCCGTGCATGATGTTCGGCGTGCCGGGCGCGGTGCTGGGCATGATCCGCAGCGCAAGGCCCGAAAAGCGCAAGGAAACCGCGGGCATCCTCGCAGCCTCCGCGCTGTGCTCGTTTGTCTGCGGCATCACCGAGCCCTTCGAGTTTTCCTTCATGTTCGCCGCCCCCGCGCTCTATGTTGTCTACGCGCTCCTCTACGGCGTGTTCACCTGGGTGACCGCCCTCACCGGTTTTCGCGCGGGCTTCTCCTTCTCGGCGGGCGCGACCGACCTGCTGTTCTCGGCGTCCCTGCCCGCGGCGCAGAAGACCTGGCTCATCCTGCCGCTGGGCCTTGCGGCCTTTGCGGTCTTTTTCCTGGTCTTTCGCCTGATGATCCCGGCCTTTCACTTCAAGACCCCCGGCAATGAGGACGAGGACACGGAGACGCAGGCGGCAGGGGAGAGCGCCGAGACTCAGACGACAGAACACACCCCGGCCCCGAAGGCGGAGAGCGCCAAAGCCCCCGAGCTTGTCGCGGGCTGTGATGTCGACGAGATCCTCGCGGGACTCGGCGGCAGGGAGAACATCCTCACGCTTGATAACTGCGCCACGAGATTGCGCCCGGAGCTTAAGGACATGAGCCTCGTGGACGAAAAGCGGCTCAAGAGCGCCGGGGCGAAGGGTGTCATGAAGCCGGGCGGCGGCAGCGTCCAGGTCGTCATCGGCGTGAAGGTACAGTCGGTCGCCGACGCTCTGCGCGAGAAAATGGAGCTTTCATAAAATGACATAACCGCAGAGGAAACAGCCCCGATGCCGGGCTGTTTCGTTTAAATGGCGCGGTGCGGAGAAAAGCTTGACGAAATACACAGCTTACAGTAAAATAAAAGTCCCCGAAAGGGGACGGTGAAGAGAGAACATTAACGCACATTGGCGGTTAGCTCCATTCCCTCATCTGAAAAGGAAGGGGGTGGTGTGCATGCGCTTGACCTTTCACATAAGGAAATGGACCGTGACGATCATCGTCCGGGAGACTTCCGGAAAGTCAAAAGCGAAACGCGCAAAAAAAGCAACCGCCACTCCCCTAAAGTGACGGTTGTTTTTGTGGCATTAAGCCACAGATAACCCAAACTGCAAGGAGCTAACCGTGTGCGTGGTTCGCTCTTCACTGTTATTATAGGGCAGGCGGCGGCGTTTGTCAATCCTGTGACCATTCCTTTTTTTGGATTTCTCCTGACAAGTTGCGGTGGAACTGCCCTTGCGGGCTGCGAGAGCCGTCCGCCCCCGCTCCCCATAATCCAATAAAACCACAGAGGAAACAGCCCCGATGACGGGCTGTTTCGTTTAAATGGCGCATTGACGAACACGGAAAAGAATAGTAAAATAGCACAAAAATCAAAATCGTTTTTTGGAGTATATTCCTATGAACAGAGATCAGGTCTATAATTTCGCCCCCGGGCCGTCCACCATGCCCGAGAGCGCCCTCAAAACCGCGGCGGCGGAGATGCTCAATTTCCGTGGCAGCGGCATGTCCGTCATGGAGATCAGCCACCGCAGCGCCCTGTTTCAGGAGGTCTTCGACTCCGCATGCTTGAAGCTCCGCCGGCTCATGAACGTGCCGGACACGCACGAGATCCTGCTTTTGCAGGGCGGCGCGACCACCCAGTTTGCCGCCATCCCCATGAACCTTTTGGAGGGCGGCACCGCCGACTACGCGGTCACCGGCAACTTCTCGAACAAGGCCGCCGAGGAAGCGGGAAAGTATGGCACCGTCCACATCGCGGCGACCACGAAGCCCACCGGCCATGACCGCATCCCGACGCAAGCAGAGCTTGACCTTTCGCCGGACGCCAAGTACTTCTACTACTGCGCCAACAACACCATCTACGGCACCGAGTGGCAGTATGTCCCCGAGACCGCCTCGACGCTTGCGTGCGACATGTCCTCCGACATCCTCTCCCGCGAGGTGGATGTGTCAAAGTTCGGCCTCATCTACGCGGGCGCGCAGAAGAACATGGCTCCCGCGGGTTTGACCGTCGTGATCGTCGATAAGCGCCTCGCGGGCCGGGAGCTGCCGATCACGCCGAAGATTTTAAGCTACAGGACCATGATCGAGACCGGCTCCATGCTCAACACCCCGCCGTGCTGGTGCATCTACATGCTGGACCTCACCCTCGACTGGGTAATCAAAGAGGGCGGCGTCAAGGCCATGGACGAGCGCAAGCGCGAGCGCGCCGGGATGCTCTACGACTTTCTCGACAACAGCAAGGTCCTCCACCCCCACGCCCTGCCCGGCTCCCGCAGCTTCATGAACGTCACCTTCCGCACGGACTCTCCCGAGCTCGATGCTGCCTTTGTGAAGGGCGCGGCGGAGAGGGGACTTCTCAATCTCAAGGGCCACAAGATCGCGGGCGGCATGCGCGCCTCGGTTTACAACGCCATGCCCGTGGAGGGCGCAAAGGCGCTGGTCGAATACATGAAGGAGTTTGAAGTCAGAAATGCTTAAAATAAAGACCATGAACACCATTTCCGAGCACGGCACCGGGGCGCTGGAAAAGCGCGGGTGCGTGGTCGGGCCGGACGTGGAAAACCCCGACGGCATGCTGATCCGCAGCGCAAACCTGCACGGCATGGAGTTTGGCCCGGAGCTTCTCGCCATCGCGAGGGCAGGCGCGGGTTTTAATAATATCCCGATCGAGGAGTGCGCCGAACGCGGCATCGTCGTCTTCAACAGTCCCGGCGCGAACGCCGAAGCCGTCAAGGAGCAGGAGATCGCCTCCCTCGTCATGGCCTCGCGCGACATGATCGGCGCCATCGACTGGGTGCGCTCCATCGCCGACTGCGGGGACGAGATCCCCGAGATGGTGGAGAAGGGCAAGTCCTCCTTTGCCGGCCCCGAGCTCCAGGGCAAGACCCTCGGCGTAGTGGGACTCGGCGCGATCGGCGCGCTGGTTGCAAACGCCGCGCTCGATCTCGGCATGGTGGTCTACGGCTACGATCCCTTCATGTCCGTCGACGCCGCCTGGCGGCTTTCGCGTGATGTCATCCGGGCCGAGGACGTGGAGACCATCTACGAGAAGTCCGACTACATCAGCATCAACATCCCCTACAACGAGCAGACCCACAACATGTTCAACGACGAGGCGTTCTCGAAGATGAAGATGGGCGTGCGCATCATCAACGAGTCGCGCGCCGAGGTGGTGGACGACGAGGCCATGACCCGCGCCCTCGACTGCGGCCGGGTGGGAAAGTACGTCACCGACTTTCCGAACAAGGTCATCCTCCAGGCTCCGAACGTGATCGCCCTGCCGCACATCGGCGCCTGCACCCCCGAAAGCGAGGATCGCTGCGCCGCCATGGCCGCGATGGAGCTTTACGATTATCTGGTTAACGGCAACATCAAAAACTCCGTAAACCTCCCGGACGCGACGCTCTCGCGCATGGGCGTGTGCCGTCTCTGCGTCCTGCACCGGAACGTCCCGCGCATGATCACCCGCATCCTCGACTTCATCAGCGACCGCAACATCAACGTCGAGCACATGATCAACAAGCCCCGCGGCGAGTACGCCTACACGATCGTTGACCTCGGCGAGTCCATCGGCGAGCCCACCGCCGCCGCCATCCGCGCCATGGGCGATGTCCTGCGCGTGCGCGTACTCTATTAAGAATTGAACACGCTTGAGAGCATCGGATCAACGGAAAGAGTTCGGGCTGAAACAAACGGAAAGAGACAGGAAGTTATTAGACTGATTTCAGCCAGAATGGCGACAAGTTTTGAAAGGGGGCTGTACTATGGTAAACAGGAATGAGTATACCGGAGAGCAGATGCAGGAACTGGCCTTTACTCCGCAGGAGCTTGAAGAGCTGGCAAGGGCCAGGGAAATGCCGATCACATTTGACGAAGACTGCCCGGAGACGACCCCGGAGCGGGCTGTCAAATTTCACCGGGTAAATCCGCCGCGCGGCGGTTCGAGATACGCGTAAAAGAATCAGAGAGCATCGGAACGCCCGGTGCTCTTTTTTTTGCCTGTAAAACTTTCAACAGGTTTCCACAAACTTTCCACAATTTTTGTTGAAAAACCTGTGGAAAACCGGGCCTGCGAAAAGGGGCGGGTCCCCCCTCACACTCCCCTCTGTAGCGTTATGTTAAAATAAGTTTTTTTAAGTTACGTTGGGTTGGGTTACGTTATGTTCTGTCTCCAGGTCGGAACCAGACTGGAAACAGTATGTATCCAGGATATAGCGTTTGGAATCGTCGAGAAGGAGCGCCTCCTTTTCCTCGGTGTAGAGCGAAGGACGGTAGCGGTCGTTTTTCAGATCGTTGTTGATGCGCCAGTCCCGGATCGCAATGACGCCGCTTTCAAAGGGAATGACAAAGCCCTTGGAGATGAGCGCCTGCATGTCCGCGCTCGTGCAGCCGATGGCGCGGGTGATCTTGCGGGGATTGGCGACAAAGCCGTCGTCGTCGCCGTGCATGCCGAGGTGAAAGTACAGCGCCTGCGCGGCAGAGGGCATTTCGAGGAAATCGTCCGTGTCCACCACGTCCAGACTGAACATTCTTTTCTTTGCCATGGTTGAGCCTCCCTGTAGAATCGAAAAGATTTAAGATATAAGCGGATTATATCACAAAGCAATCTTAAATATCAAGGGTGAGACTCCACTTTTTTTGAGATTTTTGCGGCGTCGGATCGCAGCTTGACCTTTCACATTTTGTTTTTGTCGATTTCACTCTTGCAAAAAGCGGTCGAATCGTGTATAGTGTGGTCCATATGGAAAACCTACCACAAAATGTTGTGGTTATGTAAACTTACGGAAAGGGGTTGACAGACATGGCCGCACGGCGCACAATTACAGTCAGTCAGTCAGTCAGTCAGTCAGTCAGTCAGTCAGTCAGTCAGTCAGTCAGGCGGTAAAGTCCGCGCTGACCGCCTTTCCATACCCGGAATTACCAGGGGCGCAGTATACCCGATTTGAGGTGTACCGCGCCCTTTTTGCGCGTCTTTTCTTGCCTCCCCCTTTGGGGGAGGTGCCCCAGTGCTCACACTGGGGCGGAGAGGGCGCCCTCTCAGTCACGGCCTCGCGGGGGATCGGCCGTGACAGCTCCCCCAGAGGGGGAGCCAAGCCAAGACCGTCCACCCCGCCGCGCCTTGCCTTTACCTCCCTTTGAAAAAAGGGAGTGGGATTGTAGATAAAGTCGGTTCCAGTCATTGCGAACCCGCCTGGGGTGTAAGTTCGCGTTAGCCAAATCAAAGATTTGGACGCTCACTTAAGTGACCGATGTCACGACAAGCAAGGATCGCGTCACGGTCAAGCCTTGAATGTCGCGCGTAAATCGCGCGTCAGAATGTTTCTCGCGCGTCGCGTTGGTGTGGCAATCCGTATTCCCCGAAAGCCGCATGTTAACTGACATTGTACCGGAGAACGGATTCCCACGCCAGTGTTGCGACACTGGCTCGGAATGACAGACTTTGAGCTTTGTCTACAC
>Ga0247608_10000934_pt1 | contig 43294 bp, 38 predicted proteins | sample 176DNAGHGlowgp2_FD_193490 | JGI IMG/M metagenome (GOLD analysis project Ga0247608, IMG submission 193490) | Sheep rumen microbial communities from Palmerston North, Manawatu-Wanganui, New Zealand - 1766 DNA GHGlow gp2 | ecosystem: Host-associated > Mammals > Digestive system > Stomach > Rumen ...
AAGACTCGTCAGATCTCTCGGTACCTTAGGCGGCGGCAATCACTTCATCGAGATCGATGAAGCCTCTGACGGAACAAAATATCTCGTCATCCACTCCGGCTCCAGAAATCTCGGTAAGCAGGTCGCCGAATTCTATCAGAAGCTTGCGATAAAGCTCGAAAAGGGTTACGACACATACCTTGCAGACCGCGATGAGATTATCCGTACGTACAAGGAACAGGGCCGTGCATCCGAGATCCAGGCGGCATTGAAGGAACTCCGCTGGGAGGCCTTCAAGGGCGAGACTCCCATGCCCGATGACCTCTGCTGCCTCTACGGCGAATACTTGGAAGACTACCTCCACGACGTGGAGATCTGCCAGGCGTTCGCGAAAAGGAACAGGGAGCTCATGGCAGAGATCCTCTGCGGGCGTGCAGGCCTTACGGCGGGCGAATCCTTCCACACGATCCACAACTACATCGATACTGATGAGATGATCTTAAGAAAGGGTTCCATCGCCGCCCACAAGGGCGAGAAGGTACTTATCCCCATCAATATGAGGGACGGTTCTGTCATCGCCATCGGCAAGGGAAATCCCGAGTGGAACTACTCCGCGCCTCACGGTGCAGGAAGGCTCATGTCCAGAACAAAAGCGAAGGACACGCTCTCCATGGAAGACTATAAGAAAGCCATGGAAGGGATCTTCACCACATCCGTCAATGAGGACACTTTGGACGAAGCGCCCATGGCGTACAAGTCTTTAGAGGACATCATCGACGTGATCACCGAATCCGTTGATGTGGTCGAAGTGATAAAGCCCGTCTATAACTTTAAGGCGTGAAGGCTAATTGCGATATAATGGTTTATACTTTTGTGTGATGCCCGCCTGTCTTTTGACAGGCCGGGTTATTTATGTGGATGATGCAGATAAGAGAACTGAAAGATTATGTCCTTTTCGATCTTGAGACAACAGGCTTGTCTCCTGATACTGATGCGATTATAGAGATCTCCGCGCTGAAGGTTATTGGCGGCGAAGTTGTTGATGAATTCTCCACTCTGGTTAATCCATGCATGCATATTCCTTACATGGCGAGCAGCGTTAACGGGATAACCGATGACATGGTGCAGGATTCGCCGAAGATAGATGAGGCGTTGAGGGAGTTTGCTGCATTCATCGGTGACAGTATTCTTGTCGGTCATAACATAAAAAACTTCGACTTAAGGTTCATCCAGCGAGATGCCGTGAATATCTTAGGAAAGCCCATTCCCAATGAATACGTGGACACGCTTGCTGTCGCAAGAAGATATCTTCCTGAACTGAGCAGCAGGTCACTGGAAGCTCTGGCATACCACTACAGCATCTCCTACGACGGCGCCCACCGCGCACTTGCCGACTGTCATATAAACAAGAAGGTTTACGACTGCCTTATGAAAGAGATGGCCAGCCCTTCGGAGGCCGCCAAAGCTCTTAAGACGTGCCCCAAATGCGGGAACATAATGAAGAAGCGAAGCGGCATCTACGGCGAATTCTGGGGCTGCTCCGGCTATCCTGACTGCAGATATACGGAAGACTGCTGATCTTTTGTTTTTTCGAAAAATCCGCGCCCACGAGCGTTTTAGTACGATTATTCGGACAACCCTTTTTCGAGAACCTGATATACTGAAATTACCATGAAGAGTGCGCGAGGGACAAGCCCTGTGACCGCACAGCAACCTGCAGATGCAAGGTGCTAAGGCTTGAACGATGGCGATACATCACCTCACATATAAGATCCCGTCGCTTAAGTCTTAGGGCGGGATCGTTATTATCTATGGAGATGTCGCATTGCGGGCGACCCGTTGAATATCAAAGCCTGATACAATTCAGGCAACAAAGTGAATAAGGAGGAGAAGTTTATGTACGGTGCAATACTCGGTGACATTGTAGGAAGCAGATTTGAATTTGACAGAGGTGACAAGAGCAGGGATTTTGAGTTCTTCACGCCGGAGTGTGAGTTTACCGATGATACGGTAATGACCATAGCAGTTGCGGAAGCGCTTATGGATGCGGGCAAGGACGCAGATGAGAAGACCGTTAAGGCTGAGCTCATCAAGTCCATGAAGAAATGGGGCAAGAGATATCCGGACGCAGGTTACGGCGGGAGGTTCAGGCATTGGATCCTTACAGACGATACCAGGCCTTACGGAAGCTACGGCAACGGTTCCGGCATGAGAGTCTCTGCAGCAGGATGGCTCTACGATTCAATGGAGCGCACAAGGGAAGTTGCAAGGTGGACAGCCGAAGTCACGCACAACCATCCGGAAGGCATCAAGGGCGCCGAATCAGTTGCTGCGGCGATATTCATGGCAAGGAACGGCGCGTCCAAAGAAGCGATAAAAAAGTACATAGAAGACGAGTTCGGTTATGACCTGAGCAGGACACTGGATGACATACGTCCGACTTACGAACACGTCGAAGACTGCATGCAGACTATGCCTGAAGCATTCACATGTTTTCTTGAGGCAGGAAGCCTTGAGGACACGATCAGGAACGTCATGTATATAGGCGGCGATACGGACACGTTAGGAGCGATCGCAGGGGCCGTTGCGGAAGCATTCTGGGGCATTTCGGACGGCCTTATCGCCAAGGCGTGGCAATACCTTGATGAAGATCTTTTTAAAGTCCTGGACAGATTTGATGAATGATTTTGGAATGGCGGAGGGAAGATCAATGAACGAAGAGTGGCAGAAGATTTATTCCAAGAGAGGCAAATTCTTTGTCAGGATAAGCGACAAAAAGGCCCGCAAGGACTTGATAATGTTCCTTGAGAAGAACGGTTTTGCATGTGCGGAGAATGAATCCCAGGGCAGGGAAAGCACGATCGAATCCAGGTTCCCGCTGACAGTGGACCTGGGCCGCAAGGAGTATGGCCACATCGGCAATACCACATGCGCGGCGGCCGCTGCTGCTTCCGGAAAACTGATTACGGTTAAGGAATTCATGAGCCTGTACGAGATAGTGAATCCGGTGGTGATAGTGTGAGGTGCAGATGATGAGAAGAGGTGATCGTATGGGCTTGGGTTACAGGTACAAATGCAGTGAATGCAGCAAAAAATATGAAGTCTTTCAGGGCATAGGAATGATGTTCCCTAAAGTTTACGAGGACACTGTTGCAAAGATAAAGAATGGCAGGTTCGGCAAGGCTTGGAAGGAACTTTATGAGAACACGGAAAACGTCGCCATAGATGCCGAGAAGCGTGTATACCTCTGCCCTTCGTGCGGATACTGGAAGAATGAACCGGGATTGTCTTTATATGTGGCAGATAATGAGGAAGCCATAAGTGCTGTAAAGAACGGCTGTCCAATCTTCTATGGTGATGATTCCCTGCCGGCCATGATGGGAGATATGCCCCAATACCACCTTCTGAAAGAGTATGAGCACAAGTGCAAAAAGTGCGGCGGCAAAATGAAGGCAGCTGGCGACGATGAAATGCTGACGCTGTCCTGTCCCAAGTGCGGCGGAGCACCCGATCCTGAGAACACGATGTATATTCTTTGGGATTAAATTGGTTGTGTTAAAGTTGGGCTTGGCGTTGGGCTCGAGATAAGAAACAAAATAGCATCAATAATGGAACAGTAAGCTGATAATACAAATGTTTAAAACATAGCTCAATTGGAAAAATTAATGAATATAAAACTCCATCATAATATTATAATCAATAACAAAATAAAAAACTTAAGATTAATATATAGATGTATTATGCGATTAATGAACGAGGAGGGCTCCATATGAACGAATTATCACCTGAGAAAATCGCTGCAAAGGAAGAAGCCAATCGTAGAACTGACGGGGAGCGGCTGCGTTTGGAGTCTTACTTGGAACTTCGATATATCTTCAGCACCTGTAATGTCGACTACTGGTTAGATACACTTTATATGCAGCAAAAGGCAATATATAAGGCGCAGAAAAAACCTTCACGAAATCAAGTTAGGAAAAAAGCCGGTATTGGATTTTGGGAGAATGCTTTTGCCTTTGTATCAGAAGAAAAAAAGAAGGATTTGGACAAGAAAAAAGCCGAGGTGCAAAAAACACTGCAGGAAAAGGTTGATAAAGCAAATGCTGCAGAGTGGGAGCGTTGTTCTGCTTATAATTCCAGACTCTCAGAGCGGCTTAGGGATAAACTCAGTCGACTTGTAGCGTGTAGCCCTGATGAGGTAGAAGAATACTTTACCTTTGCGCTTAATCTTGATTCTTTTGACCTAGATGGAAGCAAGTATCATTTGAACTTTAACCTTGTTTATGATGCGAATAAGAGACAGCTAATTATTGATTATGAATTACCGGAGATGGACAAGATTTCTCGTGTGAAGGAATGGAAAGTTGATAAGAATAATAATGTAATTCCGAAGGAAATGAATAAAGCTGATTATCTGGAAATGTATGAACGAATTCTATTTGATATTTCTATGCGCACAGTTGGTGTTCTTTTTGAATCTGATAGTAATAATGTAATTAACAGCATTGTGTTCAATGGTTCTTGTTTATATAACAACTGGCAAGCAATGCCTACCATTCTGATTTCTTTTGTCATTCCAAAGAGCCAGTATTCTTATAGAAGAATCAGTAGCATGGAATGTGTCAGCAAGGCAGAAGTGGCCAAGTTGAAAGAGGTCAGATACCTTGACGACATACATTTACTGAAAGCGCCTGCTGATTTGTGGGAAACACCGCCTAGCAAGTTGGTGGTTCCAATCAGGTCAAGCTTTAGGCAAGAGCTGGAGTAATAAAATAGAAATAAAGAAGGCATGTTACTATTCATGCGTGTAAAATAAATAGAAGATAATAGCGTCTATGTGTCTGGATCTGAACAAAGCTGGCCATATATTGCATATTTCCTCTTTATTATCATGTATCTGCCTCCTTACTAAGTTCTTCAAATTGTTCGGCTACATCATAGAATTGTTTATTGTATCTTCTGGCTTCTGCTAGGAGATCCGAATATGACTTTACATAAATGCCTTGCGTTTTCATTCCATCTATCATTGTTTGTACACCAGGATCAATCGTCATTCGATCAGAAATCAAGTAGCCCTCGATCTGTTTTATATTGTTAGGATAGTGATTTCTGATAAATTCAACGTATTGAGATATTTGTAATAGCTGCTTTTCTGATATTCTAATAGCTGGCCTCTTTAGTTCGATTATGTGAACGAAGCCACCATCATTTGTGCAAAGAAAGTCAATCCTTCTATCATTCTCCGGTTTATCTTCATCGGGGAATTTCTCTTTAAGAATCTTTGAATATGTTTGCTCTCTATCAAATCGAGACATTTTCGGATCTAAGAGCCAAGGAAACTCTTCCAAGAATTTCTGAATAACCTTTGTCTCAGAAGCGTTTTCCTTTACAAATCTTTCAAATTGATTAATTGTTTCCAGTCTACCTATTGCTACTCTGGCATATTCCTTAGCTTCTATTTGTTGCCAATCCGTTAACAATTTGATCGCATTCTCATTATCAAGTTGATCGAGCTCAGATAATTCCTGGGAGAAATCTCTAAAGCTTTGAAAACCATACATACCCTTTATGTTAGTTATGAATTCTTCAGCACATTCTTCAGTTATACTATCATTGTCTATAACAGCATCTACCAATTTCTTAGCTAAAGGCTTTTCGGCTGATGTAAGTGTTTTTAACCATTCATCGATATCCTTGCCTCGCTTTTTCAACGTCTCTTTTTTCTTTTCTTTCCTTTGTTTTCTCCATTTAGATTGTGTAACGCCGACAATCTCCTCCAATAGCATTCTCAGCTTTTCAAGATCGTCATTGTCATAATTATCCCAAGCCAAAGACTTTCTATCAGTTGAACAATTATCAATCGCCTTGTCTGCATCCACAAAATCTACATCGAAGCTTCCTGACATATATAAGAAAAAGTTATCGTTTCCTCTTTTATCAAACGCCTTATTCTCTTGAACCAATTTATTTCTCGAGAACAAAACAATTCCCTGTTGTGCACTCTTAAGCGGAGTTTTTGATGTGTATATTGTTCCTATAACACCTTTTTCTTTCCCAAACTCATACAAGTCTTTGCTTAAATCGCCTTCATAATCAGCAGGGAAGTTCCAACAAAACTGATAACTTTCATCCGGAATAGAACAATTATCTATTACGATATCATTTCCTATATGCACGATAAAATCAGGGGAGAAAATTTTGAAGCGCGCCCTAATCCCTTGTTCAATACTAGACAAGTCAAAGTCTGTTTTTCTGCTTAGTTCACTTATCGTAATACATGTTCCATTAGGCTCATCAGTTACTTCATCAATGCATTCAAGTGCTGGCTCGTATTCACCATTAGTATTATTTTTGATATCGTTATAATCCATTACAAAACGGTTCTTAAGACCATCCTTTACAGAGGTTATTGTGATTCTTTTACCAATACCAAACATTGATAATTTGCCAAGGCCCTTTTTCCCCATAACAGGACGTCCAGAAGTAGATTTATCACTGTTAAGATCAGCACGTCTGTTCCTTCCTACCTTAAGAAATTTGTCATTCAATTCTTCAAAAGACATTCCTTCGCCGTCATCTTGTACAGATATAAGTTTATTTTCACCATTTTCCAAAGTAATATATACATTGTGAGCATCTGCATCCCAAGCGTTTGAAACTAGCTCTGCCAGCATTGGTGGAATCATCGTATACAGCTTTACTCCAAGATGATCTATCGTTCTAATATCGTATGTAAACTTCAAAATCTTTGCCATATATTCGATCAATCTCCTCCACTCTACTTAAAGAAATCATCAGTAATGTCATCCAACTGTTTTTTGCTGAATTTACAGTTCTATTCCCAAAACAGTGTTCATATCTGGTGTATATTACAAAATTATATGCTTTATCCGTATTGGTTCACAACAGCAATCTCTCCTTTTTCCTTATTTTATTATATCAACTTATATATTTGAAAACCTAGTTCATGTTATTTATACACATGGTTTAGTTTGGTACAGTAAAAAGTGGTAATTCTGACTCAGGAAAAGCAAACGCAAACTAAGATATTATATTTCTACATATTATGATGCTTAATAAATTGTTGGAACAGACTATTATAATCTGTTTGGTTTTTTGAGGTGATACCAGTGGCTGATGTACTTACACCGGAACAAAGAAAAAAGAATATGAAGAGCATCCGTAGCAAGGATACTTCAATTGAACTTTGTTTACGAAAGGCATTGTGGAACAAAGGGTACAGATATCGGAAGAATTATAAAAAAATCCCCGGAACTCCCGACATAGCAATTACGAAATATAAGATAGCCGTATTTTGTGATAGCGAGTTTTTTCATGGTAAGGATTGGCAAACATTAAAGCAGCATCTCATTAGTGCTGATCGAGGCGAGTTTTGGATCAATAAAATTCAGATGAACATAGAACGTGATGAACGTGTAAATCAAGAACTAACAAGAATGGGGTGGAAAGTCATTAGGTTTTGGGGAAAAGATATTAAGCATAGTACAGATATTTGTGTATCTGCTATTGAGGACGCAATTATTGAATCTATCATAGAAATGTCGCCCATTGATGAAATATGAATTGAATTATTAGGACAATTTGTTTCTCGGCGGGAGAAAAATCATACCGAATTTCTCCCGGTTATCTTGTTTGAGTTTTTTTATTTGATAAAATGGGAAATTATAGGTATAGCTTTATTCCCGGGAGGGTTGAGGATGACAAAGCAATTGCATTTGCGCTTAGACGATTCAATATATGAGGCTTTGGTTGAATACAATGATGAAACAGGATCTTCAGTTCAGGATTCTATCAGTTCAGCTCTCATGCAGTTTTTGAAAGCCCAGAATAAGTCTGAAAAACCTGAAAACGCTGGTTTTACATTTATTGACCTTTTTGCCGGAATCGGCGGAATGCGAATTGCTTTCGAAAAGGCAGGTGGACACTGTGTTTATTCTAATGAATGGAATAAATATAGTCAGCAGACTTATTTTGCTAATTTTGGTGAACAGCCTGATGGCGATATAACAAAGGTCAACGAAAATGATATTCCTGATCACGATATTCTTGTCGCCGGTTTTCCCTGCCAGCCGTTCTCAATAGCAGGTGTTTCGAAGAAACAGAGCATGGGAAAGGCAACTGGCTTTGAAGATAAGACACAAGGCACACTATTTTTTGATGTTTGTAGGATTCTTAAGGCAAAAAGACCTAAGGCATTTATGCTTGAGAATGTTAAGAATTTATGTAGCCATGACAAGGGCCGAACTTTTAATGTTATTACTGAATCTTTAGATGAATTAGACTATGAGATTTTCTATAAAGTTATTGATGGTCAGATGTATGTTCCTCAGCACAGAGAACGTATCCTGATTGTTGGATTTGACAGAAAAAGATACGGCAAAAATGTTTCTTTTGACTTTACGCTAAATCCTGTTGAGCCCAAACCTCTTATGAGGGACATTCTTGAAACCGATGTTGATGATAAATATACGCTTTCAGACAAATTGTGGAATTATCTGCAGGCATATGCAGATAAACACAAGGCTGTCGGTAATGGTTTTGGGTATGGCATTGCAAAACCCGATGGAGTGGCAAGAACATTAAGTGCCAGATACTACAAAGATGGCTCGGAGATTCTTATAGAACAAAAAGGCAGGAATCCTAGAAGGTTAACACCACGAGAGTGTGCAAGACTGCAAGGCTTCCCGGACTCATTTAAGATTACAGTATCTGATACTCAAGCCTATCGGCAATTTGGAAATTCTGTGGTTGTTCCACTAATGAGCGCAGTTGCTCAGCTTGTGTGCGCAAAGCTGGAAGAACTCGATAAGAAATCGGCAAAACAGAAAGCAGACAAAGGAAAAGAGATAGAAAAAAGGCGGTGTAGTACATGAGCGAATTGGTTATTAAAGCTATAGATGCAGTCCTTTCCGGAAAGGATTCTTATTGTAAGTTTCTTACAGCTAACGATAGTGGAGAAACTGGCGGACATCAGTCTGGTGTTCTGATTTCTAAAACTGCACAAAGAATGCTCTTTACTGAAAAAGAAATAAAAGAGAACCACATATGCAAAAAGGCTGGTAAAATCCTTTGGCAGGATGATTTTGAACGAGAATGTACATTTACTTGGTACGAAAGCAAAAATGAATTGCAAATAACAGGGTTCGGACGAGGCTTTCCTTTTCTTTGTCCGGAATATACAGGAGCGTTGTTTGTTTTCATCAAGGAAGAATCTGGTTTTTATAAGGGGTTTGTCTTCAATACGGATGACGATATACAGGATTTCCTAAATTCTTTTGGTCTTACACCGGCTGAGACAAATCGACCAATTGTAATAGATTCAGTGAAATTAGCAAACAAGGAAAAGGCTGCAATGAATCTTTATATTGAAAGATTAATGGTCGATTTCCCTTCTTCTATTGAAATGTCAAATGCGGCACAAAGTATTGTTTTTGATATTTATACTAATGACCATCTTTCAATTGAGAATCCGGATTCTGCGCTGCTTCGATGGACCGAAACAGAGTATAGACTATTCCGTGAAATAGAACATTCAAGATACGGGGATACTATATCTAAAGGTTTTAATTCTGTAGATGATTTTATAGCCCTTGCAAACCAAGTGTTAAATAGAAGGAAGAGTCGTGCAGGAAAGAGTCTGGAACATCATCTTTCTACTATTTTTGATGACAATAAAATCATATATAAGGCCCAAGCTATTACAGAAGGAAACAAGAAACCTGATTTCCTTTTCCCGTCTGAAGAAGCATACCATGATATGAATTTTTCCGTCGACAAGCTTTGTACTCTTGCTGCAAAAACCACCTGTAAAGACAGATGGCGTCAAATCCTTAATGAGGCAGATCGCCTTAGGGACAAGAATAAATATCTTTGCACGATGCAGCAGGGAATATCTTCAGCACAAATGGATGAAATGCAAGCAGAAAAAGTTGTTCTTGTTGTACCCAAACCGTTTATCTCATCTTATCCTAAGGATAAGCAGGATCGTATTTGGACTATAAGTAAGTTTGTTGATTATGTTAAAGAGATGGAAGGAATTAATTGATACGCTGATAACGAATTAGTCATAAAGTTATGGAATAATACTTTATGAGTCATCTAAATTCTAAAAAACAAAATGATAATTGTCTATGTCATACAAAGGCAATTAAATCAGACATATACAAGGCTTTGTTAGAGAATCGTGTGTTACGTAAGATAAGGTGATCTCAGCAAGTTCGTTACTGATACGCCGCAAACACCCTCACACCCTAAACTCCCTCATATCCTCCAACCTCAGCAGCACGGGCTCTCTGCCGAATCCTGCGCCGGCATCGATGTCGATCCAGGTGTCGGTCTTTATTATCTTTCCATCGTATTCTTTGCCGAAAGATACTGTCGGAGTGTGACCGAAGACGGTCATCTTGTCTTTGTAATAGATATCGGTGAGTTCCGGCCAGGCCCAGAGAAGTTCTTCGACCGTGTAGTCTTCGATGTTCTTTTCGGGACTGAAATTATCTAATCCTGCATGGACCAGGATGAAGTCTTTTCCGCCTGCATTTACGGTCTCATATAAGGGGCAGTCTCGAAGATAATCAAGTATGTCCTGCTGGTTTTCTTTCGAGAGCTTTTGCATGGCTTTGAGTGTGACATCACCGCCGTCAGCCTGATACCTGGTGAGCATGTCGACCTTTTCTGCGGTGAATGAATCAATGCTGTCTTCAGTTATCTCATCGAACACGAAGGCACAAGCTAATAGCATCGATTCGTGGTTGCCGAGGATAAGCTGCACGTTGGTTTGATACATGAGCCAGTTCAACGTCTCAACTCCGCCGTCACCATTGCGGTCTACAACATCGCCTAAGATATAAAGGAAATCGTCCCTGCCAAAGCCTGCCTTGTCCAGCAGGGCAAGGAACTTCTCGTGCGGATATCCGTGAAGATCAGAGATTACGTAGATCATGTAAAACCTTCTTTGATTGATGGAATAATAATATCACTTGTGTAAACCTCATTGAGTGGTAATCGAGGTGTTGGGTGGTATAATAATATTGCAATGCAATGTTAATTCACTTCTTTCATGCGAAGAAAAACGAAAACCCCGAAGAGGCAACTTCGGGGTTTTCTTACGCCTTTTACGAGGGCTTAACTTTACTCCCCATTGCATTTCTCAAAATCTACGCGTATAATCACCGCTAACATCAAACGGGAGGAGGTCCTAGCAATGACAGTACAAAGAATAACAACAAGAACAACAAACAACAGGCGTGCAGGATCTGCTTCTGTAGCTTAATTTCTTAATTAACTATTCCAAGCGTGATCCATAACCATACGCCTTTAACGAGGCTTTGTTTGCATGCCTTTTCGAGAATCGAAAGGAAAATTCATGGACACTATAAAAGGAAATTTTGCTGATGCGATCGTATACGCATCAGACATCGAAGATTACGCAAGATACCAGATACAAACGATCTGCGACAACGATATCGCGCTGGGCTCGAGAATAAGGATAATGCCGGACTGCCATCCCGGTAAGATCGGCCCCGTCGGCCTTACCATGACCGTCACGAACAAGGTCATTCCGCAGCTCATGGGGATCGACATCGGATGCGGAATGCTGGTCTGTAAGATCAAGGCCAGAACTATTGAATTCCAAAAGCTCGACAGCGTTATCCGCGGGAATGTGCCGGCAGGTTTTAAGATCAGGAAAGCGCCGCATTCTAAGGCTGACTTCGGCCTGATCTCAGAGCTTCGCTGCGTGCATTCAGTCAATGTTGATAAGGCTTTAAAGAGCCTTGGTACTTTGGGCGGCGGCAACCACTTTATCGAAGTCGATAAAGGCTCTGACGGATACTACATCGTCATCCACACGGGCAGCAGGCACTTAGGCGTCGATGTCGCTGATCACTACACCGAAAGCGCCCGCCGCAGACTCGTCAACATGGGCAGAAATGTTCCGTATGAGACAGCTTATGTTGAGGGCACTCTGATGGACGACTATCTGCACGATGTGGCTGTCACTACGGCATACGCATCGCTCAACAGGGAGATAATCCTTCACGAGATATTGAAGGGAATGAAGTGGAAGGAAGAGGAGCGCTATGAGTCGATCCATAACTATATCGGCGTTCTTCCTGACGGCACGAAGATACTTCGCAAAGGCGCTGCTTCGGCGCTTGAAGGAGAGCCGGTGATAATACCTGTAAACATGCGTGATGGAGTGATCCTGGGCGCCGGCAAAGGCAACCCCGACTGGAACTGTTCCGCGCCGCACGGATCGGGCCGCAGGCTCAAGAGAACTGAGGTTCAGAACAACTACACGGTATCTTCTTTCAAGAAAGACATGAAGGGTATTTACTGCACTTCCATATGCGCCGAGACTTTGGATGAAGCGCCCGTCGCATACAGAGGGATCGATGAGATCCTGTCTGCCGTCGCGGATACCGTTGAAGTCAAAGAGATCGTAAAGCCTGTATACAATTTCAAGGCAGGAAAAGAGAGGTAAGGATGTTATTACAGATAAGTTCAGGACAAGGGCCCGCAGAGTGCTCTGTGGGCGTCGAGAAGCTCTGCAAAGCGCTTCTCAAGGAATATGAAGGTTCGCGCATCGTATCGGTAAATGAGGACTATTCAGGGCACGGGTTTAAGTCTGCGGTCATGGAGTTCGGCTGCGATGTAACTTCGCTCGAAGGAACGGTCTTGTGGGTGTGGAAGAGCACCATAAGACCGGGTCATCAGAGGAAGAACTGGTACATGGATGTTCATGTGATCAGGGAAGCTGAGACGGTCGGCGCGCTCGATCTTTCCGACTGCGAGATCACGACGATGCACTGCGGCGGCAAAGGCGGCCAGCACGTCAACAAAGTCGAGACGGGCGTGAGGGTTTGCCACAAGCCGACAGGGATCGTTGTCACATGCACTGAAGAGCGCAGCCAGGTGCAGAACAAAACACGCGCGATAAAGCGTCTTCAGAGCATCCTCGCAGCAAAGCAGGAAGAGAATAACGCCGGCGCTTTGAACGATGCGTGGCAGAAACACTCGGAGATCGAGAGAGGCAATCCAATACGCAAGTATGAAGGAGAGAAGTTTAAGAGGGTGTACTGATCATGTCTAAGGTTAAAGACTATCTCGATTCAAAGCAGAAGTCTCTGCACCGGCAGAGGCGGTATGAGACTGCGCACAAAAAGTTTTCGCGAGCCAGGCGCAGTGAAAATGGCGAGTACTGCTATTGGGGCTATAGTGTTACCCGCCAGAAATACCGTGTCAGTCAAACATGGGTAAAGACTCCGAGAGGAACATCGGTATGTATTCCTGATTTCGAGAAGATCGGCGGCGAAGTCTTTATTGTCAGCCGCATCAGCAGGAACGCAAAATACCTCAAGAGAACTGCCGCCAAGAAATGGCGCAAACAGAAATATGGCGACGAGTCTTTTGCAGATCAGGGCAGCACATACAAAAAGGACTATGATATCCCGTGGACATTGCTGTGATGGCTTGCAAATACAGGACTGTTTTGATCTGCAGCTTAATACGCTTAATACCGCTTATACTGTCAGTTAATAATTGTTGCTGAAATGTTGCTTCTTGTGTCCGCTTAGAAGGCAACACAGAAGGCAACATTGGCAATGTTGCTCTAAATGTTGCTCTTTTTGTCCGCCTGGAAGGCAACAAATCCTTAACTGGGATGAGGATGGGGATGGGGGTGCGTGCAGCCAAATAGTGCAGTTCCTTGCATTTCCCCAAAAAACAGGTTGTTTTGAAAATAGCCAAAAGGTATAGTGGAAATAAGTTCAGAACAAGGGCGGCTTTCGGCTTAAAGGGAGACCATTTATGAACAGAGAAGAAAGGAATGCAAGAGCAATAGCCAGAGCTATCAGAAGTATCGGAGGATACGGAAAAGCTAAGGTCATCGCCGTATGCGTCGCGATCGTTGCAGTGTGCATAGCTGCAGTGGTCCTGGTCTTCGTGATCAATTCCTCAAAGGCAAATAAGGGCCCCGCGCCCCAGGAAGTCGACGCTGTCTCGACACTCGAGAAAGTCGTAAAGAACAGTTCCCTCTCAACCTACGAAGTTGTATATAACGGCGTCGCGACCGTTTATAACAGCGAGAAGCCCGGAGAAGTCGATTACTACGTTGCATATACCGCCACGGTCAACGCGGGCTTTGATATCAATAATATAGAGATAACAAAAGACGACGAGAAGAAAGAGATAGTTATAAGTCTTCCGGCGGTCGAGGTTTTCGAGCCCAAGGTAAAGATAGAAGAACTCGACTACATAGTCGTCGGCAAGAAGGTCAAGACGGAGACAATCTCCGCCGACGCATACAAGATCTGCAAGCAGGACGTCGCCGAGAAAGCACGGAACCAGGCCGAGATCTACAAATACGCCAAGGCGAACGGCGAAAGGCTGATCAAGGGCCTCGTAATGCCTTTCGTCGAGAAGCTCGACGAGAAATACACCGTCAAATTCGTATGGAGGGACATAAGATGAAGAAGCTCATAAGCAGTGTCCTGTCACTCGCCCTCCTCCTTGCGATGGCCGGCTGCAACTCCAAGAAAAAGGAAGAAGAGAAGAAGCCCGAGCAAACGATCGAGATCACCGAGATGCGCGAGATCGCAGAGCTTGCCACGGTCGACTGCTATTTCCATAACGTCGCCAAATCCGACCGAGAGCTCAATCCCGAATGGTACGAATTCTGGGAGAAGAAGAACATGCGCTTCTGGGTCGAGTACGAAGGCATCGTCACGATCGGCATCGACGTCTCCAAACTTCGCGTTGAAGTCAGCGAAGACAATGTCGTAACAATCACTCTGCCCGAAGCGGTAGTCCTTGACGCGATCGTCAGCGAGGACTCGCTTAATGCGGATTCATTCTATTTCGACCCGAATGCGAAAAGACCCAGCCCCGAAGAGCAGACAGAAGCTTTCAGGCAGGCACAGACCGAGATGATGAACGCCGCCGAGAAGAACCAGACGCTTCTCGCCAACGCGCGCTCCAACGCCAAGGAGCTCCTCAAGAACTACGTCAAGAGCATCGGCGAAGCGGTCGGCGTCGAATACACGATCGTGTGGAAATATCCTGAAGACGTGGGGAAAGTCAGCGTGTCTGAGCCGCCGGTCGAGAGTACGGCAGGATGAGATCCGCCTGGAAGCAACAAATCCTTAACTACAGAACGACATAATTTCCTACTTATCAGGTAGATTTATTTGCGGCGGTGCATTTTAATATAGAAAATGCGCACCGGATAAGGAGGAATATCCTATGACCGATATGGAAGCTATAAGGCAGAGGCACTCTGTAAGACAATATAAACCTGACAGGATCGAGGAGGAGAAGGCCGCCCTCATAAAGGCGAAGATCGACGAGCTCAACCGCGAAGGAGATCTCCATCTTCAGTTCGTCGAAGATGCAGACAAGACATATAACAAACTCTTTAACAAGGTGTCCGGACTGGACACAGCGCCGAGCGTTATCGCGTGTGCCGGAAAAGACGACGCGAGCCTTGATCAGCGCGTCGGTTACTATGGCGAGAAGCTCGTGCTTTATGCGCAGCAGCTGGGCCTTAACACATGCTGGACCGGAACGTTCAACAGGAAGAATATCCCGGCCGACATTCCGGACGGCGAGAGACTCGTGATCTCAATCGCGATCGGCTACGGCAAGGATGGCGGCAGGGTAAGGAAGTCCAAGAGCAAGGAGCAGGTGAGCGAAGTTGTTGGTGCATCTGACACATCCGGTGCTTCCGCTCAGTGTCCCGAATGGTTCGGAAAAGGCGTCGAGGCAGCTCTTCTCGCGCCCACAGCGATCAACCAGCAGAAGTTCCTGATAAGGCTTGACGGCGACGGGAACGTCGAATTCATCGACAAAGGCGGTGTGCTGAGCCAGGTAGATCTCGGCATCGTGAAATGCCATTTCGAGATCGGGTCGGGAAAGAAGCAAATGCCGATGAAGTCCTGACAGCGCTATGACCCAGTTAACGCAGCTTCGAAGAGACGGCGAGACAAAACGGTCTTGTTCCCATATCCGAAGTTCTGAAGTCATCAATTAAGTGCATCAATGCCGATGTCCGTCATGGTGATACCGCCAGGATCAAGCTCGGCTATCCGAAGCTTGATGCCATGCTCGGTGGTCTGGGTCCCGGAACGATCCATATCTTGGCAGCCCGCCCCGGCATGGGTAAGACCGCCTTAGCTATAAACATGGCAACAAATGTGGCCGCAAATCAGAAGACTGTTGTTGTCTTTTCTCTCGAAATGTCCAACGATGAGATAGGTAAGAGACTTCTGTCCTCAGCCATGACTAAGCCTGTCAGAGACATCGTCAGTTCGCCTTCAATATCAGATAGCGACAGACAGCAGATGGATCAGGCTCTGATCAAGCTCAGAGATTACCCGATCTTCTTCTACGACCGTACGGACATCAATCCTTCAACAATGAAAGGTTTGATCCAGCAGCTCGTATCATCAGGCCATAAGCCCAGCCTGATCTTTGTAGATTACCTCCAGCTCGTAAAGATGAAGGGTCTCCCCGGCAGGTCCAGAAACGATGAGGTTGCAGCGATCTCCAGAGATTTCAAGCTCCTTGCCAAGGATCTGCAGATACCGATCATCGCATTGTCTCAGCTGTCGAGAGACTCCGCCAAAAGGCCCGACCACACACCGCAGATCTCCGATCTCAGAGATTCCGGCGCCATCGAGCAGGATGCCGACACGATCATGTTCGTCGACAGACCAGGTTACTACTCCAAGAATGAAGGTGCTTCTGGTAATGCTGCTGGCGCGCAGAACGTTACTGCAGTTCCTGTTGATTCAAACGGCACCATCTCTGCCGAACCCGCATATATCTACCTGGCAAAAAATCGTCACGGCCCGATGGGCAAAGACTCTGTATGGTGGATCCCCAGCAAGACCTTGTTCTATGAATACAATGAAAGGGATTCGGAGGATCCGAATAATGCGTATATAAAGGCCGCCGGCGGTGGTGCAGCTGGTAATGCGGCCGCACAGCAGTATGAGTTTGAGGATGAGAAAGGTGATGAGCCTGAAATGGATCCGCCGCTGTCTGAGGAAGAGAGCATGCAGAGTGCTGATGATGGTGAGCAGGAAGGAGAAGGATTCTTCGCAGATGCGAATGAAGGGTACCCGAAGGACTTTGTGTAAGGGTAAAAGTTAATATACAAATGTATTAGTTTGTTTCTTCAGGTGATAATTCCCTATTCTCTGAATTAAGCTTCCATGTTTTGTACATCTTTTGCATTTCAGCACACTTTATAAGTGTTTCTAATTCGTCCAAATCAAGATCTGATAGCCAGAATAGCATAGTAGCAAAAACGGATTTACTATTTGCTTCATCCTTATCAGGAGTTTTCTTTAAGTATTCGCTCATAGTGAAAAAGTATTGAGAAAGTCTGGAATAGTTTTTTGTTTCCGTATTGTCGTTGGCAAAAAACTCTATATGGTTAGCACCAATAGCATCCGGAGCTTCTGAATCAATGCCATATATTAGCCAAGCTGAACTAATATTAAGCATATTAGCAATATTTTCAAGAGAACGATGATTAATATGTGGCGCATTGCCATTCTCTATAGAACTGTAATATGTAACAGAGTATTCAATTTTGTCAGATAATTCTTTTTGAGTTAGCCCCTGACTTTTTCTGTATTCTTTCAGACGCATGCCAACGGATTTTAAATCTAATTTTCCAATACTATCGTTATACATACTGACCTCCTCGTCTTTAAATTCGGATTACAATACAATTATATTCAGAGTATTTGCAAAGTGTCAATCGAAATTCAGAACAAATTCACAGAAAAACTTAAGATTTTTTCTGAAAACTATTGAAAAATTGTGAAGTGCATGTATAATAGTAAATATAAAGCTTAATATGGAGGGTATTATGGAAGAAAAGAAAACAGATAATATGGGAATTAATAAGGGCAATATGAGATTTGACACCTTGTTTCACGAGTATTATTACAAGCGTAAGATTAAAAATGGAACTGGCATGGAAGGTGTGGACAATGCTATACAAAAAATGTCAGCAACAAATTTTTGGCTTCTCTCATTTCTCTTTTCGTTTTTGATCCTGTTTTTGTTTATTTATGTTGTACAGGCGGTAACCAATGATTTTAATGGTTGGTACCCGGCTGTAATTTTATCTATTATGACCATGTTATTGATTTCACTTGGTTATGTTAATGGTAGAGCTAAAAAAGAATTAGAATATTTTGAAACAAAAGGTAGAGAATATAGTTCTGGGCGCATTAACTTAGTGAAGAGTCTTTTAGATGAGTATGGAATAAACGCAAGTGACAAAGAGAGATTGAAGCTCCTTATGGAGGAAGCAAAAAAGAATAAGCGCAAATATGATTATTTTACGCAATTCAAGAAACCAAAAAAGGTTGCATACACATTATTGTTACCTTTTGCTGCTTATTTAGGAAAATTCTATGCTGAGCACAAAGCAGAAGTGGATGGCTTTAATAAATTCTTGGAAGAAATCAAGGAACCACTTATAGTTTTCGTATTATTGTTTTTTGCGCTAATGGTATTTAGCTTTGCAATAATGCCAAGCTTAGACCGAGTAATTAAAGCAAGGTATTATTGTCATGAAGAGTTCATCGAGGACTTGAGACAGATAATTTTATTTGATGGCTGTGAATTTAAGAACAAACAGGATGACAAAGCAGACAAGACTGATAAACCCGAAAAAGAAAGCTAAGAAAAGAAGAAGGTCGTCATTTGACGACCTTCTTCTTTTGATGATCTCTGTGAATTAGTGAGTAAGCATGTCCGGATAGCAATCAAGTATTCTGTTTTGACTCTTCATTATTCCATGTCCATCTTACGCGATAATAACGGAATCTTTTAACCTTGTTCGGTTTCCAAGTGAAAACGCCTTCTTCGTTAAAGGTGGCACATGTAGTTTTTAAGGGACATTCAGAATCAATTGAGCGGAATTCCTCAATAAAAACTTCCTTACCAGCATATTCGGGTCCCAAATTAATAATAATCTCAATGGAGGCAGTAGGATACTCGGTGTAAACAGAAGCAAATGAATAAGAAGTCAAACAATCCTTCAAATTACGCCATCTATATCCCAGTTCTGCTTCATCTCCGCACGCAAGAACACGAGGAAGAGTAACATTGAAGTACTTGAAAATGCCGTATGTTGTTTCTGGAGAGATTGAAGTAATTCCCCTATACTTCGAGGGTAATATGGCATTTGCTTCAGGCCAAGGGATCTTCTGAATAATACTTCTCAATCCGTTAATTCTAGATATGATCTTAAGTCTTTTGATAATGCTGTATGTATTATCTTCATTTCTCTTATAAATGTACTTGATGCTGCGAATCTTATACTGATGATAAGAGTATCCAACAAATGAAAAACGGCGACGAAGGAGGATAATCCACAACAGTGTCATTACAAGTACTGCAACACCGAGCAATACCTCTAACTTTGTAAAGCTTACATCTACACCTGCAAGAAGTGCGGCGATCTTCTTAATGTATCCAACAATGGTTACAAGAGAAGGAATGCCTAAGAGCAAATCAAGGATGTGATCACGCAAGTAATTGATGAAATTAGTTCTTGTGTTGTTTGTCGATTCGGCTTCCATATCAATATCCTCCTATAATCTAACTGACCGAAATTTGCATAACTCAAACAAAGAGGCAATCATAGGTATTCCTGTGTTTGCCTCTGTGTAAAAAGAAAAAGATTGTTAGAGGCTTTCTACGATGTGTTAGCGATGCTTCGCACGATGCGATTGTTGCTCAATCCGATAAACATGCGATTTGCTGCAAAGAGAACTTTATTCTCTACACGGTAAATGAGAATGAGCCAATAGCAAATGATATTGGCAGCGAGATGATTTACAGAGGTATGGACTCTATAGTCATACCAAGTTTTTAAAGTTTTATAATCTGATAAAGTAGTAGTCATATGTCCTCCTTATGATTGAGAAGAGGACAAAAAAGACCGTAGATTGCTACGGCCTCTCAAATACAAAAACATGTATAAATCTGAGAATCAGCAACCTCTTCGAACCAGAGTGTTTTCAGTTGTCAAATTACATATAGAGCTGTCGCTTGGCTCAACCATTTCCATCTGGTTCCTTTCTATTGCTGAAATGTCATAAACCACATTTCCCATCGATGATTATAAGCCAAGAAAAGGGATATTGCATTAAAATGGCAATTGTTTTTCAGTATAAAAAACACTGAAAAATCAGCCTTTTGTAACATTGTTACACGTTGCTTATTTTATGAGAGATTGGTAGAAAAAATAAAAACGCGTAATATTAATAATTAATAATTACGCGCGTTTAAAATGCAATATCAATATGAGAAATAATATCAGTTTCGCGGTCCAAAAGTCAATAAAGATTAGGCTTTATTGGTTATTCGCACAAAGGCTTTATGCACACTGCCCGTTTTGAAACTGCAAGCCGACTGCTCCTAAAGTTTTGCGATTTTTGTCGGAATCTTCAGGTGTCGCTTATAATACCTTTCTGACTAAATCTTCGTAATGTCAACCAACACTCTCATCAAATCTGTAAAACGTTGGGTAAGTCTAGTGTTTTAAAAATGCTCTACTCTCCCACAAACTCCCCCATCGCATTCTTCGCAAAGTGCCACGCACCAAACAAACACAGCTGTCTCGCTTTCTCAGCTAATACCTTGTTATCGTCGTAGAGCTTTTGCGCAGCGAGGCTGGCGCCGCAGGTGGCGACGGCTAAACTGACTGTACCGAAGGTCTTAATGAATTTGGTTGCGGCATCGTCAGCGGGGCAGCAGTTTCGATGATCTTTCCGACTGTATCTTCGTAGTCTGCCATGAATGCCTTATAGCGGGCGTTGTCCTTGATGTAGATAGTCTCTGCAGTGATGATCGCATATCTCGGCTTTGTGCCGTAGAGGATGCCCAACTTTGATAGCAGATGCAGACTGCAATTGATTTTCCGCTTTAGTGACAGGGTGAAATTACAATTCTGACAATAACCGAAAAGATGGTGTAAAAACTCGTTTTCTGTGACAGAGAAGACTGCATAGGAATCTATAAGTAATTGGACAGAGAAGGCAATGAAAATGGATTTCCATGGTAGTGACAACGAATAAATACAATTCAGGCAACAACAGAAAAGAAGATGTGGGAAATACGTTTTCCGTGACCTAGAAAGTCACATAGCACCTTATAAGAAATAGTTCAGAAAAGGGAAGTGAAACTTGTTTTCTACAAGCGCAACAACCGTAAAGCACCTTATAAGGGAAGCCGGATTACATACTAAAGGAGGAACCGTCATGAATACTCAGGTGATGAACGAAACCAGAACAACTAAGGTCGTAATCAATACTTTGAAGAGAGTCGACTACAGAGGCGAGAAAGTCTTAACAGTAGACGGCAAAAAATGCAACAAGCATGACGACGCAATCAGCGCTATGAAAACTAAAAAGGGTTATCGTCTTGCGGTTTATACAGCCGATGTTCCGTTTTTTGTTCCTGTAAACAGTGATTACGATAAGAACGCAATCCTGAAGGTAATGAATGGATCAGACCACCTTGTTATCAGCAAGAAGATGGCAAACAATCATTGTTCTATCCTTCCCGGTGAAGATAAGTATGCAACTGCATTTATCTTCTACATTGGATTTGACGGATTTGTACACAAGGTTGAGATAGCAAAATGTTTGATCCGCTCAAAAATCAGGGGTGAATATAGCGCTCTGGATTCAATTCTTTTCGGAAAAACTCACAGCAATAAATACAAGTCTATTCTTGATGAACTCAAGGATATGAAAGACTTATATGTCCTTTTAAAGTCAAAGAGATTGGGCAAGAATCCTGATGCTGTTGAAAGAAAGTTCACGTCTCGCCAGATGATCGAAGAGTTCATGATCCTCGTTGATGAGATGTGCACATGGTATCTCAGGCAGGAGGGCCTTCCTACAACATTCACGTTGACTAAGGATGGAAAGATCGATCCTAAGTTTGGTTATGAAAAAAGAACAATGGCAACATCGCCAATGAGAAGACTTTCAGACCTTAAGATTCAGCAGATTCTTGATATGCGCCTCAATGGATTTAGCAACGAGGAGATCATGAATGCTTTTGATGAGCAGATCAAATGGATTCGTCAAATGACAAGCAAGATGGAGAGAAATTTGATTTCCGTAGCAGTGAAAGCCCCCCTTTATTATATCTGCAACGAAGACGATAAGGCAGATTTTACCGAGTTGTCTGAGCATAAAAAACAGCAGCTCTGTGCGGCTTAAAGGCATAGAAATAAAAACATTATTAATAGAAAGAGGAAACAACTATGAATGACACATTTACAAACGAAGCATTAACAAACTATTCCATTGATGCAGCATTGGAGGAAAAAGAGAAGATGATGACGATTGATCTTGTTAACAAAAGTTCAGGAACCACTTATCCGCAGGTTTCGATTTACAGCGACAACACATTAGGTCAGATTTTGGAGGAGTATCGCACCGATATCGGAATTACTTCCAGCGAGAAGATTATTTTTGAGAATAAGAGAACAGGTGTGTCAACCTGTGATATGAACGAGACCATCGAAGGTCTTGGACTCGAGAACGGAGATGTATTGGCAATTTGTGACAGCGGTGAAGTAGCCGGATCAGATGATTTAGTTTTTATTGATCTTTTGAATGGAGCTACAGACACGTGTTACCCCCAAGCAGAGGTTTATAAGGATAATACACTTGGTCAGATAATTGAGGAATATGCCGCTGATTTAGGAATTAACAGTGGTGCAGATAAGATTATTTTTACTAATAAAAGGACAGCAAAAACAACGAGTGATTTGAGCATGACAGTTGAGGGCTTTGAGCTTTGTAGTGGAGATGTTATGACGATAAATGACGACGGCGTAGTTGGTTAAAAATGAGGTAACAAACATGGCAAATGACGTTTTGCTCGCTATTGGAGCAGTTATCTTGATAATAGGGGCAGTTTTGCTTTTCTTTGCTTCAGGTAATACCTCCAATAGTAAAAACAAAAGAGATTCTCCTCCACCACTGCCTAGCCGCAGTAGGCATGAGGTAATAAGACCCGGAAACAATACAAACACGAATAGAAGGACTGCGAGCTTGAGACCTCTTCCTGCTCGCAGGAACTCTTCAACAGGCAACAGATCAGTATCAACTTATTATAACAACACTCAGCGTGAGAGGGGACCACGTGGAATAAGGCCTTCACAATATCCGTGCTGTCCTTTTGATAAGCAGCGCAATGTAGAGGGAGAACCGCAGAAGATTTTTTGGAAGTCAGCATACAACTATTACGAATGCAGTAGAGGACATAGATTTATGGCTAATGGAAAGCCAATGTAAGAGAGGAAATCAATTATGGAAAAAGTAAGATATAACCTTTTAAAACTTTCAGAACATCACAAGTTATTTCATGGTAAAAAAGTGCTTGTAATAGGTGCAGGTGCTGTTGGAACCCATGAGATGGAAAGAATAGCAAAACTGGGATGCTCAGTTGAAGCAGTGGATCTCGATTATTTTACGCTTGAGAACGCGGCAAAGCACAGTGGTATTATCCGCACGCCTGAAGATGCCGGTCGCAACAAGGCTGTTTGTTCAGCTGAGCGCTTAGCCCCTCTTCTTGATGAAGGTTGTACATCAAATGGCATCGATTGTGATGTGTGTAAGCTTGGACCTGAAGCCTTGGCAGATTATGAATACATATTCATCGCAGTAGATAACTATGCTGCAAAAATTCTTATCAACAATCTGGTTCTTCAGCTCCCCAAAGAGCGCAGACCAATAGTGATTATGAGCGGAACGTATAACGAACTTGCTCAGAGTGTAATTTTGAATTTTGAGGACTTTTGTATCAGATGCCTAACGGATGAGAGTTGGCTTATTAATGGTCATGTCAGAACGTCATGTACAGGACCTCAGATCAGAAGAATAGAAGGAGTTGATACAGTCATAAGGACTTCCAATTTGGCAAGCTCAATGGCGGCACACTTAGCGTTGGAACAGTTCCGTGCTTCAGTGATTGGAATAGATAAAGCAATGAACAGAAGATTAACTTATACAGCCTATCCGAACCTTGAATTGAGCTCATCAATTCCCATGAAGAAAAGCAAATGTCCAGGATGCGCAATTTGCGCTCCCAAAGAGATCAAGTGGCTGAAAGGCAGCGTTTTGGATGTCACTTTAAGAGACGCCTTTGAGCAGATAACGGAAATTCTCGGTTCAGATGATTATGAAATGGTAGTTCACAAATTGGAATACAGCGAGATTGTCTATGGCAAATTCATCGTTGAAGCTAGTTGTTTTTGCTGTGGAAAGAAAATCAAAGTTATGAAACATGAAGGACGTACATTCCTCAAGGATTTACTCTGTGATGAATGTGCAGACAAGGAAAGTGAGACATGGGAGAGAAAAGTCGATAAGACAGGGAATCTTATTAAAGGTTTTACCACTACTTCTGGAGAGGAGCTTTTGAATAAAACGCTCTTTGATTTGGGATATCCATTAGGAGCTCACATCTTAGTAAAACAAAGAAATGGTGCTTTGGATGATTTAGACACAGATAAAACAGTAACTACGTATTTTGCCTTTGATGGCGATCATGAAAAGATGCATTCAATTAAAAGTTTATAAGTCAACAGGAGGCTTACTATGAATTATACACATGATTATGAATATGAAAATGGCAAGGTTAAGCCGATTTCAATTACATCAGCAGATTCAGTTGAAGCATTGAGAAATGACTATAATGAGCTGCTCAAAAAATATGATCCAAAAGTTGTAACTATTACCAGATGCAAGGCTGGAACAGGAGAGTCACTTCATCTCAAAGTGACGGTTAATGCACCAACGCATTATCTGACATCCGATAGCGATACAACACCCAAAGTATGCAGTTCAATGAGCGTGGAGATAATCTGTTACCCTGGTTATCCGATTGAACAGATATCAGCGAGATATTCAAGCAACTATTACCTTGCTTCTCCTAATGTTTTCAGAAACGGAGACGCATGTATTGGCAAGTGGATTACTTTTACCAGTTCTTTGCTGACGGTTGTTGATAAATTAGTTAACGATATAATTCATAATCCGACTGTAACGCGCTACGACAGTCCTGCTAACGCAGGAATGATCAATTGGCATAAGTCGGGAGTTTCCTCCGGCAGGTTTCCGACTATTTCCCCCAAGTCTTTATATAAGCCGGAGCTGCGTAGTCTTCCGCCTCGCAGGAATAATGCATCTGCTTCGCGCAGTTCTACCTCACCCCGTGCATTACCCCCGAGACGAAGATAGGGGGAGAAAATTCGTTTTCCATAACAGAAACAAACTCTTGGTAGGCTTTCAATAGAAGGCAGAAAAGCCACTAAAAAGGAGGATCATTCCATGATGACCAATAGTAACAACGTAAAGATCACAGTAGACACCCCCCGTACCAAGAAGGGATTTGACATTTTTGTTGAATTCTCAGGACAGAACAAGGCGCGACTGACAAGCTGCAACAGCGATCTTATGTATTGCTATCTCAAGGATGGCAAATACTACAGTGAACTGAAGCGCTGGAAACCAAAGACAAATATGAGAAAACACGGAAGCCCTTACGATAGGCATAGCAAGGTCGTTCTTTCGAGGATGATAACTAGATTAGACAGAACTATAGATAACTACATTACTGAGATGGAGGCATGCTGATATGACTATAAACAATGGTATTAAAAACGGAAACGTAATTAAAGACTGGTTTTACCCTGAGAATAGGAAGGAAGATAAGAATATGAATACACCCAGACCACTCCCGCCCAAAAGAAGAACAGCTCCTAAGGAATATATTACTATGAACTTTGATCAGGTTTTGGAGATCATTGATAAAAAGTGCGGCAGCCCCTCTGTTTCTGAGCGCTATGGAAAAGGCGAAGATAAAGTTTTGATCCTGGCTGAGGCAAAAGACGAACTTGATGCTATGATTTCTTTTGGCAGAAGATCCCCTATGAATATGAAGGAACAGAAGTATCTGGGCTATGGTCATATAATGCGCAGCCATAGTGGAGCTTACATATTCATAGTTAAACATTTTATCCAAATTCATACAAAAAACCGCGCCCGTATGGCAGCATCCAATCTCGGTCCGAACGGAGAGTATAACCCCGGACTCGATTTTCTCGAATACTATCGTGAAGAACTGATTCAGTATGAGTTTCAGTACAACACCGATTCTTACGGATTTGAAGTGGATCCGTTCCTTAACATCTGCGGACATTCCCAGTACATAGTTGAAGGACACACACACCCTGATCTTTCTGCTTTTTTCAGCAATACAGATATGGTCAGCGGAAGAGGCAGAATGGCGAGTGGCCCCGTATGTATTTTTGTTTGTGATCCTGTTCGCAAAGAAATAGTAGCGAGTGTTAGAAAGGATTTTCTGAACGCTGAGGTAATAGTGTTCGAAAAGAATAAGGCAGTTAAAAATGTCCGCCGTAATAAGGATAGCGTAATTACAGGTAATACAGAGGTAGAGATTGATCCGATAGAGAAACTGGTTTGTTATGCCAGTGAGTGTTTAAGCCGTCTTGGAATCAACGGGAAGATGAAGAGTTACGGCATTGGCAAGAAAAAATTGGTTATTAAGCTCCAGGATGAGCGCAAAAGCAAATGAGGATAAGATCATGCAGATGATTCCCAGAGCAAATGGTTCGAAATACTACCGAGGATTCCTTACAGTACATGGCATGGCTGTATATGACATGATATGCAATCAACTGATGGTAAAAGACTATTCCGGTCGTCTTTACATTACTATCAGGAACGGTTCGCCTGTCTCGTCTGACTGCTTTGCCGCGTATAAAGCTGTTAGGGACGATCATCCGGAGTATTTCTTTCTGGGACAGCATGTGGAGTTTACACGTTGCGGTACTGTAGGGACGCTTACATATTCGATGTTGTATAGCCCGGATATCATCGAAAGGATTCAGCTTCAGTTAAGAAAGATGATATGTAACCTGGTTACAGGTACATATAGCAAGGACACTATTGAAATGGAAAGGCTGGTGTACGAACGAATTGCAAAGAGGGCAGAATATAACGATAACAATGACGTTAAGGATCACAATGTAGTTGGTCCGGTTCTTACATCATCTGGTGTCTGTGAAGGTCATAACGCTTTGCTAATACTTTGCTACAGAAGGCTCGGCATTCCTTGTGTGAAGGTATATGGCAAAACGAAAAAAGGTATTTATCATTGTTGGACGATAGCGTGGATAAACGGTATACCGGCACATTGTGATGTGACTTGGGATATTTCAAAAGACGATGTGATCTTTTACAACTACTTCAACTTGTCTGATCGTCAGATCGGAATTGACCATCTGGAGTTTGATGCAAGTAATATCCCGAAGTGCAATTCGGAGCTTGTTAATTACTACAGATATAACGGCCATTGCGTAAGATCTTTTGACGAATTGTGCAGGAAACTTCGCTTTGATTATTCAAACGGAAGAAGGCCATATCTACTGCACTTCGATTACTGTCCTTCTTCAAAGGATTATCTCAAAGAATGCTCGAGAGCATTAAACCAAATTAACATTGAAGGAAACCATACGATCAAATTCCATAGCGACCATCAAAATATCGCAGTAGTCAGAGAATAAGGAGAGTTTAACATGTATCAATTAGTTATTAGAGATCCCGGTGGAAGCAGCCTCATAAGGATTCAGGCTAATCTTTGTGATGAGCATAGAGCTATTGTAAATGGAAGTAGATTAATTGTGCCCGCAGGAACTGTTGCTTTTGTTGTAATCAATGGTATTCTGTCTGCGCCCTACAGATCTGGTGAATACCGCTTGTTTACTGGAACAGATCCTTTTATGGTCAGGCTTAGAAACATTCTGACACATGGAGATGCCGGTACAACAGTATCTGTATATTTCATCTCAACTGAGAAGAATAAGTTTGAGAAATTTGGAACAGGCGATTTTATATTCCATAACCGCCGTTTTGGAATCGATCTGAGGGGTTATGCTTCATGTGCAATAAGGTACTCAATTAAGGACCCTCTCGTGTTCCTCGATAAGATTGTAGGAAGTTACAATTCAGAAATGACAGAAGAAGATATTCAGCCATGCATAGAACAGGTGATTTTGGCACCGGTAAAAGAGGCAGTTTCTATTGCTGTAGGACGACTCGAGATTGCAGAGTATAACAGTAACCTTACTCGTATCAGCAATTCTGTTATGCCTAGATTAAGAACGGATCTTAGTCAGTTAGGCATTAGTTTGAATTCATTCAGCATTACTTCTATCAATGTTCCCGAAAAGGAGTTATCACGACTTGGAGAATTGCAGTTGGAATATGCCAGAGGTAAGACCAAGACGGATCTGGAACTTGATCATTTAAATAGAGTATGGGACCGCAACATCAATAAAAGAACTTTGAGTGAGATGTTGACTGGTTTTACATCACGTGGTCCAAACAACAACGGTAATACTGCTCAAAGTTCAAGAGGAGGTAGTGGAGATATGCTTCCGATGATGATGCAAATGATGATTGCATCACAGATGCTTCCGGCTTTGCGGGAACCGATAAATGAGATGACCAGACATACTGATTTGTTTAGAGGCAATCTGAATAACCCGCAACAGAATACCTCTTCTGCTGATGCGCCCCCACCGATACCCAGCCGTTACAAAAGATGTCCGTCCTGTAATGAGCAAGTGCTTCAACGCAACAATGCATGTCCGATTTGTGGATACAGATTTAATTAAGGAGATATTGCCATGACACATTATAAGTATAATTTGATCCCCATTATTTTTTCAGCAGTGATGATTCCCCAACTCCTGTTCTGGTGGCTTGCTCCCCAGAATGCAGAGGCATTCATACCAGTATACATTTTTGGCACATTGCTTACGCTCGGAATACCGGCAGGTTGTTTATTTACATGCTTCAAAACAGATCTTCACAGGACGGCCGGCTTGTTTGTAGTATCAAGCGTACTTGAAGCAGTCACGGTTTTGATTGCTGCGGTGCTTCTTGCTTTTAATCAGCCGATAAGAACAGCAATTTTCGCTTTTGCTACGGCGGCACTGATATATTTGATCCTGCTTATTCCTATGATTACATCAGCACTTAGGACCCCTGTTCATGGAATAGAGCCTGTTCGGGTTATTAGGACTATGAACGGAGATTCTGTATATGAACACCTAAATCCTGTTCCAGAACATAGAATTCCCGTTAATGAACATGTAGTTCGTGATAACAGCTACAGAAGACCTTTACCACCTAGAAGACGCTAAATGAATTATCTAAGCAGAACAGGAGGTGAGATTGTGGAGTCTTTTTGCAGACGCTGCGGTTGCACAAGCAGCCACTATAATAGGTCGCGGATGATGTATGTTTGTGACATGTGCGGAACGCCTGTCCGTGAATCAGGTAATGATCAGGCTCTTATGCAGTTTGACCGCACGTTTGCTACCGCATCAGAGCACTTGGAAGCAGGAAATTGGGACCAGGCAATAAGTCTTATTAGTCCTCTTACAAGTCAGTATCCGACTGAGAAGAAACTGTATGTAGTGATCTTAAGGGCTGCTACACAGGATTTTTCTGATTTTGAAATGCAGAATGAGATAAGAAAAAACTCTGCTTCCGATGCGTGGGACAAGCTCATCAGACTAAGAGGCGTTACTCCTGCGATGAGAGAATATAGGAAGAGAGGATATGAGATAAAGAGAGATTACTTTTTAGATCGGAAATTCAGCATGATGCTATGGTTGTTTGCCGCTTCATTCTGTTCGTTTGTCGCAGGTATTCTTGGTAAACAGGGTCATTATTTTTGGATGGTTTTATTTGTTTTGGGCTTTGGCGGAAGCCTTTACATGACTTTCAAATGTCGCCCGATATACATATTGAAGCAACTCTTAAAGAAGGCACCGGATTATAACAGCAATCCGTTTAAGTGAGGTATCAGAATGAAGAAATTCATTATCGGCGGAGAATACTTCGCACTTACAACATACAAAATTAAAAAGATCGCATTTGAGACAGATAGTGATAGCAAAGGCATTGAACTTGCAAAGTCCATTTGTGAGGATGCTTGCTGTTTGTCATCCAATGGTTCTGGTCAGACTGCTGTTGAGATTCTCAGAATTGCCGGCAATCATACAGGTAGTGAGATTTCGCATTATCTGACAATAAGGACACACGATAAACTTGAAAACGCATGTGTTATTAGACAGGAAACGCTTATCTGCGGAATTTGTTCGATGTTCCATCAGGCTGGCTTTGTTGTAGAAGAAGTCCCTTATGATAATTACCGCAGATTAATTCAGACAAGATCTGAAGCGGCTTGGGCTCTGCGCAAGCAGGATATTATTGAATATGGTATTCAGAATACGTATGTCTCAACACCTGTTATCGAAGAAGTTGATTGGAAAAGTATCTACTCTGCTTTGGATGGCTCGGGTTGCACATTGACGATACAAATGATCCCTTCTCTACTTACACCAGAAGAGAGAAAGACCATAGTTCGTAAAGTTGCCGACTATTCTCAGGCCATAGACGGGATAATCCCGAACATGAGAGACAGTCTTGCAAAACAGTCAGCAGATCGCTGGAAATATTATACCGACAAGCAGATGCAGTCTTTTGCACATGTCAATATTGTTGTAAGAGGCCCCAGATCTTCTTGCGCACTCGTTGTTGCAAGGATTAAGCAATCTGTAAGTATTTCTTATATGGAAACTGTCCCCGTCGCTGACTTCGACAAAATTAGCATCTTTAATCAACCCTGGAAGATAAGCAATCTTATGCAAAACGAAAATAACTCAGTTATATGTAAATGGACTTCTGATGAAACAGCAGAGATTTTCAGGTTGCCCTATAAATCTGATTATTTTGTGGGTATTGAGGGCAATGCTTTTTCACTCATTCCAGAAACGGATCTCTTGCCTGGCAAGGTAACAAAATGTCAAGGTTGGGGGTTGTTGATGGGCAAGTCTGTTTATTCGGATCAGTGCATTTATATACCTAGAGAGCAGTTCCTTCTACATACAGCTGTAATGGGGAAATCAGGTTCCGGAAAGACAACATTGATGAAGCATTTGATAACGCAGTTTTCTGAAAGGAAGATTCCAGTATTGATTATGGAGCCGGTAAAGCGTGAATACCGAGATCTTGCGATTGGCTTGTCAGACAGCAAAATCTTCACGGTCGAAAGACCCGTTGTTCCATTTCTGCTTAATCCTTTCCGTGTTCCTCATGGTGTAGTTTTGGGTGAATACAGAAGCAGCTTGCTTTCAGCTTTCAAAGCAGCATTTTCGTTGCCCGATCCGTTGCCATCATTATTTGAAAAGGCAATATCTGAAGCTTATATCAGATTCGGCTGGACTGATGCAAGTAAAAGCACCGATGACAATGTAATTGTATTTGATATGGCAGATTTTGTAAGAGTGTTTAAGGACTTGATCGAACAGTCATCTTATAGTGCCGAAGTAAAGGGAAACATGATGTCTGGAGGTGCCTTCAGATTACAGAGTCTGATAGAGAGGTGCCCCAGAACTTTCGACACGATTAATTCAACGGATATTGAAGACCTCCTGAACGGGTGTGTAGTAATGGAGATGGGAAATCTTGAGCCGGAACAGAAGACGCTGGTCTCTGCGCTGACTCTCATAAGTATTCTTGCTTATCTTAAGTGTACAAGACGAAGCGAAAACGTTCTTAAGAATATTATCATGATCGATGAAGCTCATACGCTTTTGGATCAAGGTGAAGGCATGATTCAGGAAGAAAAGGCGCTCAACAGCACCATGATGCAGTTGATGGTAAATATCATTACTGAAATACGTGCTTATGGTGTAGGTGTTATCTTTTCTGATCAGTCCCCGTCCCGCGTAGGAAATTGCATCATGGATAATGTTGATAATATTATTGCTTTCAGGCTTAGCGGGGAAGAGGCCGAACTTCTCAGAATGCATATTGGAGGCGATGAGAACATCAATTCAGTCCTCCCGCTGCTTTCAGCAGGTGAATTTGTTTTAAAGAACCGTTTTATTAAATCGCCATTGCCTGTACACGATACATCTGACTTTCCAAGAAGAAGGGAAGTACATATCACTGATGCTGAAGTTGCAAGAAGGCAGGCCAATTATCTGCTCTCAAGAATACAGTTATATCGTCCCTACGCTTTATGTGAGTGTGCAGGTTGCAGCAGATGCACATTCAGGATACGTGATACGGCATATAAGCTTGCTGTACAGATATTTACAGAACGCAGATTAAAACTGAAAGAACCAGATCAGATTGCTTCACATATTCTGATGCTCCCAGAGGTTTTAAGTTCACACGAGAGACTTGACAACACAGATGCATACGCAAAGCTCTGCAACTGCGTCGCGGTTCATTTGATAAGGCTTTGTTCTAAAGAAAATGGAGTTCATATTAGCAACAAAGCATCTGAGATTCTATTAACCGAGATGCAGGAGAAGTGCAATAAAAGGAGGACAGCATAATGGGTGAATTTGCTGATTTTTCATCTGATTTATCTGAATCAATTGATATTGAAACTACAGACATAACAGCAAATGCTTCGGACACTTCAGACACATTGGCTGAGACTAATGAATGGGATGGTTTTGATACTGCTACGGAAGCCGGAAAAGCGGCTGATTATGCCCGTTCGTTCGGGTTTGACAAGGCTGCTGATTATATCGAGAGGCATTATGACGGCGCAGAGTTTGTTCCTGGGGAACCTATTGCCATAACTACTAGAAACATGGCCTTGGAAGGCTCTGAATCTGAAAACGGTGTTCCATTTGAGAGGCGAACGGCAGAACTTGCTGATGGCTTATCAGTAGAGGGTGTTTTTCCTGTATTTGACAGCAAACATCATGTAGAACTCGGCAGCGAAGCAAATGATATGAGTATTCACCAGCAGTTCAATGCTTGCCGTGAAGACTATCAGGAGCACATGTTTGACAGTGCTGAAAAGCTTGAAGATTTAAGTGTAGGCGACATGATGCGACTCAACCAACCGTCTGGCTATACGCCTGAAGGTTATACATGGCAGCATAATCCCGAGACAGGAAGTTTTGATCTTGTTTCACGTGATGACCATTCAGTTGGCCACACCGGAGGAAACGCGCTTTGGGGTAATGGCAAATAGGCGTAAAACATTTTTATAACAAACACTAAAAGTATTATAATAATTTATAGATATAGGTTTTCCTTGATTGACACTTTTTATGAAACGGAGACATGTTATATGAGGACACCGCTTCCCAATGGATACAACTTAGTACTTAATGTAGGTTTATCAACAGTAACAATAACTATAAAAGAGACAATTGGCGAGGGTGGATGTTGTATTGCATATAAAGGTGATTTACAGATGAGCACTCCGATTCCTGTTGTAATAAAAGAGTGTTTCCCCTATAATTTGGCACTTAAGCGTGGCGAAGATGGCCATTCCATAATTCCTGATAATACTGAAGATGCTGAAGAAGTAATCAATGCTTTTGAAAGAAGAAAAAGCCGGTTTAAAGAGGGCGTTCTTTACAGTGAAAGAGTAAGCAGTTTTAGTAATGATAATGAATACTTCACATATGGTGAGAATAACAATACCTGGTATTGTTTCTCTAAATATCAGAAAGGAAAGATATTATCTGAATATGTTGAAGAAAGAGGCGGAGATCTTTCGGTATCTGAAACGGCAGATTTAGTTATCTCGCTATGTGACTCTATTATGAAATATCACAATGCAGGATACTTATATTTGGATGTGAAACCGGATAACATCTTTATTACTAAAGATTCTGCAGGAAATATTGTTGCTAAAGCAATTGATTTTGACTCTATTATTCCACTTAAGAATGAGTATAAGATCAGAAATAATCCTTGTTCTTATAGTAAGGGCTGGGCTGCTCCAGAACAAATGGATCCAGGAGCATCCTTGTCATATAGAACGGATGTCTTTTCTGTGGGAGCTGTGTTTTATTGGTGTTTAACTTCCAAAAAGCCATATGAAGTTCCGGATTCAATTGATAATTTTAAGAATATTGATTATGGAACTCTTAAGCAAATTCAGGAATTTACGTTTGATTGGAGATCTGAGTCTAAAGTATGTGCCCACGCTAATGATAGGATTATTTCTTTGATACAGGAAATTGCTATTGGATCATTACCGAAAGACCAAGATGATCGTAAATTTGGTGAGTTTGGACATGAATTATTTCAAATGAAGGCTTCATTGGAAGCTCTTTCTAAAGTTGCCAGGAAAGGAGAAGAAAACTTTAGAGTAAATATATTAAAGCAGAGCACCAATCGTTTTAGATACAACTCAAATTCCACTGTATTTAGAGGCAGGGAAGAAGAAATTGAAAAATTAATAGATATGTGCAATTCGAAGGATCAATTCTCTTGGATAGGCATATGTGGAAAAGGTGGTACAGGGAAATCAAGACTGGCATATGAGTTATGCTCACGAATGATGAATCAGTTTTGGTTGGTATACCCGCCAATGCATTATAGAGATGATTTGTTTTCAGAATTGAAGGAACAGAATGACAATGTTTTGATTTGTCTTGATTACGTGAAACAAGATATGGATAAAATCACTGATTTTATCAGAAGCATAATTGAGACACCGTATGATAACCATTTCAAAATCAGAGTGGTATTAATAGAGCGCGAAGAGAAAGATATTTGGATTGATGATTATGAAATCAATTCAAAGAGATATAGTATACCTGTTAATCTTCAGCCTATTAAAGAAGAACATGTTAGAAGGATAGTTCTTGATTATATTGTTAATCAAAACACGTTGTGTGACGTTACAGAGGAATCTCTTGATTTAATTATCAAGACACTAGAAAAAGTGGACCGAGATTATCGAAGACCTATTTATGCTCTGTTCATTGCTGATGCATGGCTTAATAATGAAGATCTCCTGCAATGGGACAGAAATAATGCGTTGAATTATCTGCTTAATCATGAGTTGAAGAGAATAAATGATCAACTGAAGAATACGGATTATATGCTCGATAGAGTTAAGCGTGAGAGGTATTCTCAGGCTATTAAATATATGTATGCATTAGCAACTTATGAAGGAGAGATTATCATTACTGATTTTGGCCAAACACTTAATAATCTATTTGGTATTGATTCAGATGATGAGATGCTACGTGTATTACTGAAAGAAATAGGTATTCTTTCTGATGACCTTACCATTGATGGATGGGAGCCTGACCTTTTAGGAGAATATTATTGCTTACGATACTTGGATGATGTCAATAGCCAATTTGGCAATGCAAGAGTTAAAGAGTTTATAAAAACGGTTACCAATACGAATTTTGATTCATTTATCAGATACTCTGAGATGATGTATAACGATTATCCGGATTTATTCAGCCAGTACCAATGGATAGATGCTATTTGCGATGTTGAATTGCCTTCAAAATATACTACTGTTCGCAAAAAGATGTTCGAGAATTGTCATTTCCTGAAGCATATTGTTTTTGAAGGACGAGTAAATATTATATATTCTAATGCCTTTAATGGTTGTATTAACCTTGAGAGTTTCACACTGCCTTCTTCTTTGGAAATCATAGAGAAATATGCCTTTTGTGGTTGTACAAACCTTATTTCGGTTATTTCGGAAGACATAATAGGTCAAAACCCATCTGTAATAAAGATTATGAAATATGCTTTCAGTGGTTGCACTTCTCTTGAAACAATAACCATACCATTGTCTGTTCAAGATATAGAAGAGGGTGCGTTTAAAGACTGTGAATCCCTTAAAACGGTTAGTATACCAAAAAAGGTAAGTGTAATTAGGCGCGCAACATTTTCAGGTTGTAAATCATTGGAAAATGCATATTTGAGTTCATACCGTGATTTAACGATAGAGAGTAATAGTTTTGAAGGTTGTGAGAACTTAATGAGAATACAACCAGTTGGTTACATTGTTTCTATTGGAACGTGTGCTTTTAGGAATTGTAAAAGACTTAAATCTATAAAATTGAGTAGGATTTCACACATCGAAGAAGATGCTTTTGCAGGTTGTGAATCTTTGTTGCATGTTGATTTTTCACAGGGCACGATTAAAAGCATCCCACAAAATCTCTTTTATAACTGCAACTCACTTGAAGATGTTGAGCTCCCGGATACGATTAAAAAAATAGGTGATAATAGTTTCTTCGGTTGTGAAAAACTAAGCATTACGTTAACCGAAAACATAAAGACAATTGGAAATAGTGCGTTCAATGGTTGTAAAAATCTTAGTTTTTTAAGCATGCCAATTTTCCTTCAGCATATTGGCAGACAAGCTTTTAAGAATTGTAAAGCTTTGTCTGGCATAGGGTTTAAATCTTTCCCAAATGAGATTGAAGCTCAGGCTTTTGATTGTTGCGATGAATTGGATTATCCAAATATTCATGGTTTATCCAATAATGGAAATATGTTTTTTTGCGGATTTCACTTTTCTTCTTTTTCTGAACCTGAGTTTAGATTTGTTAAAAGCATAGTAAATGCTAAAGAAGTAGTAGTTCCTAGCACGGTTATTGCTATTGATGATAATTGTTTTATGGATAACGAGTCTATACAAAGTATTAAATTACCTTCTAGTGTTAAAACAATTGGTAATCGAGCATTTAAAGGATGTACTAATCTGCGTGAAGTGATTTGTCAAAACAATACCATAAATCATCTTGGTGAGTATGCTTTTGAGGATTGTTATAATCTTGAAACTATTTCTGGTTCGCTTGCAGTTAATAGCATTCCTCAAGGGGCTTTTAAAGAATGCAAAAAACTGGAGAGTATAAGTATTGTTTCTGAAATTGGATCATATGGTATAGAGTCCTTTAAAGGTTGTCAGAATTTAGGAATAATCAAAACGGGTCAAAACACTATTCCATACCATATTGGAAGAGGCGCATTCTTAGGATGTGACAAAGTGCCATATCCAGTTAGCGCAGCCGCTTACAATTCAAACAAAAAATTGCCAATTAATGCCAATTATGAGGGCTTCTGTTTTAAGAGGTTAACAGATGTTGAGATAGAATTCTTGAAGAATTGGCAAAGCTTCGATGAAATTGAAATTCCAGATTCTTGTACTAGTATTTTTGGAGTTGATTTTAGTAGTGTAAATGAATTGAAAAAAGTCATAATTCCTGATTCGATAGATACATTGCCTTCTAAGGTATTTAATGACTGCATTGCTTTAGAATGTATAGTTCTACCAACTTCCATAAAAGAATTGCCTTTTAGGGCATTTATGAACTGCAAGTCCCTAAAAACAATTATTTTCAAGGGCTATGAACCAAATACAATTCCAAAAGATGTAAAAGTGTGTGAGGCTGTGTTTAGCGGATGTGAAAAATTAGAAAGCATGGTATTGCCAGAGGATTGTAGTTCTATAGAGAATTATGTATTCTCCGGTTGCAAATCTTTAGAAGCAATCAAAATTCCTAAAAATGTGCAAACGATCGCGAAAGGTGCTTTTGAAAATTGCACTTCTTTAACAAGCATTGAGTTGCCAGTTGGCTTACTTAATATTGGTTATAAAGCATTTCAAGGATGTAAATCGTTGATTAAAGTAGTAAATATGGAAAACACGAAATTAATCGATGTTGATAAAAACACCTTTAAGGATTGCCATCTCCTCGAATCTATATCTTTACCTAATAGTTTGAGATCTATTAGTAGCCACGCCTTTTTTGAGTGTCACCAATTAAGAGTGCCATCAACTTTTATACCTGATGGTGTAAAGGAGATTGGTTCTGCAGCATTTCAAGGTTGCAGCAATATTGAAACGCTTCGCATTCCTAGTGGCGTCCGTGCAATAAGTGACTATCTGTTTAAAGATTGCATTTCATTAAAGGATATTATACTCCCAGATAGCGTGGAAACCATTGGAAAGAGTTCGTTTCTTAATTGTGTTCAGCTTATCAGCAAAGAAGACTTACTCCCTCCGAAACTGAATTCTTTTGGAGATGATGCTTTTGCTTTTTGCAGTTCATTAACTGAACTGTCGATTCCTGACAGTGTAGAAAGTCTATCGTCGGGTTTATTTAAGAGTTGTTCTTCCCTTATTCATGTATCTTTGCCTGATAGTATAAGCGAATTGCCAAGTGATTGTTTTAAGCATTGCATTTCTTTACAGTTGATTAATCTTCCAAAGAGTTTGAAAGCAATTAGAGTAGGAGCATTCAAGAATTGTCGTTCATTGACAACGGACGTTTTACAGTTCCCAGATGGTTTATCAGAAATAAATGATTCAGCTTTTCGATATTGCGATTCAATTAGTAGCATCAGACTTCCAATTGGAATAGAAGTTATTTCTCCTGCCTTGTTTGAAGGATGTAAGGAACTTACAGAAGTTATATTTGATCATCATATTGAAAACGTTGGTACTTATGCATTTGCTGAATGCGAAAAACTTGAGAGATTTCCATTTCATTTTATAGACCACGAGATTGGTATAGCTGCTTTTATTCATTGCAAATCGTTGTTAAGTCCGTCTTTCTCTGATTCGATTAGTGAAATATGTCCATCAGCATTTCGCGGATGTTTTTCAATAAAGGACTTATTATTACCAGCTTCTTTGGAAATTGTGAAAGGAGCATCGTTTAGGGATAATGATAATTTAGAAAGTGTAACAATACCTAATTCTGTCACTCATATTGATAAATCAGCTTTCAAAGGTTGCCGTAATCTGTCTAGAGTTAAAATTATTTCTGATGAAATTACTATTTCAGAAAGTGCGTTTTATGGATGTGAAAAATTGAATTATATATCTATTCCAGATAACAATCGAGTAGGAATTAACGCTTTTGAATTGTGTCCTGTTGAACAGAGCCTTAAGGAGCAAGAGAAAATAAACTGGTTCCAACCTGAAGACACGAAAGAAGAATATTCATTTAAGATTAGAGTAGATAAATTGAATAATGAGATTTGTATTTTAAAATATATAGGTCCATTAGAGAAAACAATAATTGTCCCTGAAAAAATCCAAGGAATGACAGTTAATGCTATTGGCAGTAATTGTTTTGAAAGGATGACTTGTGTTGAAACTATAGATCTTCCAGATTCGATAATAAACATCGAAAAACATGCCTTTGCTCATTGCATAAATTTGAAAAGAATAACAATCCCTAAAGGCGTTCAAAGAATAGGTGATTATGCTTTTAGAGATTGTTATAGTATTTCATCTATTATGTTGCCGGAAAGCATAATAGAGATACCTAAAGGTCTATTTATGTACTGTTGGAATTTGTCTAATGTTACTATTCCACAAAATCTTAATTTGATTAGAGAGAAAGCTTTTTATTCTTGTCCAAATTTGTGTACAGTTATTCCTGATAGTGTTGAGATTATTGAGGAAAATGCATTTGCCAGATGCGACCAGACAAAAATATATTTATCAAAGACCTACCCTGATTACATTTGGAATGATTTTACTGAAATGTATTATGATAATACAACGAATTTGGCAAGATATAGATATGAATATAAGGTCCTACCAAATCATGGCAATATAATTCTTACTCATATTTATGGACATCCAGATCGTGTTACTGTTGTTCCCGAAGAAATTGATGGGCATAAAGTGATAGGTATTGGCAACGATTGCTTTAAAGAGTGCTATGGAATTGAAAATATTACACTGCCGAATACTATAGAAATAATAGGCATAAATGCTTTTGCTTTTTGTAAGAATTTAAAACACATATGTATACCCGAAAGCGTGAGAAGAATTGGTATGTATGCGTTTAGGGATTGTCATAGTTTAAGTGAGGTTCATTTGCCCGAATCGCTTGAAACTATAGCTGAAGGATCTTTCATGTATTGTTGGGAATTAAATAGGGTTATATTGCCGACAAAATTGCAGATAATTGAGGAACGAGCGTTTCAGGCTTGTCCTAAGCTTTGCCTTGAGGTTCCTGCAGGCGTAATAACGATAGAACCAGGCGCCTTCAGAATGTGTGATCGCGAAAGAATTACCTTCAACACTAAATTGTTAGATGATATGTGGTTTAAATAGCACTAACCCGAATTACTTTTGTTTTCTGTGTTATATGAGTTTTTGAGTAGACTCATCATAAAACAGAACACAAGTATTTGAAGGGAGATTCCAATTCAGATGATTGAATATTCAGCTTGTTCCTTGAAGGGGAGCGAGAGATATACTAATGAAGATTGCGTTATGGTAGCTAATAGAGTTGTTAGTGAGAGCGTGATCAATGGATGCGTTGATAGGGGAATTGTCGCTGTAGTTTGTGATGGTGTAGGTTGTTCCAATGGTGGAGAGATAGCATCGCGAATTGTTGCAACAGGTTTTATGAAATTTGATCTTGTTTCTGCATCTGCAAGTTCTTTGATGAGTTATATTTCACAGTTAAATGCTGAAGTGGCACAAAGGCAAAATCAACAACAAGGCACACAAGATATGGCTACTACAGCTACTGGTATTATTCTATGGGAAGATTGTTATTTTGTTTTCAATATTGGGGATTCCAGAACATATGAATTCTGTAATAACAAACTATCTCTGTTAACTAAAGATGATACAGTTGAAAATGAAGACAGCTATATATTAAAACCAACATATCTCTGTAAGCGAGATGCATTGACCCGCTACATTGGGGGGGCAGGGTGCTTCTGCTATCCAAGAGTTACGCGTAACTTTGTTGTAGAAAGAGAATGTTATTTTTTACTGTGTAGTGATGGCGTATATAATGTTCTTTCAGAAAGAGATATAGAAACAGTATTATCAGGTGAAGAATCTTTGACAGAAAAAACGAAAACCCTTTTGAATCTAGCGACTCAAAAGGGTTCTACGGACGACAAAAGTTTAGTGCTAATTAAGTGTATTAACTAAATAGAAAAGGATAGTAGTCATCTCCTTCGTCACCAAAAGATATGCTAATGACTTCCTGCAGCATTGGAAGCGGATTCTCATTCTCCTCATCTGGGACAAATAACTGCAGAGCTTCAACACTTATAACGATTAAAGCATCATACTCATTAGCAAGGTATAGTGGTCCTAGCTGGCATTTGTCAAGAATAGTGTCGACTTGTTTTATATAGTCCAAAACACTGAATGTAGCTGACGGTGCATTTCCATTATTAATTCTCTTAACGGCTTCTGAAATATACTTCAAATATGAAAACAGAATTATAGTTTTTCTTAAAGTTATATTTTCCCCATACTTTTCTGGAGTTTTCTCGATGCCGGTAATGTCAGCATTTTTAGGAAAATGGTATAGAACACTTTTTCCTAACGGATTCTCTTCACCTTCGTAGTTTTTCTGCAAGGGCCTTTGATAGCGGTCTTTATCATCATAATCACTAGCTACTCGTATACATGGAAGCCAATAATCAAACATTTCATACGGTTTAATTACCCGTGATAAGAACATAGATACAGCATTTTGTACAAAACTGTCTTCCATGTTGTTTTTCCAATTAGTTTCGAGAAAGTCAATTACATCTAAGCAATTGTTGTAAACTATGTAATCATCTGGATCTAAAGAGCCTTTTAAGGCACCTTCCGGAAGGGCAGGTTTGATTCTTAATTTTGTATTAGCTTCTTCAAAAAAACTAATTATACTTCTCGATTTCTGATCGAGAGAACTTGAAAGTGTTGCAAAATGGTCGAGATTTGTGACAAACCTTTGTGTTGCTTTTATATCTTTTTCATCTATAGTGATAGGGAATGATTCAGCGTCATTATGGTGTTTAATATCTTCCCTTTGTTTATCATTAAAAAGATCTTGTTGATCCCGTATGAGTGCTCTTAATACCGGAAAATAAATAGAGTTTTTCAATTTGTTATATTCAAACAGCGCATTTTTACTGTATGAGATAAACATGTCCTGATTATCAACAAGAAACCCCATAAAGCTTTCATCGTTCTCCCAGGCATAATTGGTTATATGTTCCTCTAACCAATTGGTGGTATTTCCGGTGGATGATTTCGATAAATTAACTTGATTAGCGAGTTTTGTCTGCAAGGGGATTTTTTGATTATCACTGTCTGTTGTTTGTGAATTTTCATTATAATAATCTATGAATGAGTAAGCGGTTTTTAAATCTTTTCCACGCAAAAGACAGTATTTATATGCAGTATCTTTTACTGAACGCGTGTTAAAGTGAGTATGACCGCATTTATCCATCAGTTCAACAGCATTTTCATAACTTAAACGAAGAGCAAAACATATTCTAATCATGTCTTCTCGATTTTTAATTCTGATTGTATCACCGTTAAGCCAATCTCTGATTGTGTTCTTGCTAAACGGCTTATTTTCGCCCTTCTTGCCTTTCCTTTTGTGTTCTTCTGTTTGTGCATTATCTTGTTGAACAAGTGCCTGATACAGTGAGTTAATAAATTGATCTAAATCGCTATCAGATTTGCATATTCCGGCGTCGACCATTGTTTCTTTTAACTGGTCAGATAGACTTTTAAAGTATTGCTTATCTTGAAGAAATTTCAAAACCTCATTTGGGTCAGTGAATTTTCTTCGCTGAAATTCTTCAGTTAATAAAATATTCTGTGCTATTTCAGTAAATCCCATATTGAACCTCCAATAATTAATATATTTTTATTTAATCACAATAGCACGTTGTATTCAATTCAAGTAGTTCTGATATCCGCAGGTTTAGTTTTCCATTGAAAATATTGCTTTGTTATAGAATTCGCTAACAGATTATTTTGTGAGGTGTTAAATATGTTAAGAATTAAAGCTGCACTTATAGAAGAATTCTTTATTCTCATTCTTGAATTAATAATGTATATTAATCTTCCGTCATTTGTTGGCAGTAATGATTTACTTCGTCAGAGTATTCTATTGATGAGCATTCTGGTTGTTGTCGGAAAGCTGATAGAAGCTATCATAGATGATACGATTTGCAAAAGAACAGATAGAAGTAAATTTCTAGGCAGATTTATCAGAATGTTGATATGTTTTTTCTTTACAAGTGCATGTTTCTTTTTAGTTTTCTGTTTCTACCCGTTTATGGGACCTCCGCACGCGGCATTGATTCTCAAGGCAATATTCGGAACAGGTTATGCGTTGTTGCACTTGTTTGTAAGCAATGCAATAGATAAAGCATTAAGTATTATTTTTAGTTTTGATGATAATGAATCAATTGATGAAAGTGAAGATTATGAAGAATAGTTTGAATTGGGGTTGTCGCAAAAGTGAAGTAAATTCACTTAGCGGCGCCCCTTTTAAATGTTCAAAACTAAGCGTTTTCAGCTCCTGAAGATGCTAAAACAAGCTTCAAACGCTCAGATTTGTAGAAAACTCTGA
>Ga0247608_10000935_pt1 | contig 43260 bp, 41 predicted proteins | sample 176DNAGHGlowgp2_FD_193490 | JGI IMG/M metagenome (GOLD analysis project Ga0247608, IMG submission 193490) | Sheep rumen microbial communities from Palmerston North, Manawatu-Wanganui, New Zealand - 1766 DNA GHGlow gp2 | ecosystem: Host-associated > Mammals > Digestive system > Stomach > Rumen ...
GGGATATGGTTCCCAACATGGAACTGTTTGACGAGATCAAAGCCGCTGGATTCGAGGTCTATGCAGCCGGCTGCGATGAGCCGAAGACAATCCAGTCCGCCATCCACAGCGGGTACGCTGTTTCCAGGTACCTGGATTAAATAAGAAAAACTGTAACACAAGGGCAGGGGCCGTGGCTCCTGCCCTTGTGTTCAGAAATAGCTCAGATGGCTTTCATTTCTCCCTCGGTCAGCACGTCCAGCATGATCCTTGCGCCGAGCTTGAAGGCATAGCAGAAAGTCTCGCAGTCTGTCAGCACATTGACCTCCCTCTGGGCTGTCATGAATTCCTCGAACAGCTCCGACTGCTCATCGTCGAGCGTTTCGTTCAGCGCGTCGTTGGCCTCTATGACTTCGTGCAATGCTCTGGCATATTGGCTGCTGCGCTTGAAGCTGCGCTCGCTGGGATGCACATCTCCTAAATAAAGGTCTTCAAGTATCATCATCCGGCGCCTCCTCAAGGTAGATCAGCTCATTCAAAACGATTTCTTCTACGCGATTCTGAATGCTGTTCATACGCCTGACCCACTCCATCTGATCGGTGGCCTTCAACGCTTCGTTCACACCTTCCTGTACTGCCATCTGTCGCGTGAGCAATTCCATGCGCCCGTGACAGGCGCGGTCGATCTCAACCAGATGGGGATAGAGCTGCTCGGACAGCAAAAGATCAGAGAAAATGATCGGATGCTGCTCCTTCAGATACTGCCTTCTCATGCGTCCATACTTGCCAATGGACTCACTATTCTGAATCACAAGGCTCGGAATCAGGGTTCCGTTGACCTCCATGTAGCTTCCGCCAAGTGCCTCAAACGCTGATTTTTCCATGGTTTTTCCTCCTGTTTTTTGACCCTTATTTTGACCCTTTATAGACTGGAAACAGTGGAAACCTTGGTTCTAACAGGTACATAAAAACGCTGATTTTATAATAAATAACGCCTTTTAACACTAGAAAAAGTACAATGGATTTGCTGCCAGCAATTCAAATCCCTCCTTCTGCGCCAAACAAGAATCCCTCACCTTTCGGTGGGGGATTCTTGTTTTACATGGATATGTTTTGAACCCGAGCGGGCAGCGCAAGGCGGATCAAAGCCCTCCTTCTGCTCGAGGGCGCGCTGCATAATACGATGCGATAAGGTCGAATTTCATGCATAAAAGCCTTGCCCTTTCCTCGGAAAATGTGGTATTCTATAGCACACACGGAAAGCGGCGGAGCGGAGTAGAGTCACCCGTCGGAGCGCCGCGCGGGTCGTCGGGGGGCAAACAGCATTTTGAACGAAATCATGCGTATCCTGCGCCGGGAGTTTATTTATCTCTGGTATTATTTTGATATTCAACTTCGGCAGATTTTCTGGTATTGGGTGCTCGGCATCGCCATCGGCTCCTTCATCTCGGTCTTTGCCAAAAACAGCATCCACCGGCTTTTCGGCAGGATGCAGGGCAAGGCCTGGGGTCTCTTCGGCATCATCCCCGCCTGCCTTTTGGGGATCGCCTCGCCCCTTTGCATGTACGGCACCATCCCCGTCGCGGCGTCCTTTTCCAAACAGGGCATGCGCCATGACTGGCTGGCCGCGTTCATGATGGCCTCGATCCTCCTCAATCCCCAGCTCATCATCTACAGCGCCGCCCTGGGGCCGACGGTACTGACGGTGCGCATCGTGTCTTGCTTTCTCTGCGGCTGTGCGGCGGGATTGCTGGTCAATGCCTTTTATCGCGGCAAAAGCTTCTTCGATTTCTCCGGCTTTGAAGAGCGCGCAAGTCACGACACCCACCCCAACATCCTGATCCGCTATCTGCTGAATGTCTGGCGCAACATCAAGGCCACGGGGCCGTATTTCCTCTTCGGCGTCCTGCTCTCGGCCGTCTTTCAGCGCTATGTCTCCCAGGAGCAGATGGCCGCGCTCTTCGGCGGGGATAAGGCCTGGGGCGTACTCATGGCCGCGACGGTGGGCGTACCGCTCTATGCCTGCGGCGGCGGGACGATCCCGCTTTTGAGGGAATGGCTCTGGGAGGGGATGAGCATCGGCAGCGCCGCCGCCTTTATGCTCACGGGACCCGCGACGAAGATCACCAACCTCGGCGCACTGAAAATCGTCCTCGGCGTCAGGCGCTTTCTGCTCTATCTGGCCTTTGTCATCGTGTTTGCCCTGTTGACCGGCATCGTGGTCAACCTGATTGTGTAATAGAATAAGGAGGTATCCCCATGAGGAAAACACTTGCGCTGCTGCTCGCACTGTGCCTCGCCCTCGGCGCTCTCGCCATTGCGCCGGCATATGCGGACGAGCCGGAAAAGCCCGTCGTCTATTTTACGGACGACATCTCCCCGGAGGGGCTTGTCAAAATCTATGAAGCGCTCAACTGGAACCCGACCGGCCCGGTGGCGGTGAAGCTCTCCACCGGTGAGCCGCCCGCCAGCAACTATCTCAGGCCGGAGCTGATCGCCGATCTGGTGCACAAGGTCGACGGCACGATCGTGGAGTGCAACACGGCCTACGGCGGCCAGCGCGCGGCGACTGCCGAGCACTACCAGGTCGCGGAGGATCACGGCTACACTGAGATCGCGGACTTTCAGATCCTGGACGAGTACGGCTCCATGGAGATCCCGGTCACCGGCGGTACGCGCATCCAGGGCGACCTCGTGGGCGCGCACTTCAAGGACTACGGCTCCTACCTTGTGCTGTCCCACTTCAAGGGCCATTCCATGGCGGGCTACGGCGGCGCGATCAAAAACGCCTCCATCGGCCTTGCCTCCGCAATGGGCAAGGTGCGCATCCACTCCGGCGGCACCAGCGACACCCACTGGCATGACGAGCTGCAGCTTGAGTTTCTGGAGGCCATGGCGGAAGCCACCAAGGGCGTCTGCGACTATCTGGGCGACCAGGTGGTCTTCATCAACGTCATGAACCGCATCTCCATCGACTGCGACTGTGACGGCACCCCCGAGGAGCCCGACATCCACGACATCGGCATCCTGGCCTCCACCGACCCCGTCGCGCTGGATCAGGCCTGCCTGGATCTCGTGTGGAAGGCCGAGGGGAACGAGAAGCTCCTGTGGCGCATCGAAGACCGTCAGGGCTTGCACACGCTGGAGCATGCCGAAGAAATCGGCCTCGGCAGCCGCAGCTACACACTGGTGGATATCAACCAGTAATAAAACCGGCGCGGATCAATTTTGATCCGCGCCGGTTTTCTATGTCAATATATTACGCTTTGACTTCTTCGAGTGCTTCGGGGTGATACTTTGCCTTGCTCACGGCGAGGACGAATCTGCCGATCTCCTTGAGGCCGGGGATCATCAGCAGCACCGCGACGAGCTTGCCCTGGCCGAAGACCTTTGCGAGCCTCAGGCTCTGCGGGATGCCGAAGAGGATGGGCGCCGCGATCATAATGTGGTGGACAATCGCGGGCAGGCCGAGGTTATACGTAAAGAGGGAGAAAATAACGCAGAGGTCTGCGATCAGGCCGAACCAGCCGTTCCAGCAGATGGCGTATTCCTGGTAGCTGCTCAGAAGGGGAATGAGGCTGTGCCAGCCGGGCTTGCCGGCTTTGCGGAGAAGTCCCCACCTGCCGATGATAAGCACCAGGGAGCCCAGAATAACACCGAAGAGAATGTAGGGCAGGATGTTGACGGCTCTCTCGGTCTCAAGGGGCTTGCCGTCGTAATTTGCGGAGAGGAAGGTGTTGACCTTTTCCTCAAACTCGCCCTCGTTGACAAAGGCGCCAACCTTGATGAAGCCGACCTTGCCGCTCTTGTCGATAAAGAGGGTGGTGGGGAAGCCGGGAATCTTGAGGAAGCTCAGCGCGTCGCCCGCAAGACCCATCGGGAAAGAGAGACCGTGGCTGTCCTTGTAGTCGGAGATGATCTGCATGGTGTCGTCCGGATCGCCGGAGACGGAGACGATGACCATGCGGTCGCTGTTTGCCTGGTAGACGGCTTCCATATCGGGAAACTCACGCTCGCAGGGGCCGCACCAGCTTGCGAAGACGTTCAGTATGACGAGATCCTTTTCCTTCAGAAGATCGGAGAGCGTGGCGGTCGTTCCGTCGGTGAGGGATACGGTGAAGTCGGGCATAGCCTCGCCTGGCTCGACGCCGACGCCGCTGTCGGCATAGGCGGAAGCGCCCGGCACCGTGAGCAGCAGAACTGCCAGGAGAACACAAATCATTTTTTTCATCATCAATCATTCCTTTCGCTTGTTTGATGGCTGTATCGTACCGCAGACTGTGTCACAAAAGCGTCACAGACAGGGAAGTGCCTCCCTCACTCGGCGAAGAGCTGTTCCAGCCGCCGGACGGCCTCCAGCAGCGACTCTTTATCCGCCGCGAAGGACAGGCGGATGCACTTCTCGCCGCCCTCGCCGAAGCCGGTGCCGGGGACAACGAGGATCCCGGCCTTTTCGAGAATGTAGTCCGCCAGCTCCTGCGCGCTCATGCCCTTGTAGTCAATGCGGAAGAAGGCATAGAACGCGCCCTCGGCCCGCGGACAGTCGATGCAGGGGATGGCGTTTAAGCCGTCGCAGATGAGATCCCGACGCTCCAGATAGCTCAGGCGCATGGCCTCCGTCTCTTCCGCACAGTCAAAGGCCGCGATGGAGGCGGTCTGGGTAAAGGCGGCGGTGCAGTTGACGGTGTTCTGCTGCATCTTGAGCATGACCTTTGCCAGGGCGGGGGAGGAGGCGGAGTAGCCGATGCGCCAGCCGGTCATGGCCGCGCTCTTGGAAAGCCCGTTGAGCGTGATGACCCGATCCCGGATCTCCGGGATGGCGGCGAAGCTCAGGTGCCGCCGCCCGTCGTAGATGAGCTTTTCATAGATCTCATCCGAAATCAGCAGCATATCGTGCGCCTGCACAAAGTCCGCAATGTCGCGCACCTCCTGCGCCGTCAGCACATGCCCGGTGGGGTTGCAGGGATTGCAGACGATGAGCATCTTGCTGCGCGGCGTGACCTTCTCCTCCAGCATGGCGCGGGTAACGACAAAGCCCTCGTCAAACTTGAGCGGAACCGGCACGTACGTCGCCCCCGCCATCAGGATGCCGGAGCGGTATGAGGGATAGGCAGGCGTGAGCACCATGCACTCGTCCCCCTCCTCCAGAAAGCACAGCATCGCTGCGTACAGCGCAAGCTTCGCCCCGGGGGTGACGATGACGCCGTCCTCCGTGACCTCCACGCCGTTTTCCTCCCGGAGCTTGCGGACGATGCGGCGGCGCAGCGCCATGGTTCCGGCAGCGCTGGTGTAGTGGGTGTCGTTATGGCGGATGGCCTCGATAGCGGCGGCTTTCACCGCCTCGGGCGTGTCAAAATCCGGTTCTCCGGCGGCGAAGGAGAGTACGTCGATCCCTTCCTCCTTCATCTTGATCCCCCTGGCGTTGAGCGCCACGGTGGGGGAGCCCCCGGCCAGCTTCATTCTTTTTGCTTCAAAGTCTCTCATGAATCATCACTCCGTCCGCATTGTTTGAGAATTTTATGGATTGATAGAGGGAAGCTTCGCCCTCGCGTCAGGCGTCATTTCTTTTTTCGCAGATAGCCCAGCGTCTGGCTGAGCTGCTCGTCCTTCCCGACGCCCGCAAGGCGCAGCTTGTGTACAAAGTCCAGCGCCGCGCCGAAGTCCGGCCCGGGCTGAAAGCCTGCCGCAATGAGATCACGGCCCATCACGCAGGGGGCCGCCATGCGCTCCCGATAGAGCTTCAGCATGGCCCAAAGCGTTTCCTCCGTCGGGAGATAGGCCGCCGCCATCTGCCCTTCGTCGGCCTCCGGCCCCTTGCGGCCAAGCCAGTCCGCCTTTGACAGCAGCAGCAGATCCTCCGGGCAGAGGGCTTTGTCGTACAGGCGCATGAAGGCCTTGACGCCCGCGCCGTCGCCCACCAGCTTGTTCGGCTCCATGTGAAGCGCCGTCAGATTCGCGACGCCCTGGATGAGCTTTGCCTCGCTTGTGAGCCGCCGCAGGAAGCGTTCCGCGAGGGAAAGCCCTGCCTTTTCATGGCCGAAGGCGCGGATCCGCCCGTCGATTTCGGCGGTGGTATCGGACTTTCCGAAGTCGTGGCACAGGGCGGCGAGCATCAGGCACAGCGGACTTTCCGCCTGTGCCCGGAGCGCGGCCGCCTCGTTTATTACCTGCATCGTGTGGTTCCACACGTCCCCCTCCGGGTGATACTGCGGCGGCTGGGCGACGCCGATGAGCGCCGCGACCTCGGGAAACCAGACGGAGAGCTGCCCCATGCGCCTTAGCTCTTCAAAGAAGACCGAGGGCGTTTCCGCTTTGAGAAGCGCCTTTTCCAGCTCGCCCATGACGCGCTCCCCGGCGAGAGCATCCACCGGCATCCCGGCGCAGAGGGCGCGGGTCTCCTCCGCTACGCGAAAGCCGAAGCGCGCGGCAAACTGCGCCGCGCGAAAAACGCGCAGCGGGTCTTCCCCGAAGCTCTTGTCATTCACATGCCGGATGCGCCTTTGCTCCAGATCATAGCGCCCGCCGAAGAAATCCAGAACTTCTCCCGTCAGCACGTCCTGCATCATGGCGTTTATGGTGAAGTCCCGGCGGGACGCGGCCTTTTCTTCGCCGAGGAAGGGATCGACGAACACCGCAAAATCCTTGTGCCCGCGGCCCGTGGCGGCCTCCGAGCGCGGCATGGCAATGTCGAGCCCGTAGTGCCTGAGTCCCATCACGCCGAAGCTCGCGCCCATCGTGAGGCGCTCGCCCAGACTGTCCAGGATGCGCTCGAGCGTTTTGACGGGAACGCCGTGCACCTCGATGTCGATGTCCTTGTTCGCGCGCCCCAGCAGCGCGTCCCGGACATAGCCGCCCACGAAGTAGGCGCGGCCTCCGGCCTCTGCAACGGCTGACGCTATTCTCTTTGCCATGGTGAGATCCGTGTCCATTTTGCGCTCCTGTTTCACCAAATGTTTGTTTACACGCGGTCCTTCTTCCCTTATAATAAAGGAAAAGAAAAAGGAGGCAGCTATTATGATTGACGTGCTGCACAGCGGAGAGCTGTATTTCCCTCTGGCCGGGGAGATCACCGAGCTCCAGACGAAGTGTCTCGAAAAACTCTATGACTATAACCAGACCCGCCCGGGCGAGGCGGCCAGACGAGAGGCCATGCTGCGCGACATGTTCGCCGAGATCGGCGAGGGCTGCTATATCGAGCCGCCCTTTCACGCCAACTGGGGCGGGCGCTTTGTCCATTTCGGCAAGAACATTTACGCAAACTTCGGCCTGACGCTGGTGGACGACACCCATATCTATGTGGGGGACTGCTGCATGTTCGGCCCCCATGTGACCGTTGCCACGGCGGGCCATCCCGTCCTGCCGCCGCTGCGGGAGCAGGGCCTGCAGTATAACGCCGCCGTGCACATCGGCAGAAACTGCTGGTTCGGCGCGGGGGCGCTGGTGATGCCCGGCGTCACGATCGGGGACAACAGCGTCATCGGCGCGGGCAGCGTCGTGACGCGGGATATCCCGGCAAACGTGGTGGCCGTGGGCAATCCCTGCCGTGTGCTGCGCCCCATCGGGGAGCGCGACCGTGAGTTCTATTTCCGCGACAGAAAAATCCCACCGGAGCTGCTGTAAGCCGCGCCTGTCATCCTGAGCGAGCGGAGCGAGCCGAAGGATCTTTCCATCCTTTCCGGGATTCTTCGCCTGCGGCTCAGAATGACGATCGGCGTAAGAATCAGGGGAAAATCCTGAGCAGCAGCGCGAAGAGATCCTGATCCGCCGTGCGCGCTTTTTCGATGCGCGCATTGTACTCGTCGATCATGGCGTTGACGCGCGAGACAGCGGCGGGCAGCTCGTCTTCCTTCGCGTAATGCGAAAGGCGCCCGCCCTCGCGGAAGACGCCGTCCTCCACCCCGAGAAAGAGGCGGGCGAGAGCGGGATCGTATGTGCCGAAGGCGGCGACAAGGCCGATGCTGTCGGCAATCACCTCGTCGCGCAGCGCGTCGATATCCTCCGGATAAAGCCCGCGGCAGACAAAGTGCGTCAGCTCGTGGAACTTGCGGATGAGGTAGGACTTCTCCTTCCACGCTTCGGGAGCGAGTCCCACGCGCTCGGCGGGGACGTTGCTGTAATTGCCGCCGCTGAGCAGAATGACGCTGTCACGGTAGTTTTTCCGCTCGCTTGTAAAGCGGCTGAACTCCGCGTCCCAGTCCTCCCCGCCGGCGGCGAGGTATTCGTCCCGGTGCGTGTGGATCTTCTCCCAGTTGATAAGCCCGCCGATGGTGACGGCGCCGACCGAGTCCGGGATGGGCGTCGGCTCACAGCGGTAGGCCAGCGCCTGATAGGCGTGGAGAAAGTCCTGCCGGTCGCCCAGGTACAAAATCTCCGCGCGCCCGGCCGGGGTGTCCTCGGAGCTCGCAATGATCTCCTCCGGGCAGCGAAAGTCCGGCTGCGCATCCAGCGGCTCTCCGCACAGTACCGCGCTCTTGTAAGCCTCCGTCTGCCGCGTACCTTCTTGAATGGGCAGCAGCAATTGCGGATAGCGCCGCGCCAGCTTTTCTAAATCTTCCCGCATGGAATCATCCCTGCCTCTCTGTTTGACTTGCTTGTTTTCCCGATTATACCGTTTCCCGCCGCCCGCGTCAATGAAAGCAGGCGATTTTTAATTGTTCATATATTCCTGCTTGACAAAGCGGATAAAATGCTGTATTTCTTCCTGGAACTAAGGCAACACCGCACAATCCGCCATCGGCGCCTCCTGGAAAATTTGCGCTCTGATTTTGTCACTTTTCTTGAAATACACAAAGTGTTCCTGCAAAAAACTGCCGTCATCGGAACCCAAATATTCTCAGGTTTCGCTCTCACCGAATTATGCGGTGCTGCCATAAAGGATACAACGATGAACAGAATGGAAAAAGGACACAAGCTCTATCTTCCCCATATCGGCCAGCGCATCGTGAAGACGAGCGTTGCCGTGCTTATCACGCTGCTGGTCTACTATCTGCGGGGCTACCGCGGGGCCGACATGCCCGCCGAGGCCGCAATCACCGCCATTATCTGCATGCAGCCCTATGTGCAGGATACCCGGGAATACGCGCTCAGCCGCTTTATCGGCACCCTGATCGGCGCGGCCTGGGGTCTGGGCTTTCTCCTGATGCTGCTGATTTTTCCCCACATGGGCAGCAATCTGCTGCTGGTGTATCTGCGCATGGCCATCGGCGTGATGCTCTCGCTCTATACCTGTGTGCTGGTGCGCCGTCCCGATACGGCGGGCCAGGCGGCGATCGTCTTCATCTGCGTGGTCATCGCCTTCCCGGAAATCGAGGAGCCGCTGCAGCAGGCCCTGATCCGCTTTAACGGCGTGCTGCTCGGCACTGCCGCCGCCATCGCGGTCAACGTCTTCCGCCTGCCGCGCGACAAGGCGCGCAATCTTGTTTTCTTTGTCAAGCTTGCGGATCTCGTGCCGGATCGCTTTTCCCAGCTCCCCTCCGCGGCGCGCTTTCGCCTCAACTATCTCTATAACGACGGGGCAAAAATCTGCCTCATGTCCGAGCATGCCCCCGCTTTCTTCACGCTGACCATGAGCCAGACCAAGCTCAGCGTGCCTTTCATCGTCATGGGCGGCGCTGCCATCTATGACGCCAACGAGAACAGCTATCTCCAGGCGGAGACCCTCGATCCCGCCGAGACGGAATATCTGCGCGGACATCTGGACGCGCTCGGCATCAGCTATTTTCTCTACACCATCCACCATGACAAGGTCTGCATTTTCCACCAGGGGAACCTGCGCGCCCAGGAGCAGGTGATTTTTGAGCACATGAAGCGCTCCCCGTACCGTAGCTATCTGGAAGGGGAGAGCTATCAGGCGGAGGAGATCGTCTATCTCAAGGTCATCGACGAGGACGACAAGATCCTTCTGCTGGAAAAGAAGCTGCGGCGTGAGCTCAAGGGTCGGAAGCTGCGCGTGGTGAAGCGAAGGGAGCGCTCCGCCCCCGGCGTGAGCAGCCTGTATTTCTACAGCGACACGGCAACCCTGCCCCTGGCGGAAAAGCGGCTCATGCGTATTCTCCATGAGAAGGAGCCTGAGCTTCACGCGCGTGAGGTTTTTCTGGATACCCCCTACCAGTCGGAGCATGACGCGATGCACCTGCTGCACCGGCTCACCAATCTCTATGAGCCGCTGAAAATTCTCCGTCTTTTTCCAAGGCTGCGCGCATATCTTGAAAAGAAAGGCTGAGAAGGAGAACAAGCGATGCAGTCATTCATGTATACCATCAAAGTCCCCGTGGGGCTGCATGCCCGGCATGCAGGCCTGATCGTGAAGGAGGCCAAGCTCTACCAGTCCGCCGTCACGGTCTCCTGCGGCGAAAAGAGCGCCGACGCCCGCCACCTCATGGGTCTCATGATGCTGGGCGTCCGGCAGGGCGATCTGGTGCAGGTCAGCGTGGAGGGCGTGGACGAGGATCTCGCCGCCCTCAAAATGAAGGCGCTGTTTTTCAAGCACTTTTGATAAAGGAATAGCAACAAAGTGTTCCCCGTCTTGTTATCCTGAGGAACAAAGTGACGAAGGATCTTTCTCGAAGAGTTTGCAAACTCTTCGAGAAAGATCCTTCGTTTTTACTCAAAATGAAAGTTTTAAGGCAATACCGCACAATGCGGCAAGAGCAGATTCCGAGAAAATCTGAGTTCTGATGATGGCACTTTTTCGCAGATGTACTTTGTGTACCTCAAGAAAAAGTGACGAAATCAGGGCTCAAATTTTCCGGAAGATGCCGCAGGCGTATTGTGCGGTGTTGCCTTAATGCCGCCTCTACGATGCGCTCCTATGGTATTGCGGGATATGGTGATATGTCCGAAGACTCGACTTGCCCCTCCGGCACAAGGCCGAGATTGTCCTTGAGCCATCTGAGGGTATTTTCCGACGTGTACAGCACCTGTTCATCGAGATAATGCATATACATGCCGTCCTCGCGCTGGACGCGGCGGATGATCTCAATGGTCAGATTCGTCTGCTCCGCGTCCGATGCCGGATTGTCCCGGATATGCCAGAGGGAGAGCTTCCCGGCCTTCGCGTCGGGGATGATCCCCTCCTGCCAGAGACTTACGGCCTGCGCGGGTGTGAGCACTACGTTGTTGCTGATATAGCGCTTCTCGTCCAGCTTCGTGTTGACCTGCACCCAGGCGTCGTGGATATCGTCGGGCTTGAGTTCCTGATCTGCCCAGACCCGCTTGAGGCGCATTTCCGGCAGGTTGTTGACATTCTCCCAGACCCGGATGTCGGAGTCGGGATCGGCGCGGCTTGCGTCGTCCGTCGGGAGCTTGTAATAGCGCCGGAGCGTGCTGCCGTCCCGGAGCCGGTAGAACATGGGAACGCCGTACCACGGGCCGGATTCAGCGGCTTCGTTGCGCTCCCTGTGGGCGATGACCCCGCGGTGAAAGTCCAGCCAGGCGTCGATGCTCTCCCGTTCGGTGAGACCGCTGCTTGCCACGTTGGGCATATCGATGGACGCAATGTCCTCCGCCGCGGGGATGCGCGTCTCGTAGCCGATTACATCCAGCTTCGTGAGCACGGCAAAGACCAGCAGGCAGGCGCAGAGCACACCGATCTCCTTCCAGCCGTGGTCGAAGACCCGCAGCGTTTTCTTAATCAGCATCTCGGCAATGAACCAGCCGAGCGCCGCGAAGGCGCACATCGAAACCGCCAGCACCGTGAATTTCCCCGTCCCGTAAAGGCTGCGCAGAAATTCCTCCACCAGCACCATCGAGCCCAGCATCCCGCAGCCGAGAGCCATGCACACCCGGAACACGGGCCGCAGGACAGGAACCGCCACGACCTCGCCGGCAGATTCCATGTGCCGCCGCCGCAGAATCGCCGCCCCCAGCAGGGCGAACACGATCCCCGCGGCGCACAGACCCGCAAGGTAGCCGAGACCGATCGGCGCATAGTCGGCGGCGATCCCCCTCTCGGCCTCCATGTGCGTAAGGACGGCGGACTCCGCGTGATCGGTCAGCCACAGCAGCGGCGAGGCCCACTCCAGCAGGAGCGAGTCAAAGGTATAGCCGTACAGGAGGGCGGTGAACACCCCGCGCACGGCGGCCTCAAACACAGCGACGGCGCAGTTTAGAACCACATAGACCGCGGGCAGGACAAGGACATTTCCCGTCAGCGTCCCGCAGAAGCAGGCAAAGCCGTAAAAGCCTGCGTTTGCCAGCAGGGTCATCTCCAGCCACCAGAGGAAATACCGCGCCCCCGCGCCGTACTGCCCATAGAAAAGCCAGAGCAGGGCAAAAACCAGCACGTCGGTAAGGAGCATCGGCACAAGGCCGGTCAGCACGGCGGTGAAGTACACGGTCTCCCGCCGGAGCGGCAGGGAATTGATCAGCCCGCAGTCGCGCGGGAAGTAGAGATAGCTCAGCATGCCCATCGCCATGAGCGCCCCCATCAGGGCGGAGAGCCACACCGCGCCGCGCCCGGAGCTCAGGAGATCACTGCGCAGGTCGGTGATCACCCGCGCCGGCTCCTGATGAGCGTTCACGTTCAGCCCGACGGGCCCCGCGAGCAGCAGTATCGCAAGCCACAGCAGAAACAGCGGCCAGAAGCGGCGCAGCAGGTGCTTGCAGAAGCGGATATCAAAGAAGGATGTTCTTGATCGCATGATCTTCCCCTCCCAGCTCGTAAATGAAAATTTCCTCCAGACTCAGCGGCAGCGTGTCCATGAAGAAGGGGCCGCAGGCTGCAAGCTTCGCCGTGAGCGCCTCGGCATTGCCGCGCAGGATGAGCTGCCTGAGCCGCCCCGTGCGCGTCTCGTGCAGGATCTCCAGATCCCCCGGCAGCTCCTGCCCGTCCGGCAGGGCAAGCTGGATCTTCACCATGTTCTCCTGCAGCTCGGCAAGGGGGCGCTCAAGCAGCATCCTGCCCCTATCCATGATGCCCACATGGTCGCACACGTCCTCCAGCTCCCGCAGGTTGTGGGACGAGACCAGCACCGTCGTCCCGCGCTCCGCCACGTCCTGCAGCAAAAGGCTCCACACCTGGCGGCGCATCACGGGATCGAGGCCGTCCACCGGCTCGTCCAGGATCATGAGCTCCGGGCAGCAGCTCAGCGCGATCCAGAAGGCCGCCTGCTTCTGCATGCCCTTGGAGAGACGGCGCATCGCCCGCTTTTCATCCAGCGGGAAGGCCTCCCGCAGCTTTTCAAAGCGCTCGTCCGAAAACGTGGGGATCATGGCGCGGTAGAGATTTTTCATGTCCCGGATCGTCGCCGCGCCGAAATAGAAAATGTCGTCCGGGATATAGGCCAGCTTTTCCTTGACCGCCGGGTTTTCATACACCGGCTGACCGCCGATCAGCACTTCGCCGGAATCCCCACGGTAGATGCCCGTGAGATGGCGGATCACGGTCGATTTGCCCGCGCCGTTCGGCCCGACCAGGCCGTAGACCGCGCCCTTCGGCACATGGATATTCAGTCCGCGAAGAGCTTCAAAGCCGTCAAAGCTCTTGCGGAGCTCTCTCACCTCAATCATGGCGTTCCTCCTTGATGATCTGCGCGATCTCCTCGCGCGTAAGTCCCAGCGCCGCAAGCTCGTCCGCCAGCGCGCGCAGCTTCTCCGTGAGCTCTGCGCGTCTTGCCGCCCTGGCCCCGCCGCCCTGGGCGACAAAGCTGCCCTTGCCGGGGACGGAGATGATATAGCCCTCCTGCTCCAGCTCCCGATAGGCCCGCTGGATGGTGTTGGGGTTGATGCTCAGGCTCATGGCCTGCTCCCGCACGGAGGGAAGCTTCTCCCCCGCGGGCAGCGCCCCGGACAGGATGAGCTGCCGCAGGGAGTCCTTGACCTTCTCATAGATCGGTCGGGAATCGGTATAGCTGATTTGAATCAAGCGATCACCCCTTTGCTGTGTTAACTGTATTAATCTGATTAGTACAGTTATGGTATAGCACAGGACAGCAAAAATGTCAAGGGGGAACAGAAAAGAGCCGCCCGCAGGCGGCTCAAGATTTTTTATCCGATTTTCACCGCAGGCCGCAGCCGTAGCTGACCATCTCGACGGCGCGGAAGGCGCGGTCGTTCCAGGGGTAGAGGCTGGATTCGACCCCGGCGTCGGACATGATGGCCTCGGCGTTCTCGCCGCGGAGGTTGTAGGTCTGGTCGTAGACGGCGAGGATGCTCTCCAAAAAGAGCTTGAGGCGCTCGCTGTCCTGCCCGTCCATCCAGGTGCCGACGGCGGAGTAGATCTCATCGTCCGTCAGCTCCGTCACAGCTCCCCAGTCTAAGAGCCATGCCGCGACGCGGGCCGCGCGCAGGGAGCTGCCCGCAGAGCCGGGATAGACCGAGAGCGTCGCCTCCAGGATCTGGGACAGGGCTTCATCGTGTACCGCCGGCAGCTCCGGCATGAGGGGAGGCGGCTCCGGCGTGGCGGTCGGCGTGGGGTCCGGTGTGGGCTCCGGGGTCGGCGCGGGCGTCTCGGTGGGCGCGGCGGTCGGCGCGGGGGTGGGTGCGGCGCTCTTTTGCGCACACCCTGCGAGGGCAAAGACCATGCAGAGCGAGAGAATCAGGGCAAAAGCTTTTTTCATGGCGTTCTCCTTTTAATATATTTTTTATTACGCTACCACGATTGCAATAGCAAATCAAGCGGCAAAGCTTGAGGAATAGTGTACAAATACGTTCATCCGCATCTGTGCAAATTCTACATCCCAGCCGAAAGATAATTTTCCTCTTGCATTTCCCGGCCGCTGCCTGTATAATCGCCGACGAACAAAGGTTTTTAAGCACGGTACAGAGAGACCGGCAAGATCGTCATAGCGTCGGCTGCACGGGGTGCAGTCTGTCTTGGAGCGTCTTGTCGGGTTCGGCAGGACTTTTTTCATGCCTAAGGAGGCGTCCGACATGCGGCAGAAGGCCCAGCTTATGGATGAAGCGGCGCTTTCCAGAGCGCTCATGCGCATCTCCCATGAGATCGTGGAAAAGAACAAGGGCGCGGAGAATATCGTCCTGGTCGGCATACGCCGCCGCGGCGGCCCCATCGCCGAACGCATCCGCGATAATATCAGACGCATCGAAGAGCGGGAAGTTCCCGTCGGCGCCATTGATATCCGCTTTTATCGGGATGATCTGAGCCGCGAAAACGAGCTGCCTGCCGTGCGCAGAACGTCGCTGCCCTTTGACGTGACCGGGAAGGACGTGGTTCTTGCGGACGATGTGATCTTCACCGGGCGCACGGTGCGCGCCGCGATCGAGGCGGTCTTCTCCTGCGGCAGACCCCGCAGCATCCAGCTTGCGGTGCTGGTCGACCGGGGGCACCGGGAGCTGCCCATCCGCCCGGATTACGTGGGCAAGAACGTGCCCAGCTCCCGCACGGAGCTGATTGAGGTTCGCCTTCCCGAGTTTGACGGGGAGACGGGCGTCTGGCTCATGGAGCTTTGATCGTTTGTAACGCGGCGAGAGCCGCTTGCAATACATTTCAATGAAAATCTTACAGAGAGAGGGTTATTGAATGAAGAACAACAACACCATCGACGGGCCCGTGTATGACGCACGTGTGCTCGGCACTCCCAAAATGCTGGTTCTCGGCCTGCAGCACATGTTCGCCATGTTCGGCGCGACCGTGCTTGTCCCGGCCCTGACCGGTCTGGACGTCGCCACGACGCTGCTGTTTGCCGGTCTCGGCACGCTGCTGTTTCACCTGATCACCAAGAAGAAGGTTCCCGCCTTCCTGGGCTCCTCCTTCGCTTTCATCCCCGGCTATGCCGCCATCGCCCCCCACGGCGAGGCTGACCTGCTGGTCTACGCCTGCTGCGGCGTGGCCTGCGTGGGCATCATGTATGCGATCCTGTCCGCACTCTTCAAGACCTACGGCATCAAGAAGGTCATGCGCTTCTTCCCGCCCATCGTCACCGGCCCCATCATCATCGCCATCGGCCTGAACCTCTCCTCCTCCGCCATCTCCAACTGCTCCACCAACTGGCTGATCGCCATCGTCGCCATCGTGGTCGTCATCGGTGCGAACATGTACGGCAAGGGCATGGTCAAGATCGTCCCCATCCTGCTGGGCGTGGTTGTCTCCTACATCTTCGCCGTGATCGTCGATCCCGCCGCCCGCGCCAATGTGGCCTCCGCGGTCGCCTCCGCCAAGTGGTTCGGCCTGCCCATCTACTGGGACCGCACCGTCTTCGGCCTGCTGGGCTCCGGCAAGGTTGACGGCGCGCTGCTGACCTCCGCGCTGCTCACCATCGTGCCCCTGAGCCTTGCCACCATGGTCGAGCATATCGGCGATATCTGCGCCATCTCCTCTACCTGCGAGCAGAATTACCTGGTCGACCCCGGCCTGCACCGCACCCTCCTGGGCGACGGCCTGGCCACCTCCCTGGCTGCCCTCTTCGGCGCCCCCGCCAACACCACCTACGGCGAGAACACCGGCGTTCTGGCGCTCTCCAAGGTCTATGATCCCCGCGTGATCCGCCTCGCGGCCGTGTTCGCCATCATCTTCTCCTTCTGCCCGAAGTTTGCCGCCCTCGTCTCCGCCATGCCCGGCGCCACCATCGGCGGCGTGTCCCTGATCCTCTACGGTATGATCTCCGCTGTCGGCGTGCGCAACGTCGTGGAGAACAAGGTCGACTTCACCAACACCCGCAACGTCATCATCGCCGCCCTGATCCTGGTGCTGGCCATCGGCATCAACTACGCCGGCTCCATCCAGATCGGCATCGTGTCCCTCTCCGGCCTCGCGGTTGCCTCCATCGTGGGCATCCTGCTCAACGCCATCCTGCCCGGCAAGGACTACGAGTTCGGCGTCGACGCCCAGGGCGACACCGCCGTCAACTTCAAGGTCTGATCAAAACAATATAAAACATCAAAACACCTCCGGTCGAATTGACCGGAGGTGTCGTTTTTTCGATATTGTCAGCAGAGCTGGGCGCCGGCGGGAACAGAATCGTCAAGCATGATGAGGTGCAGTTCCTCCTTGCCGTCCACCTCGCGTACGGCGGACAGCAGCATGCCGTTGGAGAGCTGGCCCATCATCTTGCGCGGGGGCAGGTTCAGGATGGCGACCACGGTCTTGCCGATGAGCTGCTCCGGCTCATAGAACTTGTGGATGCCGGAGAGGATCTGGCGGGGTGTGCCGCTGCCGTCGTCGAGCTGGAACTTGAGAAGCTTTTCGCTCTTCTTCACGGCCTCGCAGGCGAGAACCTTGCAGACGCGCATGTCGCACTTGGCAAACTCGTCGATCGTAACCTCGGGCAGGATGGGATTGACCTTGACCTGGGGGCCGTGTGCGGCCTTCTCGGCCTTTTCCAGCTCCTCAAGCATCTTCGCCGCGTCGATGCGGGGGAAGAGGGTCTCGCCCTTGTGGACTTCGACATCGCCGGGCAGGGCGCCGTAATGAAGCGCGCTGTCCCAGGTACGGCAGCTCTCATCCGCGCCGATCTGGGAGAAGGCCTTTTCACAGCTTTCGGGGATGAAGGGCGTGAGCAGGATGAGGGAGACGCGCAGCGCCTCGAGCAGATTGTACATGACGGAGGCGAGGCGCCCCTTCTTGGCCTCGTCCTTGGCGAGCGCCCAGGGCATGGTCTCGTCGATATACTTGTTGGCGCGCTGGATGAGGCGGAAGACCTCCTCAAGCGCCAGGTGGGGCTGGAAGGCGTCCATCTGGGCGGCGTATTTCTCGGGCGCCGCCTTGATGAGAGCGATGAGCTCGTCATCCAGGGCGTCATGCTCGCGCTCTGCGGGGAGCTTTCCGCCGAAGTACTTCTCCACCATGGCGGTGGTGCGGGAGACGAGGTTGCCGAGGTCGTTGGCAAGGTCTGTGTTGATCGTGGAGATCAGCAGCTCGTTGGAGAAGTTGCCGTCGGAGCCGAAGGGGAAGGTGCGCAGCAGGAAGAAGCGCAGCGCGTCCACGCCGAACTTTTCCGCCAGCACGTAGGGGTCGACCACATTGCCCTTGGACTTGGACATCTTGCCGCCGTCGATGACGAGCCAGCCGTGTCCGTAGACCTTCTTGGGCAGGGGTTCGCCCAGGCTCATGAGCATGGCGGGCCAGATGATGGAGTGGAAGCGGACGATCTCCTTGCCCACAATGTGGCAGTCGGCGGGCCAGTACTTCTCGTAGTCGTGGTAGCGGTCGTTCTGATAGCCGAGGGCGGTGATGTAGTTGGAGAGGGCGTCTACCCACACATAGACCACATGGCCCGGATCAAAGTCCACCGGCACGCCCCAGGTGAAGCTGGTGCGGGAGACGCAGAGGTCTTCCAGGCCGGGCTTGATGAAGTTGTTGATCATCTCGTTGACGCGGGAGGCGGGCTCCAGGAAGGTGCCGGACTCCAGCAGCTCCTGCACGGGCTTTGCGTACTTGGAGAGACGGAAGAAGTAGGCCTCCTCCTCGGCGTCGTGCACGGGGCGGCCGCAGTCGGGGCACATGCCGTTGACAAGCTGGCTCTCGGTCCAGAAGCTCTCGCAGGGGGTGCAGTACTTGCCCTTGTAAGCGCCCTTGTAGATGTCGCCGTTGTCATACATCTTTTTGAAGATGCGCTGGATGGACTGGACATGGTAGTCGTCGGTGGTGCGGATGAAGCGGTCGTTGGAGATGTTCATCAGCTTCCACAGATCGAGGATGCCGCCGGGGCCCTCGACGATCCTGTCGACAAACTCCTTGGGCGTGATGCCGGCCTCTTTGGCCTTGGTCTCGATCTTCTGGCCGTGCTCGTCGGTGCCGGTCAGAAACATCACGTCGTAGCCGCGAAGCCTTTTGTAGCGGGCAAAGGCGTCGGTCGCGACCGTGCAGTAGGTGTGGCCGATGTGCAGCTTGTCAGAGGGGTAGTAGATGGGGGTGGTGATGTAGAAGGTCTTCTTGTTTTCCATTCTCTTCTCTCCTGTAACGTTAATTGCTTGTTTTCACATATAGGGATCCTGCGCGGCCGGGGCCGGAGTATTGAACGCGTCGCTCAGGCGCTTTTCAACGCCGACGGGCCACTCGATGTTCTCGTCGTGGAAGTAGTAGACGCTGGTGCTGACATAGGCGGTGTCCAGATAGTTGCCGTCCAGATCGTAGAGGTCGCTGTAGGTCTTCACGTTCCAGCCGATCTGCACGTCCGGGTACTCGGTGTCGTAGATCGGCTCGTCCACATGGTGCAGCTGCACCTTTATGCCGTCAAAGTCCGTGCCCCAGATCTCGATGACAAGGGAGTTTTCGTCTTCGTTGAGGTAGGCGGCAAGCTTGATGGGCAGCTCCCGGTCGTTGCGGAACTTGAAGTCCGGCTGACCCCAACTCACCGTGGCGTCCATGCCATAGTCCAGATACCCGACCTTGAAATAGTGGTTTGTGCGCGAGAGGATCTTGAGACGGGAGTAGAGCGCCGCGCTGTAGAGCGTGGAGGACACCTGGCAGATGCCGCCGCCGAGCTCGGGCACGACCTGCCCGTCGGAATAGGCGTCGGCGTACTGGAAGCCCGCCTCCTGCGTGCGCTTGCCCACCGTGTCGTTATAGGAGAAGCTCTCCCCCGGCAGGAGGACAAGCCCGTCAAGCTTCGAGGCGGCAAGGCGGATGTTGTTGATGCGCTCGTTTGTGGAGCCGGAGTAGTAGGTCATCTGCGCGCCCAGCAGATCGCGGAACAAAAGCTCCTTGAGCTGCGCGGCGGTGTACTGGGGCTCAGTGATCTCCAGCGGAATGACGACCTCCTCACCGACTTTGGCGGCCTGCCAGCGCTGCATGGCGTCTTCCACGCCGAAGCTCACGCCGACCACCTCGGGCACGACCTCAAAGGACTCGGAATAATGGGCGCTCTCGGCCTCGGTGCAGATCGCCTGGTAGAGCTGCTCAAAGTTGGGGGCGGGGGCTTCGGTCTTGAGCTTGTCAAAGCTGAGACTCTTTTCCCCTGCGCGCAGCGCCTTCTCGATCGCGTCAGAGAGGGCGTCGGTGTCGAGCTCCACGCCGGTCGCGCCCTTGAAGAGCACAAGCTTGGCGCTGTCCGTATCGACCGCGTACGGGGTCTTGCTGCGCAGGGCGCTGTCCAGGTTCAGGATGCCCTGGTCGATGCAGGACTGAATATAGCTTTTGTCCAGTGTCCGCTCATCGGAGATGACGTCCACGGGGCTGATGTGGTTGACAAGCCAGCGCCAGAGATTGGAAAACACGTTCCCGTCATGCCCGTAGGCCGCGGCGGCCGCGACGGCCTGCTCCCGGCTCAATGCCGCGCCGGAGCGCAGATAATCCACCTCAAAGCCCGCCCCGGCGGGGAGGGTGACGGCAAGCTTTTCGTTTTCATAGGCGTCCCATTTGGCGTCGCGCAGGGCGGCGTCGGTCTGCTCCGGCGTCATGTCGCCGACGAAGACCCGATCCACATAGACCTGGGGGAGATTGCGGCCGTTCACGCTCAGCGTATAGCCCCAGACGGCGGCGCCGCTGACCAGCAGCACCGCAAGGCACAGCACCAGCACCAGCTTCATGACTGCGCGCTTGGCCCGGCTTCTCGGCTTCGGCTTCGGCGGCTCGGAAGATTTTTTCTCCTGGCTGCCCGATATTTTGTTGTTCATCAGCTTATCGTATTGATCGTGCAAGGTTCATCCCTCAGTCTTTTTCTTTTGTTCGTAGAGCTCGGCAAAAAGCTCCTCCTCGCCCTTGGGCAGATCCACCCGGCGGGCGGCGTAGTCGGCCTCGCTGATCCAGGGCGAACCCTCGATCCGGCCGTTGGCCTGGGTTTCCAGCAGGATCCCGATCAGGGTGTTCGAGATCAGAAAGCCCGGCACCGTGAAGTGGTAGCGGTCCTCGGTCTGCTTGACCCAGCCCTTTTCCTTGAACGCCTCCATCACCTGCCCGATGGGGCGCCAGTCGCACTGGGTGCGCGTGACATAGTCGTAGCGGGAGATGCCCCGCGAGGTGCGCATGGCGAGCATCACATACTCCACCGCGCGCTCGAGGGGGCTGACCTCCTCATACTCGTCCACAATGCTGACTTTGCGGTGGACGCCGGAGATATATTCCCGGAGATCCTTGATGAAGCTGTAGCGGATATTGCCCACGCAGGAGTGGGCGCCGGGGCCGAAGCTGATGTAGTCGTCCATGTTCCAGTATTTCAGGTTGTGGCGCGACTCAAAGCCCGGGGCGGCGAAGTTGGAGATCTCGTACTGCTTGTAGCCGTAGCGCTCCAGCATCTCGGCGGCGTAGGAGTACATGTCCGCCTGCTCGTCGTCATCCGGCAGAATGGGGGAGTCCTTGTACTCCCTGTACATTTTTGTCCCCGGCTCCAGCTTGAGACCGTAGCAGGAGATATGCTCCGGGTGCATCTCCACGATTTTGGCAAGCGTGTCGGCCCAGTCGCGCTTGGTCTGACTCGGCAGGCCGTACATGAGGTCGAGACTCACGTTGTCAAAGCCCGCGCTTCTCGCGTCGCGGAAGGCCTTCTGCGCCTGCTGGAAGCTGTGGCGGCGGCCGATGAGCTTTAAGAGATTGTTGTCAGTCGCCTGTACGCCGATGGAGATGCGGTTGACGCCCTCCTGCCGCAGGAGCTTGAGCGCCGTGGGGCTGAGGGAATCGGGATTGCACTCCACGCTGATCTCGCCGTCAAGGCGCACGTTGCCGTTGAGCTTGAGCTGATCGAGGATCTGCACCAGCCTGTCGGCCCCGTAAAAGCTCGGCGTACCGCCGCCAAAGTAGATGGAATCCACCTCATAACTCTTGATGGAGTGGGACGACTCCTTGATATGCTCCAGCAGCGCCTGCTGATACTCCGGCATCAGATAGTCGCAGCCCGCGAGGGAATAAAAGTCGCAGTAGCTGCACTTCGAGGCGCAGAAGGGGATATGAATATAGATGCCAAGTCTTGGTCTCATGATAATCTCCAAACCTTACAGGCTCCCCTTTCAAGGGGAGCTGGCACGGCGCGCGTCCGCCCGCGGCGTGACTGAGGGGTCGTGCCGTCTTGTACAAACCCCTTCCACCGCGCAGAAATCGATCCCTCCGGCCTTCGGCCACCTCCCTTTTTCCAAAGGGAGGTAAGATGTGGAAGGAATCAGAACAGCTCCGCGACCTCGGACGCAAATGCCGCCGGATCTTCGATCTCGGCGCCGGCCAGAAGCTCGGCCAGGCGCGCGAGGATCAGGGCCATGCTCTTTGCCTTGTCCTTATCTCCGCTGTCGTAAGCGCCTTTCAGCGCGGCAAAGGCCTTGTGCTCGGGGTTCAGCTCCAGGACGCGGGTCGCGCGGATATTGCGCATCTCGGGGCTCGGGCCGCGGCGGAAGTATTTCTCCATCTCGAGGGTCAGCCCCCCCTCGGTGGTCAGGCAGCAGGGCTGGGAGGCGAGCTTCCGGCTCAGGCGAACCTTGCTGACCGCCTCGCCCACGGATTCCTTGACGAAATCCAGCAGCTCCTTGTTCTCGATATTTTGCTCCTCGGCGGCCTTCTTCTCCTCCTCGGTGTCAAAGCCGAGATCGTCCGTCACAACGTTGCAGAAGCTCTTGCCGTCCTGGTCGTGCAGGGCCTCCAGCACCATCTCGTCGATGGGGGTGGTCAGGCACAGGATCTCATAGCCGCGCCGGCGCACCTCCTCACACTGGGGCAGGCTCAGGGCGTGCTTGACAGAATCGGAGCTTGCGTAGTAGATGACCTTCTGGCTCTCGGGCATGGCCTCGACATACTCCTTGAGGGTCATCTGGTGATCCTCGGAGGTGTAAAAGATCAGCAGGTCGCGCAGGAAATCCTTGTAGCGGCCGTATTCGTCGCATACGCCGCACTTGATGTGTACGCCGTAGTTGCGGAAAAATTCCTCATACTTGGGCCGATCCTCGCGCATGAGCTTTTCAAGCTCGCCCTTGATGCGCTTTTCAATGTTCTGGCCCATGATCTTGAGCTGGCGGTCGTGCTGCAGCAGCTCTCTCGAAATGTTCAGGGACAGGTCGGGGGAGTCCACAACGCCCTTGACAAACTCAAAGTAGTCGTGTACCAGCTTGTCGCACTCCTCCATGATCATGACGCCGTTGGAATAGAGCGTGATGCCGCCCTTGGTCTCGCCGTAGAACTGGCTGCCGTGCTCCTCGCCGGGGACAAAGAGCATGGCCTTGTAGCTGACCGTACCCTCGGCATTGATGCGCACCAGGGCGCAGGGATCCTTGATGTCGTGGTGCTTCTCCTTGTACCAGGCGATGCAGTCGTCGTCCGTGACCTCACCCTTCGAGCGCTGCCAGATGGGGATCATGGAATTGATGGTCTCTTCCTGCTTGACGGTGCGGTAAGCCGTCTTGGGTGTGCCGTCGTCGTTTTTCTCGCCGGTCTCGTAGCTCTCGCTGCGCTCGACCTCCATGATGATGGGCCAGCGCACATAGTCGGAATACTTCTTGATGAGCGCGCGCAGCTTCCAGCTCTCGAGAAAGCTGCCGTAGATCTCCTCCTCACTGTCGGGCTTGAGGTGCATGATGACCTCGGTGCCGACCGCGTCGCGGTCGATCTCGGTGACGGTGTAGCCGTCCGCGCCGGAAGATTCCCACTTGACGCCCTTTTCCTCGCCGTACTTGCGGGTCAGGACGGTGACCTTGTCGGCCACCATGAAGGCGGAATAAAAGCCCACGCCGAATTGACCGATGATGCTGAGATCCTCGGCCTTGGAGCTGTCCATCTCGGCCTTGAAGGCGCCGGAGCCGGATTTTGCGATGATGCCGAGGTTGTTTTCCGCCTCCTGCATGCTCATGCCGATGCCGTTATCCTTGACCGTGATGGTGCGCGCGTCCTTGTCGGCGCTCACGTCGATGCGAAAGTCCGCGCGGTTGAGCCCCACGTTCTCGTCCGTCAGGGACAGGTAGCAGAGCTTGTCGATGGCGTCGGAGGCGTTGGAGATGATTTCCCGCAGGAAGATCTCCTTGTTGGTGTATATGGAGTTGATCATCAGATCAAGCAGGCGTTTGGATTCCGCTTTGAATTGCTTTTTAGACATGGTATTTGGTTCCTCCGTATGATAATTTGTTCCGTAAACACATAGTATATCACGTTTAACGGGAAATTCAACAGGCCGGAACCGGATGCGCCGCGAAATTTACCGTTTGATAACATTCAACACACAAATCCGGGGCGATTTCGCCCCGGATCGTTTTTGTCTTGTTTGTCACCCCGAGCGGGAGCGCAGGATCGCATCGCCCGGGCATCCCGTGCAGGATGCTTCGGCATTGCGTCTCAGAATGACACGCGCATGTTCATACTGCTTTTCACAGCGCGTCAGCGCGTGGAAAACAGTATCAGTGCTTGCCCTGGTAGTTGGCGGGCGCTTTTTTCTTCGCTGCGCCCTCAGGCAGAGCGTGGCGTCCGCCGGTGCGGGCGGAGGCGGCAGGCCGGGCGCTCTCTGTATCGGCAGCGACCGCGCGGCGTGTGCGCGCCGGTGCGGCAGGCTTCTCGGGTGCGGCCTCTTTGACGGCGGGCGCGGCGACCTTCACGTCTTCGTCGCCGGCAGCTTCGGCGGCAGCCGCGCCGCGGCGCTTCGCGGGATAGGTCTTCACATCGTCGTCAGCGGCAGGGGCCTCGTCAGCCGCGGGAGCTTTGCGGGCCGCGGGCTTTTTGGCCCCGCGTTTCGCGCTCTTCCCGGAGAAAATATCCCGGATGTCAAAGTCCAGGAGAAGAGCGAAGAACGGCACCTTGCTGCGCTTGCGTCTCAGGAAGCGGAAGATGAGCTGGGTGATGACCCAGGCGATCACGCCGGACAGAACGCCGATGATCATGGCCGCCACAACGTCGCTGGGGTAGTGCGCCATGAGGTAGGTGCGGGAGATCATCATCAGCAGGACGGCGATCACCGAGGGAACGATCCACTTTTTGCCGCGCATGAGGGTGATCGCCGTCATGCCTGCGGCACAGGCCGTCACATGTCCCGATGGGAAGGAGAAGCCGTCCTCCGCCACGGAGCCGGCCGCCATCCACCAGAGCTCGTATTCCACATCGCCGCTCAGGAAGGGGCGGATGCGGGCAATCATGTCCTTGAGGATGATGTTGCTGATGAGCGCACCGCAGCAGACTGCGCCAAAGATGCACACGCCCAGATCGCGCGTTTTGGCGAACAGAATGAACAGCAGCGCCAGCAGGAAGAAGGGCCAGCCCTTCTCGCCAAGGAAGGAAATCGCACGCATCAGCGGCGTCAGAATACCGCCTGCATGCTCAGCAAACCAGTGCTGGATGGATAAAAACAGGTGATCAAATCCGGCAAGACCGGAGTCAAGCCAGAGCGCAGCTGCGGATGGATACATAGAGCAACCCTCTTTTCGTAACTTGTCGTAACCACTATACACCAGCATGTTACAAATTGCAAGCACTTTCCTCAAAAAAACGGAGCGTTGTCAAGCGCACGGTTTCGTGGTATTATCGTTATAATAAAGATATGTCAGGAGCTGATGATCCATGAATCTCAAAAAGGTTCTGCTGACGATTGCGCTGGCGCTGGTGCTGGTCTGGCTCTTCCTCCCCGACACAAACAGCACGGTCCCTGCCGCGGCGCCGTCTGCCGCCCCGCCGACCGACGCGCTTTCGCTCGTTTCGCCTTCTCCGTCGAACGCGCCGCTGCCGACCCTTGCGCCCACACCTGATCCCAAAGAGACGCCGAAGCCGCTCGGTACGGACAGCCCGAGCGACGCGGGAAAAGAGCTGGATGAAAACGAGAGCTATACATCCAAGGACGATCTGGCGCTCTATATCCACACCTTCGGCCACCTTCCCAATAACTTCATCAAGAAGAAGGAGGCCGAGGCCCTCGGCTGGAGCGGCGGCCCGGTGGATCGGGTGCTGCCCGGCATGTGCATCGGCGGGGACTACTTCGGCAATTACGAGGGGCTGCTGCCAAAGGCCAAGGGCCGCCGCTGGACGGAGTGCGACGTGAACACCCTCGGCAAGAAGTCCCGCGGGAATGAGCGCATCATCTTCTCCAACGACGGACTCATCTATTATACCGGCGACCACTACGAGAGTTTCGAGCAGCTCTACTGAGCAGCGATTCGACACGTTTCGACAAAGGTCCGGCAAAAAACCTGTAGTTTTCCGGAAATACATGTTGAAAGATAGCTGAATATAGAATATTATGTCAACAAGTTATCCCGATTGTTCGACAGTATTCTGTTGTCGCAAAACTTGCGCTTATGGTAAATTTATACCGACAAACGCGATGAACGAAGCCATTGTGAGAAACGCTTCAGCCTCTATCGCAACATGGGAGGATTACAATTATGGAAACGAAGATACGCATACTCACCGTCGACCCGAATCGGGAATTCTGCCGGCAGCTGACCGAGCTTGTCGCGGCGGAGGGGGATATGGAGGTTGTCGGCACGGCGGCCGACGGGCTGGAGGCGCTGGAGCGCGCGGCGGAGCTGAAGCCGGATCTGATCCTGCTGGAGCTGGTGCTGCCGAAGCTGGACGGGCTTGAGGTGCTGCGCCGTCTGCCGGGCAAGGGCGAAAACTGCCGTGTGATCGTGCTGTCGGGCTTTGTCAACGGCAAGGTCATTGCCGAGTGCTCCGACTGCGGGGCGGACTACTTTATCCCCAAGCCCTGCGATATCCAGTCGCTCATCAGCCGTATCCGGCAGCTCAATTTCGATCTGCCGCGCACCCCGGGCGTGGGCGTGGACTTTCGCAAGAGCGCCGAGGCTGCGCGCACCGACGCGGATCTGGAGGCCATCGTCACGGATATCATCCATGAGATCGGCGTACCCGCGCACATCAAGGGCTACCAGTATCTGCGCGAGGCCATCATCCTCACCATCAAGGACATGGACATGATCAACGCCGTCACCAAGGTGCTCTATCCCGAGGTGGCCAAGCGCTTCGGCACTACGCCCTCCCGTGTCGAGCGCGCCATCCGCCACGCCATCGAGGTGGCCTGGGACCGCGGCGACGTGGAGACCCTGCAAAGGTTCTTCGGCTACACCGTGAGCGGCATCAAGGGAAAGCCGACGAATTCCGAATTTATCGCCATGATCGCGGACAATCTCAGCCTCAAACGCAAGCACGCCGTGCGGTGAGTCTTGCCTCCCCCAGCCGCCTGCGGCGTCCGGGGGAGGGGGACCGCTTCAGCGGTGGAAGGGGTCCGCAGCCGCAGCGCTTTGGGAATTGGGCATGATTAGAAGAAACCAATGAACCCTATAAAAGTATGTGTGATTGCGGACTGAAACACCAATAAATATTTTTGCCTGAACCAATGAATTCCTCCTGTTTGTTGCCTGTCAAAAAGACCAACAAACAGGAGGATTTATTGCTATGTTCAACATCAATCTGGATTACAACAATGGAGCCTTTTCCGTACCCGGAAACGCCAAAAAACACAGCCTCCGCGAAAGCGGAGGCTGTCAATGCGCGCGGTTTTTGTTTTCGCAGCACGGGTTTGCGGCGGCGCTTACAGGCTCTGCCGATCCGCAAAGGCGCGGTTTTTGTAATACGGGTCGCCGGTCACGTCGCGCATGATCTCGATCTCCGGCGGGAGCGCCACGGGGTCGGCGCCGAAGGCGAAGAGGATCGCCTTGTCTTTCGCGAAGGGGTAGATGTCCAGCTCCATGCGGTGCCCGCCGTACTCAAAGCGGTACTTGAGCTTGCGCACGCTGCGAAGACTCAGATCCGCCTCCATGAGATAGGCGACATAGTCCTTCTCGGAGATGGGCCGCTCGGTCACCCAGCGGGTGCCGTCGTCCCCGACGCGCTTGGTGGTGTAGAAGAAAAGCTGGTCGCCGAGACTCGACTGCTGGCGGATGCGCCGCTCGATCTCCGGGTCGGAGGAGAGCAGATAGGTCTGCATCATCTCAATGGGCAGGGCGCTGTACTTGCGGCTGAGCTCCTCGCAGTCCGGCATGCGGACAAGATACTTCTTCTTGCCGGGCTCCGGCGCGCTCTGACCCAGGATGCGGTAGATCTGCGCGACGGCGCGGTTGATTTTATCCTCAAAGTCCACGGAGTTGTCGATGACATAGTGGTTTGGGTGCGGCGACCAGGCGCGAAGCGTCTTGTCGTCGGCAATGCGGGCGTCCTCGATGCTCTCGTAGCGGGCGGCGTTGCCGTAGTTATAGGCGTACTCCGCCCCCTTGGCGCAGGTCACCAGATGCAGCACCGCGTCATAATGGCCCAGGATCTCCGACTCGGTGCAGCCGAAGTGGGCGAGAGTCAGGGCAAACTGCTCATCCGTGACGTAGGCCTTGTCGTCCAGCACGGCGCGGTCATAGAGGATGAGCACCTTTTCCTCCGGAATCGTCTGGGCGGCCTTGAGGGCAAGGCGCTCCTTGTGAAGCTGATCCTCCACCACGAAGAACTGGAAATCCTCCATGGACATGCAGTTGGGGAAGGGCCCGACGCCGAAGCCGGAGATCAGCTCCGTCGCGGTTTCGGGGATGGTGATGACCTTCCAGCCATCTTCACTCTTAAACTCCTTGAGAACGCGGCTGATGAGCGTCGTCTTGCCCGCTGCGGGGCCGCCGGTCAGAACGATTTTTGTGATCTGCTTGGCCATGGGGGTTCCCCTCCTTGATTGTTTTCGTTGTTTTTCTTTATCTGATATTGTAACATCTTCCCTTATTTTTTTCAATGAAAAAGCGCAGGCTTTCTATTGTGAGAAAGGGAGATTTCCTTCCTTGTTTTTCAAGCGCCGCGCGGCGACATATTCCGCCTCCGCCACGGGAAACTATACACAGCAAACCCTTGACGCGGTGGGAAAGTGGGGAAATTTGTGCCGGAAATCCCGCAAAATGCGCCTGCAGGAACATGTCGAGTCTTGACGAAAAGAGAATTTAGATGTATTATGTAAAGAGTAAATCAGGCTTGTCAGCCTCTCGCTATTGAAACAGAACGGAGGAACCCGTTATGCCCATGATCCCCGAAGTAAAATGTCGCCGCTGCGGCGAGACATTTTCTTCCTTGCGCAGCCGCTGCCCGAACTGCGGCACCCGCCGGGTAACCCAGAGCAGCCGCACGCCGAGTCCGACGCCCGGAACTGTGCAGGGCACCGCCGCCTATGAGCGCGCGGAAACCAATACCAAATGGCAGATCATCTTCGGCCTGATCCTGGTCGCCGCCGTTGTCCTGGCCGTCATCGTCATGGTCACCACCAGCCTTGAGGGCGCGGACGTCAAGCAGCAGACCACCGTCATCACGCCGCCCATTGTTACCGAGTATATCCCGCCCATCGAAGAGCCTCCCACGCCGCCTCCCACGCCCACACCCACGGTTGAGGGTCTGCGTGTCATGTTCTTCACCACCGAGATCCAGAACGACTTCACCATCTGGGTGGACGATCCCATCGACCTGACCGTGCAGGTCATGCCGCTGACGCTGCAGGGTCTGCAGGTAAGCTGGCGCTCCAGCAATCCGGAGATCCTGACCGTCGAGAGTACGGACGAGTATGCCGTACATGTGGAATGCCACGACAACGGCAGCCTTCCCAGCTCCGCCAAGCTCACGCTCACCTGCGCAGGCTTCGAGAAGGAGCTCACAGTCTATTGCCGCCCGGCAAAGTAAAAGCGCAAAGCCCAAACTGCCCCGCCACCCGGCGGGGCAGTTTTTCATAGCCTCAATTGTCAACCTTTATTTCAACAGTTGGTTGACAATCGGTATATTTCTGTGCTATGATCCGCCTAAAAGGAGGGATTTTCCCATGAACAGCAAATTTACCACCCGCGATCTTGCGACCATCGCCATGGGCGTGGCGCTGATCGCCGTATGCTCCTGGATTTCGATTCCGACGACGATCCCCTTCACCATGCAGACCTTTGCCGTGTGTCTCGTGACGGCGCTCTTCGGCCTGCGCCGCGGCATGTGGACGGTCGTGTGCTACATCCTGCTCGGCGCGGTGGGCGCGCCGGTCTTCTCCGGCTTCAAGGGCGGCCTCGGCGCGCTGATGGGGCCCACGGGCGGTTATATCATCGGCTTTTTATTCACGGCGCTCATTGTCGGTCTCGCCACGGAGAAGTTCGGGCGGAGCTTCTGGGTGCTGGTCGTGTCCATGGCTCTCGGCATCCTGGTGTGTTACGCTTTCGGCACGGCCTGGTTCATGTACGTCTACGCGAGAAAGACCGGCCCGATCAGCCTCGGCACCGCGCTCGGCTGGTGCGTGATCCCCTACCTGCTGCCGGACGCGGTCAAGATCGTGCTGGCAAGCGCCCTGGTGGGGCGGCTCTACCCGCTGGTAAACCGTGAGGTACGCGCGGCATGACACGCGACGACGTTCTGAAATACCTCTGGAAAAACGCGGACGACTATGTCTCCGGGTCAGAGCTTGCGCGAAAGCTCTGCATCAGCCGCACGGCGGTGTGGAAGGCCATCGGACAGCTCCGGGACGAGGGCTATGAGATCGAATCCCAGCCCAAGCGCGGCTACCGCCTGCGCTCGGTGAGCGACGTGCTGAGTGTCGACGGCATCCGCCGCCACCTGCGGCATAAGGAACTGCAGGTGCAGGTATACAAGACCATCAGCTCCACCAATACCGTGCTCAAGGGTCTCGCTGCCGAGGGGGCGCCCGCCGGGCTTGCCCTGGTTGCCGAGGAGCAGACTGTGGGCCGCGGGCGCATGGGGCGCAGCTTCTACTCTCCGCCCGACAGCGGCTTATATCTGAGCCTCCTGCTGCGCCCGGAGATGCAGGCTGCGGACGCCACGCGCCTGACCGCCTGCGCCGCGGTGGCCGTGGTCGAAGCGATCGAAGCGCTCTCGGGGAGAGAGGCGCAGATCAAGTGGGTCAATGATATTTTTGTCGGCGGGCGCAAGGTCTGCGGCATTCTCACCGAGGCCAGCGTCGACTGCGAGAGCGGCATGATGCACTATGTGATCGTCGGCATCGGTGTCAACACCCATGTCCCTGACGGGGACTTTCCCGAGGAGCTGCGCGGCATCGCCGGGGCAGCCTTCGGTTCCGAGCCCGTGCCGGAGCTGCGCTGCCGGCTTGCGGCGGAGATCCTGGATCGGCTGTCGGACTATGCGCCGAACCCTTCCGCCCCCGAAATCTTCGAGGGCTATCGCAGGCGCTCGCTGGTGCTGGGAAGGGAGATCAACATTCTCTCTCCCGGCCGGGAGCCGGAGCCTGCCACGGCGCTTGAGCTCGGGGAGGACTATTCTCTGCTGGCCCGCCTGCCGGACGGCAGCACCCGCCGCCTCAACTCCGGCGAGGTAAGCGTGAAGATTTAAACGGGCATAAAAAATGACTGCAGCAAAACGTTTCCCCATTTTGTCAGCCTGAGGAACGAAGTGACGAAGGATCTTTTTTTGAAGGTTTCTGCAAGCTTTCAAAAAGATCCTTCGCTTACGCTCAGGATGACAGGCGTTTTGCCACAGTCATTTTTCGTTTAAAATGCTTTTATTCGATGGGCTTGCCGTCTGCGGTGAACAGGGGCAGCGGGGCGAGGACGATGATGTCGTCGCGCTTGGCGGCGGCGCCCTCGGCCAGGACAGCCATGCGGCCCGCCACGATGCCGCCGGCCTTGGTGACCAGCTCCTCAACGGCATGCAGGGACTCGCCGGTGGAGATCACGTCGTCCACGATGAGCATGCGCTTGCCCTTGATGAAGGCGGCGTCCTCGGCGTCCAGCACGAGATGCTGCACACCCTTGGTGGTGATGGATCTGACCGTGACCTCAAAGGTGCCCTGCATGTAGGCCTTCGCGCCCTTGCGGGCGACGAAGTAGCGCTCTGCCGCGCTCTGCCGCGCCATCTCATAGCCGAGGGGGATGGCCTTGGCTTCGGGCGCGATGATGTAGTCATATTCCGGCGCGCGCTTTAAAAGCTCCGCCGCGCAATGGACAGTCAGCTCAACATCGCCGAACATGACGAAAGCGCCGATGCACAAATTCTCATTGAGCTTGCACAGGGGCAGTTCGCGCTTCAAGCCGGCAATGTCCATTTCGTAAGTCATTTTGTATTCCTCCTGAGAAGTATTTTTATAACGGGATCATTTTACCGTATCTGCGCGAAAAATCAAGAGGCAAAACAAAGATCCGTGCGGCGAACCGCACGGACCTTCGTTTGGGAGAAAAGAGAGGATTTATAGGAGAAAGAAAAGTAGCAATTTCAGAGCCGATCAGCCGGGCCGATCCTCGTCAAAGACGACGGACACGGTGTGGCTGGAATCGGCGCGGTAGAAGTCGACCTCTACCGTTTCGCCGGCAGCATACTGCTTCACGGCGGAGCGCAGATCATCATAGCGGCGGATCTTGTAGCTGCCGACCCGGGTGATGATATCGCCCGCCTCGATGCCGGCCGCTTCCGCGCAGCCGCCCGCTTCCACGCTGTCCACATACGCCCCCACGGGCCAGCCGTAATACTGGGCGTACATCTCGTTATATTTGGTGTTGGCGCTCACGCCGAGGTGGGCCTTGCCGGTCACATAGCCGCTGGTCAGCAGATCCTTGGCGATGCTGGCAGCGTCGTTGATGGGAATGGCGAAGCCGATGCCCTCCACGCCGGAGCTTTTATACTTGGCGGTGACGATGCCCACAACCTCGCCCCGGGCGTTATACACGGGGCCGCCGGAGTTGCCGGAGTTGACGGCGGCGTCGATCTGGAACATGGAGATGGAGTCGCCGTTGGACTCGGTGACGATGCGGCGATCCTTGGCGCTCACATGACCGGTGGTCATGGAGAACTCCAGCTCGCCGAGGGGGTTGCCGACGGCGTAGATCGTGTCGCCCACGCGCATGCTCTCGCTGTTGCCGAGGGTGACGGGGCTGAGCCCGTCCGCGTCGATCTTGAGGATGGCCACGTCGTTGTCGGACTCCACGCCGACGATCTGCGCGCTGTAGCGCGTCCCGTCGTGCAGGATCACATTCACGTCGATGCCCGCCCGATAGGCGTCCTCAATGACGTGGTAGTTGGTCATGATGTACCCGTCCGCCGTGATAATGAAGCCGGAGCCGCTGACAGCGGCGGAGGAACGCATGCCGAAATAGTTGGTGTAGGTGACTTCCGTCGTGATGCCGACGACCTGCTGACAGGCCATGTCGTAGAGATCGCCCGCGCTCATGACCCCGCCGTAGGCGGTTTCAGTGGCGTTCACGCTCCCGGCGCTGCCGCCGGTACTCTGCATGAGGACGATCTGATTGGAGCCGGAGCTGAGCTTATCAACGCTCTGCTCGAGGCTGCCGACCCGGCGGTCCATGACGGAGCCGACGAGGTACGCCCCGCCGACGCTGCCGAGCATTGTGCACAGCAGGCAGCAGGCGATCAAAGCGCCGAGGCCCACGCCCTTTTTGGATTTCGCGCTCCGCTCTGTCCGGGGCGTTCTCTCGGGCGGTGTATAGTAACGCGGAGGCGTGGTACTCTCGCCCTCGCGGACATAGTGCGCGTCGGAATAAACGCGCTGGGAATAACCGTTTCTGAAGTGATATTCGCCGTTGACCCTGTCGGTCTCTTCGCCCTGCGGGTTTTCGTTCACCGGCCTGTTTTCTTCCGGATCGAACATTGTTTTACCTTCTTGCTATAGAATTCTGTTGAAGCTGTCCCGCTTTTGTTTACGCCCATAATATAGGCGAAATTTATGACCTTGTCATGAACAAAGCGACAAGAATTTATAAACGATCTTGGAAGCGTTACCGGCCGAAGAGCAGCATGCAGATCCCCATCAGCACCGGCTGGTGCAGCATGTAGACCCAGAGCGTTCTGCGCCCGAGGACGGAGAGCAGGGGGATCTTTGTGCGCGCGAGGCGCTGCCAGTCCGGGCGGCTTTGAAAAAGCTTCCCCGGAAACCAGCCGCAGAGAAACAGCAGATACCAGGGCAGCATGGGGAAATAATCGCTGGAGCGGAAGGCCTGGTCGGGAAAGCCCAGCGGGGCAAGGATGCGATAACGGTAAAGGCCTGCCGGTAGTCTCCACGTCCAGGAGCCCAGGCCGATCACGCCGCTGTCGACATGCCGCAGCAGCAGAAACAGCAGAAAGCACACCGCAAGGCCCACGGCCGGATTGCACCTGTGCAGCGCCTTTTCCAGCGGGATCGTCAGCAGCACGGCGCAGCCCATGAAGCTCAGAATGCCGAACCGGATGGCCTCGGACGGCATGACGATGAGCGTGACGGCGGTGATGACAAGGCCGCAGAGATTCAGCAGCAAGCCCCGGCGCAGATTGTTCCTTTTTCCCCAGTGGAAGGAGAAGCCCGCAATCAGGATGAACGACCAGCAGATATATTGCTGCCAGAGGTGCACCCCGGGCCGCAGATACCAGGTCGGGTCTCGGCCGTAAACCACGTTCACATCATAGAGAAAGTGCATCCCCAGCATATTCAAAAGCGCAAGACCCCGCAGCGCGTCGATGAGATGATAACGCTTTTTCTCCGGCACAGACGTCCCTCCTTCGGTGAGATTGGGAATACTATACCCCGCCCGCGGCGCAATTGCAATCAAAAGAACCGTTGAGCCGCGCGGGGATTTGTGGTACAATCGCAGACAAGAACGCTTTATTTGAGGGTACGCGCCTATGAACAAGACCGAAGAAAACAGCTTTTCCAGGCTCCGCCAGCGGGTTTTCCGCATGGTGTCCGTCGGCGTGGTGGACGATCCCATCAACGGCAGCTATGATATCATCAGCACCCTGGCCCTGATAATCAACCTTGTGGCCGCCTTCGCCTCCACCTTCGACAACGTGCGCGCGGCCATGGGGCCGACGCTCGACAGGATCGAAGCCGTCACGGTGGCTTTCTTCGCCTTAGACTATGTGCTGCGGCTTTGGACGGCAAAATACCTCTATCCGGATCTCCCGGAGGGGAAGGCCCTGCTGAAGTATATCTTTTCCTTCTCCGGCATTGTGGATCTGCTGTCCTTCCTGCCGTATTATCTGCCGGTGTTCTTCCCGTCGGGGGCGGTGGTGTTCCGCCTGTTTCGCATCGCGCGCATCTTCCGCCTGTTTCGCATCAACGCCTATTACGATTCCCTCAATGTCATTACCGAGGTCATCGTCGGCAAAAAGCAGCAGCTTTTATCCTCGCTCTTCATTCTCGGCGTGCTGATGCTGGCGTCGAGTCTGTGCATGTATTCGCTGGAGCATGACGCCCAGCCGACCGTCTTCAAAAACGCCTTCTCCGGCATCTGGTGGTCGGTCTCCACGCTGCTCACCGTGGGCTACGGCGACATTTACCCCATCACGCCGCTCGGCAAGCTCATGAGCATCATCATCACCTTCCTCGGCGTCCTGATGGCGGCGATCCCCACCGGTATCATCAGCGCCGGCTTTGTCGAGCAGTACTCCCGTCTCAAGCGCATGGGAGAGGAGACGGAGCTTCATTTCATCGATGTGGAGCTCGGCGTGCGCGATGCCTGGACGGGCAAGCTCATCCGGGATCTGCAGCTTCCGCGCGGCATGCTGATCGCGGCAGTCCACCGGCACGGGGAGACCATGGTGCCCAAGGGCGACGTGATCCTCAAGGCGGGCGACCGCCTGGTCATCTGCGCCGAAGCCCACAAGACGGATCAGAACATCAACCTCAGCGAGGTTGTGCTGAGCCGGGATCACGAGTGGAACGGCAGCCTGATCCGGGATCTGGACATCTCCCGCCAGACGCATATCGTCATGGTGCGCCGCCGGGGAACCATGCTGGTGCCCCACGGCAGCATGAAGCTGCAGGAGGGGGACACGGTGATCCTCTACAGCAAGGAGCGAGCGCGTGAGGCAAAATTTTAAGCAACAGGAAAAGCTGGCATCCTGCCTGGGAATGCCAGCTTTTCTTATGCAGTATATAGTTTACTCCACCGTGACAAGTCCGTCCTCGCCGATGGTGACGGTCATGCCGGTTTGGACATAATCCAGGAATTCGTCGCCCAGCATGTCCACCACGGGCATGGAGGCGTCCGTCCACACATCGCCCAGGATCGCGCCGGAGGCGGCCAGGGAGTCGATGGGCTTGGAAAAGAGCATGCAGGCCGGCTGCTTGCCGATGGCGCAGGCGGTATAGAGAACCATCCCGCCGGTGGTGGAGCCGATGGTCATGGGCAGGCACAGGGCCTTGCCGAGCATGGGCTTTTTATAGATGTCGGCGTTGTTCTGGTCGCCGCACTTGACCTGCTTGTCGCCGAACATCAGGGCCATCTGGAAGCTTGCCAGGGTATTGAAGCCGCCGCGGCTTACCAGCGCCTCCGCCTTACAGGTGCCGGGCACAATGACGCGGCCTTGGAACTGCTTCATGCTTTTCCCTCCTTCCCGGTGATGATGTCAAGGATCTCGCCCTCCGTATAGAAGCGGGCGCTGGTGTAGGTGCGCAGCTTGTTGGAGCAGGTGATGACCGGCTTTTTCTTGCAGAGGGGATTGTTCATGTACATGAGCGGACAGATGTAGCTGATGATGACGCCGTAGCTGCGAAGCCGCGCGGCGACGGTGCCCTTCTCCGCCTCGCGGATCACGGCGGGAGAGGTGGTGAAGACCGTGGGCACACTGATACGGCTCATGCCGTTTGCGCGAAGCTTCTTCTCGATCCTGCCGCACCAGTCCTCCATCTGGGTGAGCGTCAGGTGCGGGCAGCCCACGAAGCAGAGCGCCGGGGCGGCGTCCGGATTCTTCCACACAACAGGGTAGCTCGCCTTGACGCGCCGGAGCTCCTCATCGTCGATGACGTAGACCTGCGCGCCCTCTTTGATGAGCGCCTCGCCCTGCTTCTTCGCCTCGGGGGTGAGGCCGTCGATGTGGTAAAGGCCCACCGCGCCGTTGGAGGCCGTGGCCGCGCCGAAGTCCTTGAGATAGGAGCAGGCCTCCTCATTGAGTTCGGTTCCCAGCCACTTGTCAAGGCCCTTGACATAGGGAACCTCTTCCATGACCTTCATCCCGATGGCGGAGCCGAGAAGCTGGGCCTCGGGCTTTTCCTTGCACTTGACCTCCACGACCCAGGTCGCCCTGCGCCCCTCGTCGGTCAGAAGCCCGAACTCCGGGACAAAGCCCGCCACGGAGCCCATCAGCTCGATGATGCCGGAGTTGCGGTTGCACCTTGCGCCGAGCACGGAGTTTGCGTACACCACGGCGGAGGACTCCGCCCAGCTCAGCACCTCGCCCTCCTGCGGCTTATTTCCCACCTGGTCGAGATAGCAGGTGCAGGTGTAATCCTCGTCCTTTGTGATGCCGAGCTTTTTGAGCTGCGCCTCATACTTGTCCTGGTGGGTGTACATGATCTTTTTGAACACGATGTCCTCCAAGAGATTGGAGGGGACTGCGGGGTCGATGGGCCGCGGGTCGGCGGTGAATTTCTGCCCGGAGACAAGGCCCGCGTCGATGAGCTGGTCATAGAGATCATAGACCGGCTGGATGGCTTTGAGACCGAAGGAGATCACCGTGTGGCCGCACTTGCCGGTGATGGGGACCATGCGCTCGGCCCCGAAGGCGTCGCCGTACATGACAAGGGTCTTGACGACCTTTGCCATGGTTTCGCCCTGCGCGCCGTCCAGCATGGCCTGCTGCTCAGGTGTCAGTTTCAATGTATCACTTCCTTATGATTGTTCAGCCAGGTTGATTGACTTCCTTGTTGACAATATTCTATCAGTGTGCATGCGCAATGTCAAACCGGGTGCAGGAATAAAATTTGCAAAAAGTGCAAATTTTATGGGGAGAACCCCTTGCAAAACAGGAACTTATCTGCTATTATATCAAGGCATTTCGCACGGGAGCGGACTTTCCCCATGTGGCCTCACGGCTTGGCGGAGAGGCTGAGGCTTCCGGAGGAAATAACAAATATGTAAAAGGAGAATACCAAATGGCAGTCGTATCCATGAAGCAGCTGCTCGAGGCCGGTGTCCACTTCGGTCACCAGACCCGCCGCTGGAACCCCAAGATGGCCGAGTACATCTACTGTGAGCGTAACGGCATCTACATCATTGACCTTCAGAAAACCGTCAAGAAGCTCGAGGAAGCCTACAACTTCGTGCGCGAGCTGGCTGAGAACGGCCAGACCATCCTCTTCGTCGGCACCAAGAAGCAGGCGACCGACGCCGTCAAGGAAGAGGCGGCCCGCGTCGGCATGTACTATGTCAACGCCCGTTGGCTCGGCGGCATGCTCACCAACTTCAAGACCATGCGCACCCGCGTTGACCGCCTGGCCCAGCTCAAGAAGATGCAGGAGGACGGCACCTTCGACATGCTGCCCAAGAAGGAAGTCATGAAGCACCTGGGCGAGATGGAGAAGCTCGAGAAGTACCTCGGCGGCGTCAAGGAAATGAAGAAGCTCCCCGGCGCCCTGTTCGTTGTTGACCCCCGCAAGGAACACAACGCCATCGCCGAAGCCCGCAAGCTGCACATCCCCATCGTCGCCATCGTCGATACCAACTGCGACCCCGATGAGGTCGACTACGTGATCCCCGCAAACGATGACGCCATCCGCGCCATCCGCCTCATCTCCGCCACCATGGCCAACGCCGTTCAGGAAGGCCGCCAGGGCGCCGATGCCGCTGCCGAGGAAGAAGCCCCCGCAGAGGCCGCAGAGGAATAAGAACTTTAAGGGGGCTGTGAAACACACTTTTCACAGCCCCTTCTGCATGTCATTCTGAGCAACGCAGTGACGAAGAATCTTTGGTAAGGTCCTTCGCCGGTGCTCAGGATGACAGGGATAATAATAACAGGAGGAATAATAAAATGGCTTTTACCGCTCAGGACGTAAAAACTCTCCGCGAAATGACCAACGTCGGCATGATGGACTGCAAGAAGGCGCTCCAGGCTACCGATGGCGATATGGACAAGGCAGTCGACTGGCTGCGTGAGAAGGGCCTTGCCAAGGCCGCGAAGAAGGCCGGCCGCGTGGCTGCCGAGGGTATGGCTTTCGCCCAGGTTTGCCCCGAGTGCGGCGCCGCCGCCATCGTCGAGGTCAACTGTGAGACCGACTTCTGCGCCAAGAGCGAGCTGTTCGTGCAGTTCGTCAAGGACATCAACAAGGTCGTCCTCAACGACAAGCCCGCCGATATCGACGCTCTCATGGCCTGCAAGTACCCCGGCCGTGAGCTGACCGTTGCCGAGATCATGCCCGAGAAGGTCATGTCCATCGGCGAGAACCTGCAGATCCGCCGCTTTGCCCGCTTTGACAACCCCACCAACGTGGCCTACGTCCACGCCGGCGGCGCCCGCGCCGTTCTGGTGAACCTGGCTGTCGAGGGCGGCATTGACGCCACCGAGATCGGCAAGAACGTCGCCATGCAGATCGCCGCCATGAATCCCAAGTACTGGGACAAGAGCCTTGTTCCCCAGGCCGACATCGACCACGAGCGCGAGGTTCAGGTCGCCCTGATGGACAACGACCCCAAGATGGCCGCCAAGCCCCAGGCCATCAAGGAGAAGGCCGCCGCCGGCAAGATCAACGCCTTCTTCAAGGAAAACTGCCTGCTCCAGCAGGTCTTCGTCCGCTCCGACCTCTTTGACGGCTCTGTCGAAGCTTATATCGCCGACGCCGCCAAGAAGCTCGGCGGCAGCGTGAAGTTCGTCGACGCCATCCACTACATCAAGGGTGAGGGCATCGAGAAGAAGGAAGAGGACTTCGCCGCTGAGGTCGCCGCCCAGATGAACATGGGCAAGTAATCGCCCGAGAAAACAAATATGCGCTTTGCATCCCCGGAGAGATCCGGGGATGTTTTTTGTCAAAAAGCGAGAAATTTTTCAGACCCTGCCGGTCGGAATTCGTGAAATCGGCCATTGACAACAGCGTTTTAAAGTGCTAAACTCATGCCAAACCGAAGAGGAAGAGTGAGTAAGCCAGATCTCTTTTTCCACAGCGAGCTGCCGACGGTGGAAGGGCGGCGAAAAACATCCGGCCGAATGGACTTCCGAGGGCGAAAGGAAAGGGCGTGAGCCTGAGTATGTGAGCCGGGGCATGACTCCCCGTTAACAACGGTCTGCGTATGATGGTACGCGCAAAGTGGGCGCAGCAGCGCCAAGCCGGGTGGCACCGCAGGTTCGTTTTTTCGATCCTGTCCCAGCAAAGAAATTTGCAGGGACAGGATTTTTTCTATGCCTGTCCCAGAAAGAAAGGAAGCGTTTCCCATGAAAAAAAGCATCTCCCTCCTGCTCGTCCTCGTCCTGATCCTGGCCCTGGCCGTCCCCGCGTATGCGGAGGAAAAAAGCACCTACACCATCGGCATCTGCAACTTTGTAGACGACGCGTCCCTCAATCAGATCATTGCCAACATCCGCAGCCGCCTCACGGAGCTTGAGAGCGACAAGGTCTCCTTCAAGGTTCTCGAGGACAACTGCAACCTCGACGCCAACGTCATGAACCAGATCATCACAAACTTCCTCTCCCAGAAGGTCGACCTCATGGTCGGCGTGGCGACGCCGGTCGCCATGGGCATGCAGGCCGCGACCGAGGATAACGGCGTGCCCGTGGTCTTCGCCGCCGTGTCCGATCCCGTGGGCGCCGGTATTGTGGAGTCCCTCGAAGCCCCCGGCGCGAACATCACCGGCACCTCCGACTATCTCGACACCAACGCGGTCATGAACCTGATCTTCGCCGCAGATCCCGACGCCGACCTCATCGGGCTTTTGTACAACGTGAGCGAGGACGCCTCCACCGCTCCCATCGCCGCGGCGAAGGAATACCTGGACGCCAGGGGCGTCAAGTACGTTGAGCGCACCGGCACCACCGTGGACGAGGTCATGCTCGCCGCCGAGGCCCTGGTCAGCGCGGGCGTGGACGCCGTCTTTACCCCCACCGACAACACCGTCATGAACGCGGAGCTCGCCATCTATGAGACGCTGGCCGAGGCGCATATCCCCCACTACACGGGCGCTGACAGCTTCGCCCTCAACGGCGCTTTCCTGGGCTACGGCGTGGACTACGCAAACCTCGGTGTGGAGACCGCCGACATGATCGCCGAGATCCTGCTCGAGGGCAAGAACCCCGGCGCCGTCCCCGTCAAGACCTTCGACAACGGCACAGCCACGGTCAACACCGAGACCTGCGCCGCCATCGGCTTTGACTTCGACAAGATCGCCGCGGCCTTCGCCCCCTTCTGCACCAAGGTGCAGACCATCACCACCGCCGAGAGCTTCGAGGATCTCGCAAAGTAAGGAGTTGTATCGCAGTTGCTGTCCATTCTGCAAACCGCCCTTGAGCTGGGCCTGATCGGCTCGCTCACGGTGCTGGCCCTGTTTCTGAGCTATACCATGCTGGGGGTGTGCGACCTGTCCACCGACGGCTGCTTCACCCTCGGCGCGGCGGTCGGCGCGGTGGTGGCCATCTCCGGCCACCCCTGGCTGTCCCTCCCCGCCGCCATGGGCGCGGGCGTCCTGTCCGGCTTTGTCACCGCCCTGCTGCAGACAAAGCTCGGCATCGACAGTCTGCTCGCCGGCATCATCGTGAATACCGGGCTCTATTCCATCAACATCGCCGTCATGGGCGGCGCGTCGCTGCTGAACATGAACAAGACCGCCACGGTCTTCACCATGCTCAAGTCCCTGCTCGCGGGGACAGGCGCCGCCGGGCTTTACAAGACGGTCGCGGGCTTCATCGCCGTCGTGCTGGCGGTACTGTTTCTGAGCCTGTTCCTGCGCACGCGCCTCGGCCTTGCCATCCGCGCCACCGGGGATAACCCCGACATGGTGCGCTCCTCGTCCATCAATCCCGCCTTTACCACCATCGTGGGCCTCTGCCTCTCCGGGAGCCTCACCGCCCTCTCGGGCTGCCTGCTGGCCCAGTCGCAGAAGTCGGTGAACATCGACATCGGCTCCGGCATGGTCACCATCGCCCTGGCGTCGCTGCTGATCGGGCGGGCCTTCGCTCCCCGGGGCGGCATCCCGCGCCGCGCCGTCGGCGCGGTGATCGGCGCGATCGTCTTCCGCCTGGTCTACGCCGTGGCGCTGCGGCTCAACATGCCCGCCTTCATGCTGAAGCTGGTGTCCTCCGTCATCGTCATCATCGCCATTGCGGGGCCTTATCTCAAGTCCCGCTATCCGGAGCTGCACCGCCGCCTGGCGCATGCCCGCGAGAAGGGGGGCGAGGGCCGTGCTTGAGCTGGAGCGCATTACGAAGACCTTCAACCCCGGCACCGTGAACGAAAAGCGCGCCCTGCACGGGCTGTCGCTGCGCGTGAAGGACGGCGACTTCATCTCCATCATCGGGGCAAACGGCGCGGGCAAGTCCACGCTCTTCAACGCCATTGCCGGCTCCTTCTTCACCGACAGCGGGCGCATCACGCTCGACGGCCGGGACGTTACCCTTCTGCCCGAATATGTCCGCGCCAAGGTCATCGGCAGGCTCTTCCAGGATCCCATGCGCGGCACCGCGCCCGGGATGACGATCGAAGAAAACCTCGCCCTCGCGGCGGGGCGCGGCGGCTGGCTCTCCCGGATCACGAAGGCGGACACGGCCTTCTTCCGCGAAAGGCTCGCTCCGCTCGGCATGGGACTGGAGGATCGCATGCAGCAGCCCGTGGGGCTGCTCTCCGGCGGACAGCGGCAGGCGCTGGCTCTCATGATGGCCACGATCAACGCGCCGAAGCTCCTGCTGCTCGACGAGCATACCGCCGCCCTCGACCCCGCCACGGCGGAAAAGGTGCTGGCGCTCACCCGGCAGATCGTGGAGGAGGGCAGACTCACCTGCCTGATGATCACGCACAATATGCAGTCCGCGCTGGAGCTCGGCAATCGCACGCTGATGATGGATCAGGGCCGCATTATCTTCGATGTGGAGGGCGATCAGCGCGCCGGACTCACCGTGCCGGATCTGCTGGTGCTCTTCCGCGAGGCCGCGGGCCGCAATCTGGACAACGACCGCATGATGCTGTCATAACGAAAAAGAGACGTCCCGCACTGTGCACGGGACGTCTCTTTTTTTTCGCGCTGCGGCGACTTACCAGACGAGGGGTCTGCCGAAGTGGCGGGCGTACTCTTCCTTGGTCATGATCTGTGTGCTGATGCTGTAGGCATGCGCAAACTCAATGGCCTTCTCCTTGCCGGGCACCGGGGAGATCACGGTGCCGTCCTGCCGGACGAGCCAGAACTTCTGCCCGTCGCCGTCATCGACGATCATGCCGCCCGCGACGTCTTCCAGTGTGAGATCTTCAAGCTTGACAGAGTTCTTTTCCATTTTAATACCCTCCATGTCCTGATGTATGTTTGTTTTGTGTTTCTTCCTGATTGCATGTGCATTCTACCACACTTAATATCACAAAAGTGTCACAAAGAAAATCCCTGTTTCTTATTTCTTCGGTGGGGCTTGCTGCGCAGGCGCACTGTGCGGGCAGAGGCATGCCCGGCATCGCTGGGCTCCGAGCGCACTGAAATCCTGCCGGAGGCAGGGCTATCTTAGTGTAAAATAGATGTAGGAAAAATAAAGACAGAGGGCACCTCGAAGTGGTTAAATGTAAGCACCACCAAACATCAGCCACAAGAAAGAGGTGTCCCCTGTGGAAAAGATCATAAACGAAGTA
>Ga0247608_10000937_pt1 | contig 43244 bp, 59 predicted proteins | sample 176DNAGHGlowgp2_FD_193490 | JGI IMG/M metagenome (GOLD analysis project Ga0247608, IMG submission 193490) | Sheep rumen microbial communities from Palmerston North, Manawatu-Wanganui, New Zealand - 1766 DNA GHGlow gp2 | ecosystem: Host-associated > Mammals > Digestive system > Stomach > Rumen ...
CTTTCTGTGGAGATAGTTCGACTCTATCCCTTGCAAATTAATAGTAGAGAGTATAGGAGGGAAAGTTATGACAACAATTGGAAGCGGTTGGACAGGAGTCAACGCAAACGGAAAAACGATTATTAGTATTCAGATTGACGAAGTTTTAAGGGAAATGATTCCGCAATTAAAAAACATTAAATTTGGATTAACTCAAATGGTTCAATCTGAAAGAACAAACGAAAAGTCACCACATTGGAAAGTCTATGCTTATGTTCCGCAGACGATTAATAACGCTGCAAAAGCAGAGGAAGCCAATAACGCTATTACTGCCGAAGCACATCAAAACGCAGAAGCTTATGAATATGACGAGTACGCTTATGAAAGTACATCGCAGTTATAACCATAAAATTATGAGGTGGACACAGCAAGCGATTGATTGTTTTAATCGCGGCTGTGTTTGCGCCGGTTGTCCGGTATACGAATTGTATTTCAAAGAAACTGGCAGAAAATGCAGAATGAAAGCTGCTGTGATTGAATCAGTTCGTTTATTTGGCGCTCCACCAAATCGACAAGAGGATGAAAATGGAAACTTACTTTAAACTTTACACACGTTTTTTAAATTGGGAATGGTATACAGACGTTCCGGTTAAAACTTTATTTTTACATTGTTTATTAAAAGCAAATTACAAAGAAAAAACTTGTTTCGGAGAAAAATTAAAACGCGGACAGTTCACTACGTCAATTGCACATTTAGCAAGCGAAACGGGGTTGACAGTTCAGCAAGTCCGCACAGCTATTGAGAAATTAAAAAAGACTAAAAATATAACAAGCTCATCAACAAGCCGAAACACAGTAATAACGGTGCTTAATTGGGATAAGTACCACACCGAGCAACAAACGAATAACAAACGAATAACAACAACGAATAATGGTAGTATAGGTACTATAAGTAGTAACCCTAGTTATAGTAATAACACACACACTAATAATGTGTGTGTGAATTTATCAAAAGAGGATAAAGAAACTCTCGTTTACTATGCGAAAAAATCGAACGCAAGAAATGTAGATGCGTACATTAATTCGCTTATCAAAAATGGCGGATATGCAGAAATATTGCAAAAGGAGAAGAACCGCCGCCAAAAACTTAGAGAAAGAGAAAGCCAACTACGACAGCAATTGGAGGAGATAACAAAACCGCCAAATCCGGAAGAAGAAGCGGAGATTGCGGCTATCCAAAAACGAATAAGAGAAAGGTGGGGAATATGACACAAAATTACAACTTTTTCAAAAGCTGTTTGAGGACAGCCGAAGAAAAATACAACGAAGCTTTGCATACACCAAGGGCGCGCGCATCCCAATTGCAAAATGAAGTTTTCGAGATTTTAAAACAAATCGAAATATCGCTAAGAGATAACGAATTAACTCCGGTAGAAGCGAGTCAACTAAGAAACGCTTTTATAAGGCTGGATTTCGCAAATATTTCGCAAGCACGAGCCGCATTGATGAAAAGCGAGAAGATGAAACAAAAATAAAGGGAGAGAGAATTATGGGTATGGAAAATCAAATTAACGCATTTCTTGCAAAGAAAAGTAAAGCTTCAATTGTTTTGGAAATGCTGTTAAACAGAGAATTTGTAACGTGTTCGGATATCATTCTTTATGGCTACAAGCCGGAATTTCCGACGGTATTTACGACGAACCCACAGGGATTAATTGAATCAATAAGAAAACACTTCGGCTATGACTTTGTTCAGGATGAGGATATAAAGTTTTTCCGGACGATGTATAGAAACGGTAAATTGTACAGAATGAGCGACACTTACAAAAAATATTTTTTGAAGAAGTTGGAGGGTATAAATGCAGCCTAGTATGAATGATGATATCCAAAAATATCCGTGTTATCTGTTTTATAACAAAACGATGATGAAGGTTGATTGGATAACATCAACCGATAGTTATAATCATCACGTTTATGATTTACACCATTTTGTTAGGAAATCAATCCGGAAAAATTCTCCGGAGTTTTATAAAAGAGTTGAACACTTGCAGCGGCTTATATTGATGCCAAAACAAATGAATATAGACCTTGAAGAAATGGGAGAAGAAAAATTTTTTGAAAAATACGGAATGGATAAAAACAATTTGGTATTCAGCCGGTTGAAATGGAGGGAAGGTTATTATGATTGAAAATGCGGATTTGTATAAAAGATTAATCCTACAATACGGAAAAGAAATGCAAATTGTTGTAGCAATAGAAGAACTTGCCGAACTCCAAAAAGAGCTAACAAAATGGTTACGAGGAATAGGAAGTATAGAACATATTGCGGAAGAACTTGCCGATGCAGGAATTATGCTTCAACAGCTTGAATTTATTTTTGCTTGCACGGATGAAGTTATTGATACACGTTATAAAAAACTTGAACGAATAGAAAAATTAGTGGAGCTTGATGAAAATGACACGAGAGACGAATAAACCTGATTGGCATAGCAAATGGGTTAAAACTGAATGTTATTATGGCACTTTATATGAGTTTAAAGAAGAAAAGCCAAAAGAACGAGTGCTAGACGATTGGATAAAGCCATATATAAACAGTATTAATGAAAGGTTTAAGCAATGTGGCAAACAATAGATTGCAAAGGGAATAAAGTTAAGTGGTACGAAGCGGAATTGATTGAGCAGATAAAAAAGGAATGCAAAGAATGTTATCAAAATAACGTTAAGTACTATGGCTTAGCATTGAAGATTTTAGAACTAATACAGGAGAATGAAAAGTGATAAGTGCAAAACAAGCAAAAATAATGAGTAATAATGCAACTGTAAATTTAAAGAAACAACAAAAATTGCTTGAAAAGAATAAAAATAAAGAGTTTTATATTCCGTTACCTTTTAAATTAAAAATGGTTGAATATCTGATAGAACAGGCGATAGAAGAAGGTTTAACATATTGCAATATCGATAATGAAATAACTCCTGAATGTGAAGAATGTCTGATTGAAAACGGTTATAGCGTTAAATGGTATAAGAATTTTGTAAAGGTAAGCTGGTAGAAAGGAGAATGAAAAGTGAAAACAGTATTTAGAATTAACGAAACAATAAAAGAAATGTTTAGTGAACCAAGAGTTAATGGAGTAATTATGTTTTGGGGTTTACCAACGATAGTGGCACTTAGTAGTTGTTCTTTTGAGGGTGCAATTATAATAAGCTCTATTTTGTTTTTACTATGTTTTTTTACGGTTAGGTTTTCGTTAGATTAAGGCTCTTGAATGGGTATTGGAGGACTAAATGAAATCCATTGAAGATTATTTAGCAGAAAATAAAAAAGCTTCTGACGAACGGCAGAATGTTTATAATCCTATAAATTATTTGAACTGCAAAGACAAGGTTAAACGTAACTTGGAAAATGCACAAAAGAGAGCAAAGGAATTAGGTTTATTTTACTATAAATGCGATGTGTGCGGTAGTTATCACCTAACAAAACAGCAGACTTATGAAAGTACAATGGAGGACTAAATGAACGAAGTAGAAAAGCAGATAAAGGAGATATTGGAATGAAGTTTAATTATGAAGAATACAAAGACATAGGTGTATCTAATATTAAAGGTACAGAGGATATGAAAAAACTGTTGTATCTTTCTGAATTAGGACATATGATTTATTTATTTTCCGATAGTCCTATAACAGTAGTTAGTAATCCTTGTGGCGTTTGGGAAGATATAAATTTAGATATTGAGCAGTTAGAATCGGAGGTAAGGGAATGACAAGCAATAGATATGTAGTTTTAAATTGTCCTACTTTAATGGGCAATCGGCTTTGTTATAGTAAGGTAATAAAACAATGTGCAGACTGTACCGACTGCATTATAAAGCAAGTGATAGAGAAGTGCAAAGAATACGATAAAGAACAAGCCGAATGGTGCGAGCCTATACCATTCTGTACAGATAATATATACGATTTATTTGATATAGAGGAGATAAATAAATGACAGAAGAACAAATTAACTTACTTATAGAAAATTTAATATGTATAAGTTTATCTTGCAATGAAATAGCACACACTTTAAATGCAATAAAAAGCAATACGAGAACCTACGTTGAAGATGAATATTTAAGGAATAGAGGTGATTTGTGATGACAAGAGAAATAATAATTGACGGTGTAAATGTAGCAGGGTGTGCAAACTTAGATTCATTAATTTGTAATTGCGGTGTTATATGTAAAGGTCGTAACTGCTACTACAAGCAACTCCAACGCTTGAAGCAAGAGAACGAAATGATAATAAATGAATATAATAAACTACAAGCTGAAATAATTGGCGATATGGAATTTAAAGAAATAATGCTTACAGGTATAACACCACTAAAAGTATTACAAAATTTAAAAGAACGTAATAGAGAACTGCAAGCATTTTATGATGTACACGAAAGTTTTAAAACAGACTTTGATACTAATAGAAAATTGCTTGATAACTACCGCTCTGTATTGGAAGAAATAAGATGTACTGTGCAAAAAGGTATGTATTCTTTAAGGAAAGGATACAGCAGAGAATATCAAGATACGTTATCAAATATATTTAATAAAATTAATGAGGTTTTACAATGATTAGAATACAAACAGCAAATAATATCTCAAACTTATTTTACAAGGTTATGCCCACACTCTCATATTTGCGTATACCGAGTAAAACGCTTATATCAGAGGGTATTATGGAAATAAAGCCATACTCAAAAGAAACCGCACAGGCATTGCGAAACGCATTTGAAGCGTTGAATGTAAAGTATGAGGAGATAGAAGAATGAGTGAATTAACAAAAGAAGAAGTTGCTGGCTGGATTAGGAATTTAGTTCCATATATGGAAAATCCTTGCGTAATAGCGCCGGAAGGATATTTTGACGATGATGTTTTAAAATTGAAGGCCGGACAAATTATTGAATACGGGGATAATTTAACCCCAACGGCGGCTTTTAGTTTAATAACGCAAACCGAGAATATAAGAGTATTAGTAGATTTGTATAAATCAATAGGGAAAGTATAAATGAAAGCAATAATTTTAACTTACGCTCCTGTTCCGGAATCCGAACAAGAGTTTTTAAAATCCACAAAAATATTTAAGCTGGCATTAAACAACCACGCAGAAGAATACAAACCGGATTTAAGAATATGCAGCGATTATATTTTAAGTGATATTTGTCGTGATTTTCCTCAAAAAGTTGTTAGTGTTCGTGAAAAATTTCGATTCACAACGGATAGAGTGGAGTATTTCCCGAACTTCCAAGGCGCGACAATTTCATTCGGAATCGAATATTTGATATTCAAAGGATATGACGAAATTCTTATAATTGGCGATAACACGGTCAATACAAAAGAATTTCAGGAAAGAGTAAATAAATACATAGAACAAGTAAAAGAAAAAGCTAGTATTTATCAATACACAAACGGTAATTTTAATTTACCGGTAAAAAGCATAACAGAGTTTTGCTCGCTTTAGTATTACGGCAATCTGTCTACACAGCAAAAAAAACAAACTTTCAATTCTCTCCAAAATCCACCGGAGAACAATTGCCCTCCGGTGGTAGCGAGCTGTTACAAAACTTCATGAATTTTTATTAAACATTAGGAGGTACAAAATGAATAATGTTATAAACATAAATAGAGAAGGTGAAATTCCCGACGATTTAATGTCGTTTGATGAATTAAGATTAAAACACGGATTTAAGTACGGATATCTCTATAAACATTCTTGTCAAACCGGCGAGATACAAATATATCCGCGTGGTGTTTTAAAGTTAAGCGAATCAGAAGTGTTAGAGTTTGAAAAGAATAGGGCGTTAAAAAAATATGGCAGGAATAAATAAGAAGGTTTACCGGAAAAAAAGCGGTCAAGAAGTTACGATATATACAATAACTTATCGAGATATCCACGGAAAACAGCACACATCCGGAAGCTATAAGACATTGAAAGAAGCGCGCAAAGACCTTGAAAAATACGATACAAAAATAAACACATCACATATACTTACTGTGGATGAAATTATTGATATTTATATTGATTCCCGCGAGAAAAAAGGCAGAGCGAATAATACAATCCGGAATTACAAGTATTATAAAAGCTACATTAAACGGGATTTTGAAGGGGTTAAATATAATAGGATTACCGCTTATAAATGGCAAAACTGGCTTTATAAGATAGCCGACACGGAAACGGTATATGTAGCGGAGGGATGTTACAGACTTCTATGTGCAGCATATAAATATTGCCGGAAGTTTAAAAAAATAACCGAAAACATTTTTATTGATGTTGAACCAATAGACATACCAAAGACGGAACACAATCACTTTGATTTAGACGAAATAAAAACCTTTTTGGATGTATGTGAAAAGCAATTTTTAAAGTGGTATGTAATGTTTTTTACTTTTATTGCTTCCGGTGGCCGCGCTGGTGAAATATACGGACTCAAAAAATGCTATGTTGATTTTGACAATGACAAGATTGAGGTTGCCGGTCAATATACGCACGGAGAATATAAAAACAAACTAAAAACCGAAAAATCACGAAGGACGTGGTATTTATTTCCGATGTGGAAAAAATTGTTACAAGAACATATTGCAAGCGATACAACGGGTTCTGAATTTGTTTTTCATAACGAAGAAGGCAATCCGCTGGATGCAAGTAATGTAAGGGAAAGATTTTGGCGCAAATTATTGCCAGCTTGCGGATATCCAAAAGATTATGCAAGGATGCACGATTTACGGGGTTCAAATTCTGATTTAAGTATTGCGCTGGGATTGTCGATAACATACACAAGCGAATCACTTGGGCATTATGATATCGAAACAACAAGAAAATATTACAATCAGAATAATGCCACAATGATAAAGGATGCCACAGAAAAATATGAAGCATTTTTCAGTTCACCAAAAAATGTTAGAAAAATGTTAGAAAAAAATGAAGATGAGTTACCGGACAATGTAATCCTGTTTCCGCAAAGACTTGTAAATAAAGGGTAAAATAAAAAGCCGATAAAGGGACTTGAACCCTTGACCTACTCATTACGAAATATTATCGACCGATTTTCACAAATTTTATAAATTTTATAAAATTCATAAAAAGATTGTATATCAAGCATTTTGACGATGCAAGAAAATTTACAAATTTTACGAATTTCATAAAGTTTATAAAAAATGTTAGAAAAATGTTAGAAAAATTTTCAATAAAAAAGCTCGGAAAAATCCGAGCTATGTATAAGAAAAGATTTTCAAATGAAGATATGTTAGTTTATATTAAAAGCATTTTTATAAATGTAATACCAGTTAATTTTTTTTCTGATAAAATTATCAGTTTCGGCAGCTGTTCCGGTAATATAAGGTGTTTTTATTAAGTCAATTTTGCCGATGTTTTGGTATAACCAACGATTCATCGGTAACAACATAGTTATTGTTCCCTTTTTGCACATATCCCCGATTGCTGCGTGTGTATAACAATTCGCCGGTTTTAAATTATATTCTTTGCATTTTTCAGCAGCAGCTTTGAACATCGCTTCAATTTGAACCTTTGTTATTGGTGTTCTATCCAAGCCGCCACAACAAGAAATATTATATGTAATTGAATTCATCCCACCAGTAGAACTCGTTTTGCCTACAGGCTTGCCGTTATATCTTTTACCTTCGTTATCAATAAGTAATTGATATGAATCCAAATCTGTTTGACAAGGTTTATAGTTCCCGCCCGTCCAGTGCAAAATTATGTATTTTACAGTCATTCTACCCTTATCCTCCAATAGTATTCAACTAAATAACTTATCGCATCGAACGGATGTTCTAAAAATTTATCCTCGCGGTTTGATTTAATCTGATGTAACGTCGGAACATCGACGATTGAAGTACCTTCCTTGAATCTCAAATTATAAATATTTTTCATCGTATATTTGCATTTACGCGGGTCAATAAAGAAATGTCTTTCACCAGCCGCGTTCTTTACTCGTGCATTAAATGCGTGTATTCTGTTTAAAATCGGCGGGTTATAATCCCTTAAATCGAATTTAATATCTTTATACCCGTGAGCTTTAAGAGCGTTTTTAATAATTACATAGTTTGTATACTCGCTCTGTGTACTCCTGTTATCTCCGGAAGCATCGCCATTGATAATAATTTTCGATTTATGGTTCGGGTATCTCCGGATAAATTCGTCAATACACTGCTGTGTGGATGTATTTTCAATAACTATCTCATCAAAACAATAAACATTTTCGTCGTCCTTGTGAGCGATACACCAGCACATTGGGTCTACGTTGAAATCGCAAGTAAGATGTAAAGGTATATCCGGACAATATTTCAGATTCTTTTTGTTTTCATCCGAGAATCCTTTTACAACAAGGCCGCTGTTATAATCTCCAAATTCTCCGAGTACGTTTATTTTATAATATTCCTCGTCGAAGCTTTCACGCATTTCGTTTATGAAGTGTGAAGGCAAATAAATATTATTTGTCGTCGGAGCGATTATAAGCCGGTAGTTTTCTTTTGCATTTTCTACAAATCTTTCCCAAATCCAGCCTTTATCCGGCTGCGGGTTTGTATGGCCGAATAATCTATATCGGAAGTTTTTCCAATCTTTTCCCCTGTATGTATTTCTTAAACGGCCTAAAAGCTGTTTGAATGAGGAGTCTTTTATCTGTGAAGCTTCTTCAATTTCTGCCCAATGTAAATTCAAAGACTTAAATTTTTCAGGGTCGTCTAATGCCGAAAAAAGTATTTCAGAACCGTTTGAAAACTTTATAATTTTATCAACTTTATTATAAGAATAATCTTTTCCTTGGACATATCCGAGCACATCCAAATGCTCTAAATAACTCACGAGTGTAGTTTTTCTTACAAGTTCGTATTCTTTAGCGCCAACCAGTCCTCTTGAACCGGCGTATTTTCTTGCTAATAATATTCCCAAAAGTGAACCACACCAAGTTTTACCCGAACCAAATCCGCCCTGATAAATTGCTACATCCAGCTGATTGTTGTGTGGAATTTCCAAAAACTCTTTTTGTTTATCTAATAATTTATATTCCAAATTACTTCCTTGTTAAAATTTCGTAAATCCTGTCAAGCTTTTTATTAACATCATCATATTGACTTCTGATAATATCAAACTCTGATTTTGTTGTATAAACCTTTGAAACTTCGCTCAAAATATCCCTGTGTTTTTGTTCGAGTTTCTCCGGAGTTACAAACAAATTGTACTGAAATAGAATCGCTATAATCACTATCGCTATCGGCGCGTATTTTTCAACCTTTTGCATCATTCTTTCCCCCATTTACAAAACAACTTCTGAAACACATCTACACTGTGCTTCATAAAATACCTTTTAATTTTCCCTACTTTCGAACCTTCTAATAAAACATTAAATACTTCTGTCGATAATTTCCGGTTATTCATAATATAATAGTGATTCTCGCATAAAACATCGTGAACCAAAGCCGCTATTAAAAAACTGTTGTCCGTCGGAGCGCCTATTACCCTCCAAAAAAGACGAGGAACAGAAGCTCCGTCAAAACAATATCCCTTTGGGATATCAAAGCCGTAATTTATATCATTAATTTTGTCATAAACCGTTACAGCTAAACTTTTTTTATTTATAAACGGGTATTTCTTAACAGACTTAATTTCTTCATCGGTCATTGAAGGTACGGCATAACGAATTGAAACGTGCGGAGCATCATCAAAACTTACCGACACCTTATCATTTTCACACCATTTATACATTATTTTCCCTCCGTTATTGCTCGTTGTAAACTTCTTAACCATCCTCGCAAATAATCTATGCCATCTAAATCTATTGTTTTTACATCTAAAAATACTCTTATGTATTCAATTAAGGCTTCAAGGTCTATAAACTGTTTTATTGGTTTATTACTTCTTTTGTTATTTGCGATTGGATTCATCAATGAATAATTGTAAAGGCTTGATGAACCACCCTTGCTCTTAGGTATTGTGTGGTCTACAGAACTTTCGCCACGTTTTAGCTTATGCCCTGTGATATCTCGTTTTAGGGGAATAGCACCCCTATCAAATTCGGTTTTGAGTATTGATTTATTACCAAAGCTGACAGGCTGAATTTCCACCTAAAACCTCCACGTCCAAACAAACATTAAAACATCATCAATAAATTTGAAATGCTCTAATATAAAAGCAATCATTTATTCAGAACCTTCGCAAGCTCATTGTCAATAATGTTTTCAAGGTTTTCTACTATTTTATTTGCAACTTTTTCCAAGTGCTCAAATGCCACACTTTTGTATTTTGGCATTTTTTTAATAGCATCTTTAATAATTGATTTTAAAATACGTTTTTTAAGCCATCCAAACATGTTAACCCCCTTATATTTTTTCTTTATAACTAACTTCAAGCTCTGGCGCTCCTGCGCCATTAATGTTTAATTCTGGTATTATAAAATTTATCGTCATAGTGTGTTACCTCGTTCCTTTTTGCAAAACGTAATTCTTGTGCTCTTATGTAACAGTCCAACCCTTACTTGTCAAAGTTGATATAATTGTGCCTGACGCTCCTCCTGCAATTTCTATATTCATCCAACCTAATTGAAGCGTTGCACTTACTGTAATCGTTGGCGCATTGTCTGCCATATATTGTAAACTTTCTTTCGTAAAAAGAGCAGTATGCGACCCCGTTACAGGACAGCCAGCAGTTGTAAATGTAATTTTATTTGTAGTGCCAGTAGGTGTTGGTAATTTTATTTTAATATCGAATAAAAGGTTATTGTTATCTTTTGAATCTAGCAATTTTAAAGTTCCGGAGAAAGAAGATGTGGAACAGTCTAAAATGAATGGAAAATTAGGCCTCATGCCAATCATCCTATTGAAGAATGCCGGAGTGTTGTAAGCAACCGAGCTACTAGGTATAGCATCTCCTCTGCTAATATCTTCTGAATTATCAAAAAACCAATCGGGATTGTTAAGGTATCCTAATGCGTATAAAAAAGCATCCAGATTAGTCGTGGTAAATTCTTCCCTGAAAAATGTATTTTCGCCCAAATAGACTCCCTTCAAAGGCATATTTAGTGTGTCATAAAGTCCTAGTAAGTTGAACTTCCATTTTGTATCCAAATTAGTCTTTGCAGCTATATATTCAATTGGGTAAAATTCACCATCAAAATATGATGTTCCCGGCGCGATGAGCCCCGGCAGTTTTGATGATAACTCGTAAAAGGTAGATTTATGAATCGCAATACAAACCCAGTGTTCGTTATTAACTCCGTTAAAAGTAATCGCAACTCTAGAGCTATTGCCTATTGTTTCAACAGCATACGTTGCTGTTGAGGGTATTTTATAACCGTTTGGCTTATCAATAAAATATACCTTTTCAATACTTTTGGGTATTACATAACCAACCAAATAACTATAGCTTGCTGTATCCGTGCCGGCTTCCCAATCGCTAGGTAACTGTGAGGATGTGCCGCTATAATTATTTATTATACCCTTAATTGTTTCAAAATCAGCATTCGACTCTCCTCCGCCAGCCGGTATGCTGTCAATCGTATCAGCGAGGTTTGCGGAATTCTGACTTCCGGCAGCCGGCATCGTAGCACCCTTGGCATCCAAAGATGTATATGCATCCGCTATATTCCCGCTTATTCTTGTAATCTCACTTGCTATTGACATAATCCCCTCCTATATCTGCGACAGAAGTGTTTCCACCCCTGCCACTATACCGTTGAGTTCATTAATTGCACCGGTCACAGTTTTAGTTGTAGTTGTTAAAACCGTGAATGTATTTGTAGTTATATTGTTTGTTGCTTCTGTTTTTGTAGCATAAACACTGCCAGCGTTTTCTTTTGTTTCATAATAAGTAGCTGCATCGGTTTTAGACAAATATGTACCGGAAGCGCTTGTTTGTGTTACATAAATACTGCCAGCGCTCGATTGCGTTAAGTACGTACTTGCCAAAGTTGAAGTAGGGGTATAACTCCCCAAGGCTGTCTGCACTGCCGTGGATATCGGTTTATCAAGGTCGGATGTATTATCTACATTCCCCAATCCTATATCTTCTTTTGTAATGGTCGTTTCTTCTCTTAAAACGCTCCTCGAACAAGCCTTTGTTCCGGTAGCGGTTTCAATAATAAATTTATCATTATCTGATAAAGTGGTTGTTACTGGAAGGTCTGAAATTTTTGTGAACGTCGTCATTTTTTATCTCCTATAAGTTATAAAGTAATGCCTTGTTATCGTTTGTCATAATAGCTTCGCCGAAATCAGTACAAATATAATCTTCATCGGCATAAGTATCAATTATAAAGTTGATACCGACAAACTTTTGTTTATATTCATTAACAACAGATTCTTTTGCTGTCGTCATCCTTATCGTTCCGGCAAGAACACCGTGCGGCAAATTATTCCCGTTTTCATCAGAACCAACAAGAGCATATATTGTATCGAGTATTGTGAAATCTGATAATGTCCAATCAATTCCGGTTATTCTCACTTTTGTCACAGGATTGCTTGCCAGTAAGTTTTGAGCATTAAGATTTGTGTTCTCCAAAATTAATGTTGAAATACTCGTTCCGCAAGTGAAATTAGTAATGCTGTTTTGATTTTTAACTGTAAGGTTTGTAATCGTCGTCGGTAATTCTAAGTGCGTTATAGAACCGGCATTCGCTAATTTTACAGACGTAAGGCCCGTCCCCGTTGCGTGAATTTTTTTAATGTTTGTACATCCGGAAACATCCAACGCACCGGTTAAAGAAGGACAATTGCGTATATCAAGCTCTTGCAGCATTGTATTATTACCGAGCGTTAAGCTTTTTAAGTTTGTATTTGAGTAGTTACCACCAGCGCCGATTTTTAATGTGGTTAATTTAGTGGCCTTAGACACGTCAATTGTACCGGCGTATAGAGGTGATAAATCACCGATAGAAGTTATTCTGCTTGCGCCGTAAATAATCGTTTCGGTATCGTTAAAGGTAATTTCCGGAGGAGTTATTGTTGTTTCGACTCCGCTATGTGAACGCTCATAGACATCATAAGAACCGTATTTAATATGAGTGTACTGGTCTGCGTATGGCGTTACTTTAATACTTGCATCCGGTTCAACGTCATCCCATTCGGACGGCGTATAAAGTCTTAATGTTAAATAATTCGACCTGAAATCAGCCGCGGTATATTTTGAATCCATATAGTTAAAGCGGTTATAAATCCACCATTTAATGTGGTCTAACCTTGAACCCTGCGCAGTATACAAATAAGTTGCAATACCATCATCAACCAACGGAGAAATATATTTGAATTCGGCATCGGCATTGTATTGAGCTTCGCAGATTTTAGCAATTTGGTCTTCATAAAGATATTGCATTACTTTGTTATATGTTAATTGTCCGCTATTCCTTAATGAATTATAAAGTTCTTCAAGTTCATCCCCATAGGCTTGTTCTACCAAATACCATAATGCAGAACCCTCGCCGTTGAATACATTCTGTGTTCCAATTGAATCGTGTGTTTCAATATCAAAATTGAAATCGTTTACACCTTCATTGTTTAAACCTATCGCAGTATCTAAGTCATAGAAGACCGGATACCAAAGGCCATCTGTGTAAAGATTTAAGAACATATTCTTTGCGCGGGAGTCAACCATCCCAAAGAATTCTGAAATAATATAGTATGTCAGCAAAAAGTCTACATTGAAATAATCCTCACATTCCTCTTTGAATGTTTCAATTCCGGTCGTCGCTCTGTTTGAATAACAATCATAAACCCAAGAAATAAGCATTTCGAGGTTTGAAAAATCTGTATAATCTTTTGGATAACGTGCTTCAAAGTCTGTAAGAACAGCGGCAGAATCAGTAAAATCGTCCGTTTTGAATAAACATCTGTCAGAAGTATTGTTGCAGAACTCCCAAGACTCACAGCCTTCTGTAAAACCGAAAGTATTATCGGATGATTTATCATTGTTAAAATTATAAACGCCGAAATATGAAGGTGTTGAATTTACATTGGCCTTATAGAATACTGCAATCGGGAAACCGTCGATAGCCGTTCTTACTGTTTCGTCGTTTAATTGCGGCGGCGTTTTTGTTGTGTATAAATCATTAACAAATCTTGCCAATCCTGTATTATGTGCGTGTGACGATTCCATATAATCAGCTTTTAATGTGAATACCTTTTCAGCCGGAACACCGTTTCTTAAACTATATGCCGTCGGTAATTTACTGATTTTATAGTTCTTTTTCGGATAATATTGCGATGATGTACCTTGTACGTCAATCGTTACATAAGCCATTGAAAAATCTCTTGTAGAATCAGCTTGATTTTCGTATTCAATCGTTACTAATTTTTTATCACCTTTTGCGGAAGGTAAATCACCGGTTATTGTCATAATCGGGATTTGATTTATAAGCTTGTTATAAAGAATGTTCCCATAAGCATCGTGGATATTATTTGCTGTATACAAAGCCAATTTTTCGGTTAAATTTGAAGTATCGGCAATATAATTGTTTAGCATATCGTAATGCGTTAACGCCGTATCGTATACGCGGATATTGTATATGTCGATATCACATCCGGAACTTCCTAGGGTTATGCCAACCGGTGATACTTGTGAAAAATCGTCGTCACTTGGGTACTGTGAAATTCCGGAAATAATTCCGTTCAAGTATGTATAAATTAATCTGTTTGCACTTCTCGGTTCAACAACAAAGCCAAGACGAATATGTTCATCTTCCTTGAATTTAACATCAACTTCCGATTGTTCTGATTTGAATGTTGCCGTTTGCGCTGTTATGCTAAATCCCCTATTTCCGCTCATACAGGAAGCGACAACAGAGTTATAACTCAATACGTTTGATGTTGAAAATTCGATTTCAATAGTCTTTCCGTTTGTTCTGAAATCGTTCGCAAATATTTGAAGCGGAATTGTAACAGAAGCTCCGTTTGATATTTTAAGAGCGTTATTAATCCATCCGTTCGTTACATAGTTGAATCCGGTAAGTGTACAAGAGATATTCTGATAACTCCAACTGCTTTTGTTTGTGTCACTGTTAGTTCTGCCGTTTGCAGTCAAATATAACTCTAAGTTTTCAGTTACCGCTTCTACATCCATTGAAGATTCCGCAACAGTTAATGTAAATGTCCTTGTGCTTCCTCCGGCAGAAACAAGTATTGTTACCGTTCCGGTTTCCGTCAAAACGTGCGACCACGTGAATTGTGTTCTCCCTACATTTAATTCAGATACAAGAACACTATTTACGTAAACATTAACATCGCAAGTTAACGATGTCGGGTCATATACAATCAACGGAATATTAACAATTTCACCTTCCGTGTAATTTGTTGTATTAAAATCAGAAGCTATTAATACGGAATTTCCGGACACATACATAACTTCATAGCTCAATATATTTGAAAGAACTTCGTTTTCGTTAACTGTCGCGCTTGCCCAAACTCTTAAACTGTGTACACCGTGACTGAATGTAAGTGTTCGGCTTTGCTGTCTTCCGGAAGTTTCAACCTCATCTGTGGAAAGTTCAGTTCCGTCAACCTCAAAGTGAATTGTTTTTGTAACATCACCGACCGGCGTGTATCTAAATGTAACATCATCTGTATAAACAGCAGAACTGTCAAATGTTGAACTTATGCTCAAAGAAATGGTATTTACAACATAAATTAACGACCTTGTTGAGCCGTTTAAATCAGTTGCACGAACCTGAATATAGTTATATCCGTCGTCAAGGTATTCTGAAATATCAAAGTTAACAGTATCTCCGGAATGAACCCTAGCTGTGTATTTTATTACATTATTTACCCTATATTGAATCGTAGCATCCAAACTGTCCGAATTTGAATATGAGTAAGATAAAACCGCCGGTTCACCGGAAGCAATATATAATGTATCTGTATCAAGTAAGTTTGTAAGCGTTACCAGTGTTCCAGCTCCGCCGCCACCGCCACCGCCGGAAACAGCAATACCTTCTGAAACGATATTATCGCCACAAGTTAAATATAATAAACCTTCTTCTGAATCGTACCAAAGTCCGTCACCTTTTGTATCAAAAACAGTTTTTAAATCGGTTTGGTCGTCAAGTGTTCCTGTGATATTTCCCCAACGTGCTGTAGCTTTTGCGGTTTCTTCAATCATTTCAAGAGCATCGGTTGTAGCTCCTGATATCGTCGTTAAAGCATCAGTTGTTGCGCCCGCTATTGTGGCAAGTGCTGCATCTGTTGCATTAGTTGCCGCGGTAGTAATAGAACCTATGCAAGCATCCTTTTCCGCTCCCATAGTTGACGTTGCGGATGTGATAATTGAATTTGCTATTGATGTACCTTCGCTTGTGATAGAAGAAGTTGTGCTTGATTTTATAGAAGCTGCCGCAGTTCCGATGTCATTTATTGCAGAAGTATTCGCAGAACTTATGCTTCCCAAACTATCGGAAGTGGCCGAACTTATGGCAGATAATGAGCTTGTTTCTTGCGCTTGTATAGAACTTGTTGCAGAAGTTGTCGCTGTGGATATTGAACCCAATGCGCTTGTTCCTGCATCTGTGACCGATGTTACTACGCTCGTCGTTGTAGCACCGATTGAACCCAAAGCGGCTGTTCCGGCATTTGTAACAGAAGCGACAACACTCGTTGTGGTTGCTCCTATAGAACTGATACCTGATTCGATTGTATTTGTTGCTTCCGTTTTTAATGTGCTGATTGTATTTATAGCTTCTGTTTTTAACGCGCCTATTGTTGATATTGCTTCTGTGGCCGTCGATTGTACAGACGAATAATAATCACCCGCTAATGTTGCGCTGGTTTCTGCGGCTGTCGCATAGCTGCCGGCCCTCTCTGAATATTCCTTAGAGATTTCAGACCAATACCAAGCGGCGTTATTGTTAGTGCTAACATTGGATGTCGTGCCGCTGCTCGATACTGTTACGCTGTTTAGCGTGTTATTTCCACCTTTTATATTAACGCGATTAGTCATTCAATGCCCCTTCAACTTTCTTTGGATAAACAGTTATTGTACTTAAATCCCCCAAGCCAGAATTCCCAATCAATAACGTGTCTTCAAAATTTTCATCTTCGTCGCAAATTTTTACACCATAGTAATATTCTGCCGTTTCTTGATTCTTGTTTACTGTTAATAAATTGGTTAATTCAGGTATAAATTCAAAAATAACATTGCTACTATAGTTTGAAGTAACCTTTATTTCTGTCCCAATAGGCCTTCTTTTCCCATCCTGTATTGCAAGATAAACATCATAATTTCTATCTGTACTTATCCCACTTACGGTAAGCTTTCCACTATCCCCTTGTACAAGTGTTATGTTTCCATTTTCATCAACTATAAAAGCCATTATTCATTCTCCTTTGTAGGTTCTATTTCCGACCTTACAAGTCGTGGTAATAAAATTTCGTATAAATCTGTATTCTCGAATTTGAGCACAGTAGTATTTAATATATCGTGGCTGTCTAAAATTCCGAAGTCATAAACATAATGCACTTCATAATCACCTGTTAAATTTGGTTCAAATGGTTCAGTTTTGTAGTAATACAAATATACAAATTCTGTATTCCCGTAATAATAAAGCACATCATCTTCTGTTTTAAAAACATAATCGTGGTATAACCCATTACGCCAACCTTCTAATATAAAAGCTCTGTGAACGTGGTCTGCTGCCTTCCCAATATACCAAGTATGGATATTGTCATCATAAAGAATTCTTACATCTTCATCCCTACCGACTATAAACCTCATAACGTCATAAGCGTTATCGGTTATATAAATCTTTCCATCATACCCAAATGTGTCGTTTATTATTAATTCAATCATCTGTAATACCTATGTAACGGATGCCCGTCTGTATATCTGTGTACAAAACTAACTTTCACTCTGCTTTGTGCATTTGTGAATTTTGAACCATCCCAAGCCCTGCACATTACCCATAACTGCTCATAGTCTTTCCAGTCGAATATTGTTGATAAATCCTCAAGATTTAATTGCCATAATGTCCCTAAACTAAAATTACCTCCTCCGCTAACTTTTGTTATCCAATTAGTGCCATTATATACTTGTAACTGTCTATCACCGCCATTATGGTCGGAGTAGCAATAACCTTCTATTTTATATGGGTACAGCATAGCTGAATTGTCGAATTTTATTTTAAAAGCTGTGTGCGGGATAGCATTATATCTAGCATTGTCGTGTCTATATAAATTCAAATCTATAAAATTACTTTGGTTATCATCAATATTCCATTCACCCAAACTTATTTGATTTGATGACTTCCATCTTGTAGAAACTGCACCAGCTTCATTCAATGTGGTTAAATATTTAATACAGTTATGCTGTAATGAGGATAAACAATATAAATCGAATGTACCGTCATTCCTGATTAATTTCCATAACCTTGGAACTATTCTGTGATTTATTGTTCTTGCCGGTAATATTTCATAAGAAGTATATGCCATTTTCCCCTCTAATAATTTGCAAAATAAGCCGTTTGACTTGTTGTAACAACTGCACCAATCGGAACTGGAAGCATACCCACAAATCCCGTGAATGTTATTGACGAAGGACTCTCCCCAACTGTAACATTAGTTGCAGATGTGCATATAACAACTCCGCCATTTGTAAACGTGTGCGATGTTCCGGATGTCTGTGTTGTTAGTGGTACGTAAGGATAAACCGGAGTAGCATATAACCAAACAGCATCTTCATGGTCTGATACACTCGATGTGTTTGTATTAAGACTATCCGCTACCACCATTTCCTTGAGTGTGAAATCCCCGCCGCTATATTGATAAACAGCCGAAGTTGTGTTTTCAATATCGGTTTCCAGTTGGTTTATCTGATTTGATAAGGTTGAATTTAAAGATTGAATATTAGCTTGCAATGTCGTGATAGAAGAACCAACTGTTGTAATTCTGCCGTCTAAATATTCAAAATTATCGTTAACTATTTCTGAATCCGCAAGTGAACCACTTTCAATTTCTATTAGAGCGCCTAAAAACCTCCCTTCGGGCATTATCACCCTTATTTTACTTTATTTAAAATCCACATTCATAATGTTAATTTTTTTTACTTTTTTGATATTCTTCAAAAGCTTTTTCCAAAATTCTTCTTTGTTCCTCTTTTGAAAGCTTGTGTTTTTCCATATCTTTTTTAATTTTTAATGCTGCGGTTTTATCCCTGCTTTCTATTGCAGAAACTAAATCCTTTTTATATCTCTTTGAATTTTCCGCCTGATAGGTTTTCGTTGCATAACCTACCATTTTGTTAATTTCAGCCGGTTTCATACCGTCTTGATACGCGTGGCGTTTTATAAGCCTAATTTTATCCTCTTGTCCGGATTTTAGTGCTTCCATAGTTTGTTTATATACTCGACTCTTTGAACCACCGGCATTTGTTTGAGCAAAGAAATCCCACGCGCTCGGTTCGTGTTTGCCGCCAATATATTTACTTGCGATAAATGGAGTTAAGCTTTTGCCCAAAGCTTTCGCACGACCTTTAGCTAAGTCTACACCGCTTCGCATTTTAGCATCCTCTCCATAGCCGTCCCAAATATCTTGGTTCAAATAAGCTTCTCCACCGGCCAATCTTTTCACGATATCCCCCGCGCCCATACCTAAGCCAACCTGACTGGCAATATTTATAAGCGGAGAAGTTTTACCGCCAAGTTTTGTCACCGGCTCTGTCAAGAATTCCGGAACTTCACGGAATTGTTTTCCGACTCTTAACATTCTTGAAGTGCCATCCGAATTTCTTCCTATAAAGACTTTGGGCATTATTCTGTCATAAATATTGTCCATTGGGTAAGAATTCGACCATATTGAATAATCTATTGGTTTCATATCTTTCGGATATAATTCCGGATGTTCTTTGCGGTCTTTTTCTCTAAAAGCTGCATTTATAAGGTTGTAGAACACAATAAAGAATATAGCCGAACGAATCCAGAACCCTTTACCAATTTTACCGCGCGCACCGTTTGAGCTTGTTTCTTCACTTACGCCAGTTAATTTACCGATACGTTTGCCCAGAGGTGTTTGATTTATTTTACTATCCAGCCATTCCGAATTTATTGCCGCTGCTGCCTGTCTAATTGTCGAGAAATTCCAGTCCGGAGATAAAAGAACGCGACTTGCTGCTTTTATTGTTGATTTTTTGATTCCCAGAAGCTCCCAAGCCTGTCCGCCAAAACTGTCATTAACCCATTGTGCAACTGCTCTTTCCTGCTCTTTTGTTACATTTTCGCCAAGATTCTCAATAGCCGTATTAAATGCTAATACCTTAAAGTTATTATGAAGTACGTCCCAAAGGATTTTATTGTTTGCGCTTACCGTACCAGAAAGGAAGTTGCCCAAATATGGGACTTTTTTCAATGTTTCTTCAACCAGATTTCTTTGTAGGTCAGAAGGTGTTCCAAGCTGTACTCCAGCTTTTATTGCCCGCTTTGCGGCTTCTTCGTTTTTATAAACATCATAATTGCCGTTTTTGATTGCGTCAACAAATTTTTTCGGATTAAGTTCTTTTAAAGTCTTACCAACTCCGGCATTACCGATTGAAGATTCTGAAAGTGCGTAACCGTGGAATCCGCTGAATCCAAGTAAACCTTGCTTAATCATACCGTTTAATGAATCGAACGCCGTCCAGAATTTACTGTTTTTCTGTACTTCAAAGATAGCTGAAACATAATCAGCTATTTCCGGATGAACTTTTACAGGGTTTTTCATCATTAAAGGTATTTCGTCTTTGCCTACACTGCCCATATAAACAGCCTTATTCAAAGCCGGATGATTAACTTCAACCCATTCACTCGGAGCTTTTGCAGCCGGTAGAACCAAAGATTCACCGCGGTATTTTAAATTCTTTATCTCGTTAGCCAAAATGCTATCGTGAGTTGCTTTTATAAGGTTATCGGAAGACGATTTTAATATTTCAGCATAGTCCAAAGTTTTTGGCTTGAATTGTACCTTCTCGCCGTCAATCTCAATACCGTCAATACCTTCGACAAGTGTTCCGATTGTTCTTTGTTTTGCAAATTTAGAATTCGTCGTTATAAAGTTTGTAAGCAAAGATTTTTTCTTGTCGTCTAAATCCCAAATGTGCGAAATGTGGTTCTCAATACTCTCTTCTGTTTGTTCGCCCTTAGCTTCTTTATAGTTTTTATAATACTTCTCAAACTTATCGGAAACGCTGTCCGCCAGCTTTGTCAATTCTGCTTTATCGGTTTTATCAAGTTTATTAAACAAAGTTCTTAAATCGTCGCGTTCGAGTGTTTCCGGAAATCCTGTACGTTCACGTAAGAACGGCATAATTTCTCTAAGCTGTTTGTCAGTAACTTTCAGCCCAGTTTTTCCAGAAATATTTTTCGCTTTATGCTTTGTTAGGTTGATAAAACTATTTAATGCCTTGTCGATATCGTAACGGTCAGATTCAAGATTGCCGTGCCAATCATAGACCTTATCACGGATAACTTTACTTATCTCGTCGCTGGTGTTTTTATTTACTTCTCCTCGATATCCTCCGATTGAGAGGTTTTCGTCATTTCCCCTAAATCTAGACCGAATCGTTGCTCCAATATTCCTGTTGGCGCTAGAATTTTGAATGTGTGTATTGCTTTTCTCAATTCTTCGTCCGTCATAACTTCTTTCTTCATCAATGTATACCTCCGAATAATTTTTGCCGCTTTCTCTTGCGCCAACCTCCCTGAATAAATCCCAATATTTATCAATATATTTAATATGTTTCTTAATTATATCACGCTTTAATTTATTTTTAATATTGTTAACATTTTGGAAAAATTCTTCTTCTGATAAATTTGCGTTTTTCTTAAGAAATGGATTTACAACTTTGCTGATAATGAGTTTATTATCTTTCAAGTATTGCATTATAACTCGGTTAAGGCGATTGCTTCTTTTATATGCTTTTATAAATTCTATCTCATTGGGCGTTAAATTATTTTTGTTTTTTAAATAATTGTAATATACCTCTTGGTCTGCGTGTTCAACTTCGTGCATAAGAGTATCAACAAATTTTCTTGGATTATTACCAACTTTTGATAAATTAATCCCAATTTCTTTTATTTTTCCGCCATAATGTATACCCTTATCATCTGTTCTGAAATTATAAAATTTATATCCTTTAATATTTCTAAATGCTGAATGTAAATCGCTTGGCAGAACGCTTAATAATTCGTCTTGCGTACACCCTTTATTAATAAGACTGTTAAGAGTTTCTAAATCAATATCTTTATAACCTTTTGCGGTATATTTATAATCATTCATCCAGCTAGGTACATCAATATCATACAGCTCAACCCCTTTTTCAGTCGGACGAGTTTTGATTGTATTGAAAAGTTTATCAAACGCCTTGAATATTCTCGCTCTTTCTTCCCCTTTTGGAGTTGTTGAAAGGGTTAAGGATTCTCTTTCTTCACCTTCTGCCAATTCTTTAAAAGCATCAAGATTAAGAATAGCACCATTGCCACTACGAGATAAGAATCTATTCTCAATATTCTGATTTGCCATTTTATCAAAGATATAAGCTGCAAAAGCGCGCGCGCCTAATTCTGTATCTTCCGACCAGTATTTCCCGCCTTCTTGTTTATCTGCTTTTTCGGCATTTTGTAAATATTCGGTTTTATTTGCACCTTTGCGGGCAAGTTCTTCTATTTCATTTAATCGTGTTATTTCTCTGGTAAACCAGCCAAATTCACCACGATTAGTTAGTGTATCACGATTAGATGGTACTAATTTAAAGAATTTATTAGTAATTTCGTGCAAATCTTCCCAAGAATAAGTTTTATATTTTTCTTTATTTTCAACTAAATCATCAATTATTTTGTGAAGTTCCACAGCATTTTGAGCTTTTGCATAATTCTGTTTGAGAGAATCCGCATATCTTTTTATTCTTGCTTCTGTTTGTATCGTGAGTTGTTCTGCTCTTTTCTTTATATCTTCTTCAGTAAACGGAGCTTTTTTAATTTGTGTTTGAAGGTTTTCCAATGCTTCAAATACTTCCGGTCTTAAATCTCCGCCTTTGGTTAAGGACAACGCCCACTCTCTACTATATTCTTTATTAGTCGCTTGATTCCCGAAATAATTATCAAGAGCGTGCCACCATTCGTGAGCGAGTGAACCAGCGCCATACTCTTTAGTAAGGTTTATGTCTTTGTATTCCGGAATATAGTGCGCTGCTGCGGCTTTTTTCCCGCCTGTACCTTGTGCGCCATAAGCCAAACCTAATTGACCGTTTAAGCTCAATGCTTTTGGCGGTAAGTTTAAAAGTTCGGCTAAATCATATAAAGAATCGTACGCAAAATTAACAAAGTTTTGCCTTTCCTTCTCATTCGTCCAGTTCCCGAAGTTTACGCCACGGAATCCAAACGCTTCTCTAAGTTCTTCTGTTGTAACATCCTTATTATTCTCTCTGCGCTCAACATAATCGCGTACAAAATTAGCTTTTGTATCTTTAAACGCATCAATCTTTTCCTGAACACGTTTTGCTGCGGCAATTGCTTCTTCCTTTGTTGCGTATTTTGCATATACTTGTTTTGAGTTTTTATTAGCGACCGCGTATTCTTTATTCCACCTATCAGGCTCTAAGACTACAAAATTCTTTTCCCAAGGTTCTTTTTTAACTTTTTCGCCTTTTTCTTTTACTTTTTTAGAATCCTCAATAGCCTTCATAACATCAACAAGTGTTTTGTTATCTAATTGCAACGCACCTGTGAACTTGTTGCCGCCAACTATAATCGCTTTTCTGTTATATTCAGGATAAAGTCTAAAAATGCTTGAATATTTGTTTGTTAACTTTTTATTCTCCGTATCAGGGAATACTGCATCAAACAATGATTTATTATAATCATAAGACCAGCTTCTATATTTTCTTGCCGCTTCTGCAATTAAATCAGTGGTAAATTCATCCGGATGTGATTTAATGTAGCCTTTAACGCTATCCATAACTTCCTTGATTGTATCTACATATTGCTTTTGATGTTCAATATTTTTATCATATCCGGCAGCCGGTTTAGCGTTTATTTTGTTATAAACATTTTGTATAACTCCGGCTTGAAACTCTGTAAAACCTTCCGATTTAAGGTCTTCTATTGACGGCTTCGGATATACCTTTGCCTTTGTTGTATTTTTAGCACGAATCAGGTCGTTCATATCTTTTAATTCGTCCCAAGTCAAAGAAGTGTCCTGTTTTCTGTTGCCTTGCAAAAACTCTCCGGCATCATCAAGTTTTTTTGATTCTTTTTTCTTTACTTCTTTTTTCTTCGGTTCGGATTTCTTGACTTCTTTTGGTTCTACGGCTTTTCCCGTTTCCTTAACTTCTTTTGGTGTTGGATTGTTTTCTTTAGGAATATTATCCTTTAATTTTTTGTATAACAAATTTTCAGGTTCAAACAATGTGTAAGCAAAGTCTAAACTTTCTTCTTGATTAAATCCCGCTTCTCTAGCCTTTAAGTAGGCTACTTTCATTTGTTCGCCTTCAACACTATTACCGAATTCGTTTTTTATATTCTCATATTCAGGTAAACCGCCCAATATATGCTTATACTCTTTTTCCCCTTGTAATGTCATATCGCCCATTGAACCCTTTACCATTCCATTTGAGCGTTTTCCTTGCTGTTGACTTCTTAAAGAACCCCAATCAATAGTATAAGTTGTAGGTTTATACTTCTCTATTTTTGTATCTAATATCCGCTTAACGAAATCTTCTGACGTTTCATTACTCTTAATTTGTCTTGCATCAATATTGATTTCATTATTTCCAACCACCGAGCTTTCCTCGGCAGCTTTATCTTTTACAAGTATGCTTTTACGCTCGCCGCTCAATATGGATTTGTCATTGTGATACCAAGTATAGCCCCTTGGCGCTGTCATAGCTCCTATATCTTCAACAAAACCTTCCGGAACTTCCTCAACATACTCAATTTCTCTTTCTTTGCCGGATTTCATTGTTACAGTGGTTTTCTTTGTTTCCGGCAAACCACCTTCAACCTTTTTGTTGGCATCTACATCTTGGTTAGTTTCAACCTTTTTACTAGCTTCGGGAATTTGGTTGGCTTTTTTCGCTGTAGATTTCATTTGCGGTATATCAACCATACCGTCCATACCGCCGCGCATCATAATAGGCATTACAACGCCTATTTGTTTCCCGTTTTTGCGCACGCTTATCGGAGCATACAAATTGTCATTATCCACATATAATTCAATATCCTTTTTATCAAGCAGATATTTATCATTGACAACTACATATCTAGGTTCGCCGTTATCATAATTCCCAACTTGGAACACTCTTTTTGTTTCTTTTGGATAACCGCGCTTTGCCGGTGTTACAAAACCTTTGCCGATATCTTCCGCTTTAAGAGTATAATTGCCGGTTTTCTCAAAAATACCTTGCACTTGCTGCTCTGCTTGTTCAGCCGCTTTTGTAGTTTTAGCAACTTTCGACGTATCGGCATTTACAAATTCATTTAAGAACGCAGCATTACCGTCTGAATGGAAATTGCTACCTTCCATATACAAGCCGTCGGAAGTAAGTCCGTCTTCGCTTGTTGTTACCTTATATTTCAAGGTGGGCAATTTATTCGCCGGTTTTTTGCTTTCTTCCGGTGTGACGTTTGCGTTACTTTCTTGCCCTACAGTTTCATTTGCTTGTAAATTTTCAGTATTTTTTACACGCTCGATTTGTTCGGTAGTTTTCGGAGCGATTTTCTTAATTTCTTCTGTAGGTTCTGCATCAACTTTTACAGTTTTACCATTGACAACTTTATATTGTTTTGGCTTATATTCTGCGTTATTTGTAACTGTTTCTGTATTATTCTTAATGATATTTTGCGGCAATGCACTAAATGCTCTCGCACCTTGTTCAATAGGCGCTCCACTCGGCATTGTTTTCGGTTTATATCCCTCTTGCGCAATCTTTGCAGCGGTTTTCGGAGCAATATTTGCAATTGCCTTTGTTTGTTCTCCTGAAATCTGTTTTGGTTCAGGAGTTATATTTCTCTGTTCCGGAGTTTCTTTCGGTTTATATTGCCAGCGTTCTTTAGGTTCAAAGGTTTTATTGAACGGATTCTTTTCGTAAACAGTTTCCTTTGTCCAATTATTTGGGTTTGTTCTGTTTTGAAATTCTTCCGGAGCTTTTTTAATTGCTTCGGCAGCCTTTTGAACGGCTTCACCCATTCTACCGGTAATATTAAATGCTTTATTTGCACCGGCCACAGCTCCAACTGCACCTTGTAAAATCGGATTAAGAACAGCGTTTACAGCACCAAATGAAGCAGCATCTTTAATTGGTTCTGTGATAGGATTCAAATCTTCATCTATTAAACTTGCTCCCGCACCGTATTTTGCGCCGAATTTAGCACCCTCTTTTAAACCGGTTAACGAAGCAGCCTTTGCCAAGTTCGCTAATTGTGCAGCTCTCGGAATTTGTGTTGCCGCCGCCGGCGCTGCTACTGCTGTTCCTGTTGCGGTTGCCGCTGCTGCTGGTATTGATAAACCTAACAGAAGCGCTTCTTTTCCGGCTTCTGTATTTCTGTAATTTCTGTAACCTTTATCAAGTCGCGCATTTTCTACGGCAAGCTTATCCTTTAATGTTTGAATATATACATCTTTGGGCATTGCGCCGCTTTTATATTGTGCATCTAACTCTTGCCAACTTGGGAATTGTACACCGTCAAATCGTTTCAGTAATGCTTCATCAGCTTGTGAGCCAAGAAAATTATTTTCAATTCCTTTTGGCAACATTGGTCTTGCAATTGCACGACCGGCATTAACTACCGGTTGTTGAACATTATTTTTGAAAGCATTTACTGCATCAACGACTTGCGGGATTTGTTTTACAGCGTTTATTCCGGTTTGCAACAAATTAGGAGGAGTCTGAACGACTTCTCCGTTAGAATTTGTATATCCGGCATTATTCCTCGGTGGCATCGGGACTTGCGGAATATCATATAAAGAATCTATATTGTTTTTAAATTCGTCCGGTGATATTCCGCTAATATTTTGATTAGCACGAGTAACTTCGTTTGTAACCCTCGGTTTTACAGGAATATTGTTTACCGATTCTTCATATCCATCTAGCAAATCAAAGTTTGCTGTTTTTGGTTTCTTTTCTTCGTAGCCTTCTAATAAATCAAATGCCATTTTACCAACCTATTTCTTTCAAAAACGTTTCTTCATCACTACTCGGAGCGCTTGCGCTACTCTGTTTTTTTGCTGTTTGTTTAATCTTTGTATCGGGGTCTATCCCTATTTCTTGCATAAAACGCTGTCTTGCATAAGAAATCTTCCGAGCATCGCCGCTCTGCAAAATATCATAATACTGTGCTAAAGCTTGATTATAGTTCGGATTCTTTGTCCCTGTTACAGAACTGCTTCCGGTTTTTTTACTTCCACCGTTGCTAATATGTGTAACCTTAGAGCCGTTTTGTGCTTTGTATGCGTTTGTATTTGCATTTTGTTGTGATATTTCATTCCTGATTTTTTGGTTTTCTAATTGCCCAGTTCTATAGTCATTTAATGCTTGAAGCCTTGCAAGTTCTCTATCGTTTTTCATTTGTTCAACTTGCGGGTACATAATCGTTTGTACATCTTTGCTGCCTAAATTACCAAACATACCAACATTCGGAACATCAAAACCATACTGTTTCAAAGCATTACTGTAAATGTCGCTCATAGCTCTATTATTGGCAAACTTATAACCCTGTCCCAAACCATAAAGAGGATTGCCGGTTAAAGCAGCAGAAAGTCCCCCCGCAACTAAACCTTGTACGAGCGGATTTTGTGCAACTCTGCCCATAGTTCCGAGAGCTTCTCCGAGCCTTGCCATCTTACCCTTGTTATAAGTTTTTGTTTCTTGAGTTTCTTTGTAGGCATCCTGATTATTTTTTATCCAATTATCAACATCAGCGTTACCGCTATTTTTACCTTCTTCTATAGCTTTTATTGCGGCTGCTTTGTCAACTCCTGCGCGAGTTGCCCAATCGTTATAAGCTGCATCATTTGTCAGTTGGTTTTGGTAATCCACTATTTTTTGTGTGTTCGCAGGATTCGTAATTGTTTCCGTGAATTTATCAGCGGTTAAATTATTAGGATTAAAACCTTCTGAGCGATTTTCTTGATAACCTCGTGACAAATCGCTTACACCACTCAAAAATTTATCCAGTAGACCTCGCTTTGTTTCTTCCTGTGAAATTCCAGCTGTTAAAGGCTGTGTAGATTCTTGCGCATTAATATTGTTTGAATCAAGTTGCTGTATCGCATTTGTCACAGGATTGTTATTCATATAATCTTGAAAAACTTGTGCGTTAATATTATCTACCGGAGAAGCGCCACCGGTAATTTCATTATTCGTCGGTAATATCGGTTGTGAATAATCTTGTGTTTGATTTTGCATATTTTTAGCAAATTCATTTGTTTGGCTTAAAGCAGATTCCCCTTCCTTGTTTAATCCGCTCAATAATGCTTGACCGCTTTTTTTAGCTCTTTTTCTATTTGCACCGGTTGCAGCCATTACACCTAAAGCAACTAACGCTCCTATTGGGCCAGCCGCCGCTCCCGCACCAGCCGCACTACCTCCGGCAGCTCCGGCTGTTCCCGCCGCTGTTCCAGTTCCCGCTCCTGCTGCCGCTCCTCCGGCTGCACTCGCTCCCGCTCCCGAAGCCATTCCTGCGCCTAGTCCGCTTGCTGTTGCCATTGGCGCGGCTTCTGATATAGCACTGGTTAGAGCTGTACCTCCCGCCGTAGTTCCTGCTACTTCCGAACCTATTGCGTTGCCTATTGCGCTTCCGGCCGTATTTCCAACTGCGCCGCTAGCAGCATTTTGTCCTAAAGCAGCAAAAGGCTTTGGCGCGAATCCTTTGAAATAATTTTGGGGAGTAATCACATTGTTTACAGTATTTGCACCGTTAGAAAGTTTTGAACCGACACTACTAATATTTGAACCAAATCTTTGTAAAGTCGGATTGCTCAAATTATTTTTCATATAATCTCCAACGGTAGTCATATTTTTACCGGTTTTACCAATTCTCCCGACTGTACTTTTAAGATTTTGATACGGAGAACCTTGTGCTTCACGCTGCTGTCTTAGGATTTCTTCAATTATTGCTTGGTTGTATGCTGTTGTCATTTTCTCCTCCTACATTCCATAAGATGAACTGCTTGAAGTTCCGGTTCTGTTCGCATTTCCGGAGCTTGTTTGTAATGATTGAGCTTGGTTTCCGCTGATTACGTTATAACCTTGCAGAGCCATATTCATCAGGTTATTAATAATATTTCCTGTGTCATTTTGACTGGAAACTAATAAATTATCCGCATAATCCGCAATAGCTCTGTTATTTTGTTTAGCAAGGTTATTGTATAAATCTGTGGCCTGTGAACTTCTAATCATATTTCTTTGAGCAAGCGGCGCAATTATATCGTTTTCTAAATTCTGCCGTGTCGTATCAGCTAAATTACGCTTAAAGTAATTCATTTTGGCCTGATTTGTTGCCGTATCATATGACGGATTAAGATATTGATTTAATAAATTATCAATATTCGCGTTTGTAAAATTATACAAGCTCGATATCGCCGTGTCCGGCTGTAATGTAGTCGTTGTGCCTTTGTCATTGGTTGTAGATGTGACATAAGGGTTTGATGTCGTTGTGTTTTTGTACGTTGTAGTGCTTGAACTTTTTGATTTAGAACCTCCGCCCATTTTTATTTCCTTTCATATTTATAAATATCTCCTTTTAACTTTTTAAATCCGGCGCGTAACAAACATAAAATAGCCGGCCTTCTAATTGATTCAGCATACATATCGCAATCAAACCAAGAAAGAACCATTTTTACACATTCAACATTTTCTTTATGATGATGCCTTGTTGCGAATCCGTTTAAATATAAGTTTCTACCGCGATAAAAGCAATAAATGCCGCCAATAAGCACATTGTCAACATAGAAAGCATAGTAAAAAGTATTATTAACAACTGCCCTGAATGGTTGATTGTCCCCGATGAGTCTTTGACATTTACGATATAAACTTCTGCATTTTTCATATTCAAAATCTTTATCAGTCGGTATTCTGACTGTAATCATACTTGTTTTACCTTAATTTTACTGAATTCTATATTTCTTATGGCGAAATTCTGTTTAGAATTAGTTGTGTAGATACTGATTTCAATTACTTTAAATGTGGCGTTCGGAAATTTCCCAATTACGTTTGTATTTTTACTTAGCCAATAATCAACATCCCAGTGACCTGAACCCCAAATCATAAAGTTTTTAATCTTAGATTTAATAAGTTTTATCTTTGGCTTCTTAAACGTGTTGTAGTTCTTAACATATTTGACATAAAACGAGTTGGAATAAGGCATACCGAACGAAACGCGCGGCGGTAATACCAAAACTTTCAATGTGTTCATAGCTCCCAAGTTCCAAGCAGAACAATTATAATAATGCTGAATATAATCTCCGTTAAATGTATCGGAAGTGTATTCTTGTAAAATATTCCCGTCTTCTGCACCGGAATAAAGTGTGCTATTAATAACATTGACCGTATTTATTTTTTGCGATTTCCTTTTAATCCATTCGCCTTTGAGATAATCATAAATTAATATGTTTGAAGCCTGTTTTGTAACTTCCGTTGGAACACCTTCAATAACTTCTGTAACGGTGTATGTTACATCTGTCGGAATTATCCACCATATTTCGTTTCTGCCTTCCGTGAACACTGAACGAGTTTTGATTTCATCAAGTTTCGTTTCGTCTATATCCTGTAAAATTTCTTGAATATCGACCGCGATGTTTTCACCGAGTGTCTTTTGTCCGCTTATAACTTGTTTAAATGAGAATACAGATTTTTTTGTATGGTCGTAAAAATATAAATTTGTATCGTGAAAAACAAGAGCGCTTGCTCCTGCGCATCCCCCCGGACTTTCCTCACTTATTGCAAAAACACCATCTGTGACATTTAATAAACAAGAACTGTCGCTATAAAATATTGCGAGTGAGTCGAGATAATTGTGCAAAGCTGTGACCGGTTTTAAAAGTTCAATATATCCGGCGCTTGTAGTCCATTCGGAATCCGCTGTGGCAAAGTCGTAGATATTAGATGTTACGGAATACCATAACATATTTTCGCTTGCGATGAATAATCTGTTTGCATAAACTGCACAATTAAGGCCGAGTACATTTCTACCATCACGGTCTTGTGGGGTCATATCAACAATTGTATTAGTTGTTGTTATACCCATTTCGACGGTGAACATTTCAGCGCCGTTAGTAAAGAAAAATAGGTCAGAGTAGCCTTGTATTAAATCTAACCCCTGCGCTTTTCCGGTAGCTGTTAGGTTATCTTTTAATACTGATAATTCCCAAGTGAGCATATTTAAGTCATACAAAACACCCTTGGGAGATTCAGCACCTTGCGCGCTTTCAGCGTAGACAAAGAAGAATTTTTGTCCTTTTTGCACACTTTCAAAAATTTCTATAATTCTCATATCTCCGACAAGTTCATCATTGATAGAATTATTTCCTTTTGCGGTTCTTATACCAATACCGTTATTAATTCCTGTAAAATACAATTCAACATTTTGAATATCCTGTGCGGAAATCATTTCTTCGGAAAAAACAGCGTTCTTTTCTCTTATACCGCCAAAATTACGACATATCAATTGGGTTAATGTACTCATTAATCTTTCCACCCTATAGTTTTATCGCTTTCAATCCCCTTGCAAGCTTTAATTAATTTTTTAAATGCACGCTCGTATTGGATTTTATAAGCTTCTGAATTTTCATCAGAGACAGAAGCTATTAAATAGTTCCACATAGCAAGCGGCATTAAAGTACATTCAAAAAGTTCAAGATACTTAACAGGAATATTTATATAATCTGTTTCGTGTTCAAGAGTTGCTTTTTCATCACCGTCTTCACTCAAAACCGGAAATAGCGACATATAGTCAATAGTCACCATATATTTTTTATCCGGAACAGGATATAAATATATTTTTTCTTGCTTAAAGTAAAAATATTCGGGCGTTCCTTGAATCTGTTCTTTGAATCTGCAATCAGCATCATATTTCAACGGCTGACTATCGCAAAAAACACTATAACAAGGCTTTCCGTTTACCCTTGTTTGAATAATATTGTTTTCAGTCGCATCATCGGGGATTGAATAACTTACACCGCCATCCTTCGTAAAAATAATATGTATTCGTTCCCTGAACGGAAAATTATACGAATTCCAAAGGTCGGATAACGCTTTGCGAATAGAAGTCATAACATTGATTTCAAATTCGTCTTCGTCCTCAACTTCACTATCAAACATAGACCAAGCTTGACCTGTAATATCGTTATACAGGTCAAGCAATGTCAATCTTTTTTCGCCGTCAACTATCGCCATTATTCTTCCTCGGCTTCTGGTTCTTCAACCTTTTCAGCAACTTCCTCGGATTGGTTTTCTATATCTTCACCGGAATTATCTACATTCTCGACAACTTCCGGCTCATTGTTAGCCTGTTCGTCTGCGAGTTGTTGTGTATATTCCAAACATCTTTCAAGCAATTCTGCTTTACTACCGCTAGCTTTTAAATCGTTAGCTTTGCAAAATTCTCTTAATTCCGCTGCGGTGTAATCATAAAAACTTCTTACTTCGTGTTCCTCAACAACTTGCTCATAAGTCGTAGAAACCGGAACAGCTTCCATTGGTGGAATATCTATTTCATCAATTAATTCATAGTTTTTTCCGCCGTCTTCTGCCCATATTCTTCTTATTTCAGATTCCGGCAAAGTAAAAATAATTCCGGTCGGCTTAAATTTCATTCTTTTTTCCATTCTTTCCTCCTTAAAAAAGGGGGACATTTTGTCCCCCCAATTAACTATTGGTTAGCTTTAGGTAAGATTCCTGCGCGTTTAGCAACTGCGTAGATTGTTCCTACAAATCCAGTTCCAAAGTCGATATAAAGTGAACCGTCCCTTCTTTCAAATCTTGCTTCATCTAAGATTTGATATACGTTCGGCTGGTCGTCTGTTGGTGTTACAGTCAAATCACCTAACATAGAGTTGGGATAAGCATCGCCAGCTTTAAATGTTATTGTTCCAACTGTAGTCGGTTCGACGATAATAAACAATGAGTTGTTTTTATTGTCGAAAGCCTTTTCGATTTCAATACCATTGGCAACTGTTACAGCTTGTTTTGTAAAAGTAACTAATTCTATTGATTCTGTTGCTTCTCTTAAAGGAAGCTTCGGTGAAATTTTATCTCTTGCCATTTTAATTTTCCTTTCTTTTAAATAAATGGGGGTTAATCACCCCCTGTGATGTTAATATATACGAGAGAGCTTTATTTATGAGCCTACTGAAAGTGTTGCACTAATTTTAGCAGTTCCTAAGAAATCAGCACGAGGAGCGCCAACACCATACAAACCGTAACCTTTATAAACTGTATCGAAGTTCTTTTCAGGTACATAGTGCATCATATTGAGGTCTTTTGACATACCACCGGCAAGTGTTTTACTTCTGATACCGAATAACGGATAGTAAACACCGGTAGAAGGTGAAGCTACGTTATTAGAAACGAGGATATCCCAACCACAAAGTTTACCGATATAACCTTTTTCTAATTTTTTGTGACCGGATTCAACTTCGCCATACATATCAAGCTTACCTAGGAAGAATTGATATTCCGGAGGAACAATAGCAATCATTTGGCCGTCAATCCAGTTTGTATGACCCTTGCCGTCACCTCTCTTGAATTGTGCTTCCATATATGCCAAAAGGTCTTTAGCAACTGTAGCTGTCAAAGAAATTGCATCTCCGCTGTTATCAACATAGTGTCCAGCTCTTGTATAAAGTGCGCCGTATGCTGCATCAACGTCTGCTGCTGCTTGTTTAACTGCATCTGTGCAATATTCTCTGATTAAATCAGCCTGTTCAACATCAGACTTAGCATTCTTGATATAATCTTCTTCAACTGCTGACATTTTGAAGTGAACGCTAAAACCTTTGTCTATTTTAACTTTAGCAAATGAAGTTGTAACTTTTTCAGGGTCGTCCAAATCCCCGCCGTCGTATTTAGATACAGTAACCATAGCCGGCATTTTAACGTCAACTTCGTCGCCTTTTTTGATTAATCTTTTTGTTTCTGTTTTTGCTAACTTACCGATAATTAATTCATCGTAGAAATATTTATCGAAAGCTTTTTCTAAGCCTGTTTTTATTAATTGTTCTACTGCCATTTTTAAATTTCCTTTCTAAATTAGTTCTCCTAAACGATTTGCGGCAGCTTCATCGGTCATATTCAGTAAGTTTGTTCCTGAATTACCCTTTCCGCCGCCTGTGTTTGCCACTCCTGCGATTGCATCGGTAGCCTTTGAATTTTCTTTGTTGATTTCACTTTGAATATTGTTTGCCTTGTTAGCGAATTCAACATATTGATGAAGTAAATTGACTAAAACATCTGTTTGTAAGTCACATCCAAACGCCCTGAATGCTTCTCCGAATATTTGATTAAAAGCCGGATTTTCAAATTCTTTTGCGTATTTGGGTACGGTTTCGTCAAGATACCCCCGTGCGGAGCTTTCCAATTGTTCATAAAGGGCTTGCTGTTCTCTTTGTGCAAGTTGTCCTTCAAACAGCTTCTTTTCTCCAGCAACATTTTCTATTGTTTCTATTGAGAATTGAGATTTTATAGTATCTCGAAGCTCTTTTGTCGGATTCTTTTCCAGTTCTTGTAATAAACTTTCCATTTCATCCGGAAAATCACATTCATTAATGTGTCGTCTGTAAGCATTTGCTTCAAACTTTGCCATTTCTTTGTGATTCTCATAATCTTTGACGGTTTCAAAACCTTTTGAATTAGCTTCTGCGAGTTTCTCGTTTTCAATCTGTTCGCGTAGTTTTTGCGCTTCTTCTTTAATTTTTCGAAGTTCGCCCAATTCGTTAGATTGTTCGCCTAACTTCTTTTGAAGCTCCTCATAAGACTTTGTTGCATCTTCCAAGGTTTTAAATTTACCTTGCACTTCTGTGTTTTCTTCTGCGTTTTCTGTGTTTTCAGGTTCTTGAACTTGTTCTTCTGAATTGTCGGAAGTGTTTTCCGGTTCAGTTTCAACAACTTCGGAAGAATTATCTAATCCCACATTTTCCTGCATTTCTTCCATAAAATCTCCTTACATAGTTTCTTTTGCGTTTTTTATCTTCCTGTCTAATTTCTTGTCCCAATCGCGGGTATTAGCGAGAAGTCGCGCCATTCCGCGAACTTCTTTATCGTCAATATCGCCTTGGGCGTAATCAAACATCATATTTAACAGAATTTCTCTGAATTCTTTTACATCAGCACTTTGCGCCAAACGAGCTTTAAGCTCCAATTCAGCAACTCTTTCCTTATCTTCAAACCACATTTATTTACTCCATTGGTTGTGCTTCCGGTACGCTTTCATCAGGTACAACTTGTTCAGGTTGTTGGCTAGCCGCCGGAGCTGGATTCTGTTTTTGTTCTTCGTATGCCTGACAAATTGCCTGAATCCTTGGGTCTTGTAACAATTGTTGTTGAATTTCCTGCGGAATAGAATTTTGGGTTTGTAGAAATCTTTCAGGATTTTCAACATCTTTCTGTTCCATATACCAAGTAAATATTTCTTGAACATTCAACGGAATGTATTGTGCAAATCTTTCGATAGCATTAGCCATTAAATCGGCCTTGTTGCTGCGTTCGGTTGTCGCTGTTCTGTCAGAATATTTATAACGATAAGCGCCCGTTCTGACTTCATCGTCAATTGTTATAACTTCTTTTTCAGTCCCTTTTTCAACAAGAACGGATTCTTCACCTTGTTTGAAATCTGCTCTTAATTTCGCTACTTTCTTAACATCGTCGATGATTGTATATTGGTTAATATAATCAATCAGCATCGCAAGCCTTGTTAACTGTCCTTGTGCCTTTGTGCTAATTTCTGTAGCGGTTTTTGCTTTTTGCTCATCAGCTCCGGCCATATTCGGGAAAATGCCGGAAGTTTCAGCCATTAAATCAGATAAGAATGTAATATCATTCAAGAATACTCCGACAGAGAATTGCATCTGTTTGATTCTGTCCGGATTCAAGCCGTCCCCATACTCTATAATCTTTCCGGGGTAGAGCCTGATTTCATCTTCGTCAAAAAATCCTTCCGGTGCGTAAATCGGTGGATTTTCTTGTAAGCTTTGCATATCGCAAGTACGATTCATTAAATCCTCTTGGAGTTCTGCAAGCGGCAATGTGCAATATAGAGGACTAATTCCGCGCCCTGTTTCGGGGTCTGCAATTGGTGTTCCGAAGTTAAACGGATTAACAATTCCGCTGTTTCTCTCAAACCTAACCAAATATTTTCCGGCAACAACAACGGCGTGGAAATTTTTTAATACACTGCCATCGTCAAGTGTTAAGTTCCCCCAATGTTCAAGAACTTCAACCGTTCTTCCTTTGGTTGTTTCATCCCTCATTTCACTTGCGGTTCTATTGTCTGTAGGATTGGAGTTTCGAACCATTCCTTTTAAATCATCCGCTTGTTCTTTCGTGACTTTATAAAACTTATTGTTTATGATGTCGTTCGGTGTTTTAAAACTTCTGTAAATCTTTGGGCAATCATCCCAATTGTCTTTTTGAGAATTATCGAAAACAAAATTTGCTGGGTCAACGTAATACACATAAGGATTATCGTATACGACCTTTTCATCAACAAAAAAGAAGCTTCCCTTTTCGAGAGCTTCAATTGCTTTTGGATTTTCTCTTAATAAATCTTCCTGTTCGACAAGTTTTCTGTATTCTTCGCTTTTCTTTTTCCAAGCGCAATAGGTAATTAATTCGCCGTGGACTAAAAAATTATCAAGAACTTTGTCCATTGTCTTTTGATATTCCATTTTCTCGAAACAATCAACAAGTCCGGCTTTTTGTCTGTTTGATTCGTTATCGGCTTCGAGATTTTCTCCGGAAACATCAAACATAGAATTTGTGTTTGAGTAAGTGTTTTTCCAAATAAACGCTTTAAGAACCTGATAAAACATAAAGACTTTGCACATTTGTACTTTAGTTTTCCATTTTTCATACTTATTTGTTTTATCCGGCAACTTAACACGGTCATTGAAAAATATCTTTTTGCTTAATTCATCGGCCATACTAAGATTTTTAGTTCTTAAACGGTCATATTCTTTGTAATCAGATACAACTGTTTTAATAACGTAATCTGTTTGGTCTTTGGAAAGCTTTTTTGTTTGCTTGTCTATAATGTACTCAAATGTCATTTATTAACCTCGTTTAATGTAAAATAGGTCGTTTTTACAATTTTTGAAATATTCAAAAACAATCATTTTATAAGCATCATTTTCTGAAATATTTAGCGAAGCGGCTAAAATCGTTACAAAATCAGCTAATTCATTCGGAATTCGGATATTTTTTCTAACGTCTTTTGACATTATTACCCCCGTAAAAATACGTCATTTTGACGTCAAATTTTATCTTCATCGAGTCCTTTTATAATATGAACTTCCGGCTGTGAATCTGCGTTATCTTCCGCACCGATATTCAGACATAAGCGCTGACCCTTTTGGGCGTTTGCAATAGCTTTCATTATGAAGTCCATATTGTAAGCGTTTGCGTTAGTTTTCTTTTTGCCTTCTTTTAAATCTCTCAAATACCCTTCGAGAATCAGTTTTGCGACTTCCAACCCTTTTTGATAAAGCTCGTTATGAATCTCGTTTGCAGCTATTTTCCTATTAACTGCCTGTTCTGTAGTTTTTTCGTTCAACTTCCGTTCAATTTCAGCACGTTTTTCTTTTCTTAATTCAGTCCATTTTTCTAAGGCTGCACGCTGCTTAATTGAACTTACAGAAGCCTTATATTTCTTCGATAAATCTTCGAGGGAAATTTCGTGTGTAATATAATAGTTTTTTAATTTTATCCAATCTATCATTCACTCTTTTTACCCTTTTTATAAATCTGTTTTCTGCAATTTTCTAAATGTTCTAAAAGAATTCGACGTTCTTCTTCCTTTTTATCAACTCTGTCTTGTGTGAAAAGACGAAGGTCGACAACTTGTTCTTTGTCAAATAAAATAAATTCCAATTCTCTGATAAGATAAGAAGGAATTATAAAAAATATGTATCTTAATAAAGCTTTAATCATAAACTTAAATAAAAAGGGGTTTGGTTAAATATAGAAAAAGGTGAGACAATCCTAACCCCTTGAAACAACTATCCTAAAAATTAACAAATCAATTCTTTTGTCCCGTTGAAATCAACCGCATATCTTTTAATGGTCGTTTCTCCGTTTTTTATTACTTCGGTATTCAGACCGTACCGGAATCCCATATTTGATTTGTTTCCGGTTTTGATAGTTCGTTCAAAATATCCGACGATATCAGGACAATATTGCTCATAAAGCTTTAAGGCTTTTTTTCTTTTTGCTAATTCAGTAACCCAACGCCCGTCAAAATGCCGCTTGTCAATTTCAACAACAAACGCGTTACATTTTGGGCAAAAGCCGGAGCGCATAATCCTCTCGGCGTATTCTGTACCGGCTGATAAAATATGAATATCTTTAGCGTTAAAGCTGCAACAGCAATTACCTCGGCACTCTCCTTAAAGCATAGTTATATTGTCCTCGACATTCTTACAGCTACTTCGTTTTACCTACTCACCTAGAATGCCACCAATAACAATTTTAAAGGATATTGAAAACGGATTCATAGTATTAAGATTTGTTAATTATTCACCACACTCACAAGTGGGACTGTATGTTCCGTCGCAACACTTGATGCTTCCGCTGCCACAACCACATACACCGCCGTGCCGCGAACAGCACCCTTTGCCTGTATGTCCAACACTCCTATGACTTGCCGATTTAGGTGGTAGGGAATTGAATGAATCAACGGCAACACTATATCCTGCAAATAACGAGAGTAGGAACACAGTAACTGCTGCAATAGCTTTTATACCCTCATTTTTTATATATTCTTCAACCACAAAACTAAAAATTGCAAAACAGGAAACTGCTGTAATAAAAAAAATAAAGATTTTCCCAAGTAAACTACTAATCAACATTTCTTATTTACTCGACTTTTTAAATTTCGGAGGTGATTCCAATGACAATTAAAGAGCTAGAACAAATCTTTTTCGCGCTTGTAAAAGCGTATGGGACAAAAAGAGCAGAAGAATTATTCAGAAAACTTGTCAAACACATTACTTTATAACCCCTTCTTCTCTTAAAATCTGTCGCACTCTTTGAGCCAATTCGTCATTATTTGGCTCGTTTTGTGCTATGTTAAACATCTCGCCCTTACCTGATATAAACCAATTGGCATTTAAATTATACTTGCCACACATTCGTGTTAAAAATTTTATTGAAGGTTCTCTGCCAGCTTCATAAGATTCAATAGTCCTATAAGGAATATCAATTTGTTCTGCCAGTTCATTAACTGACTTTATATTTAGCGCTTTTCGTATTTGTTTAATTTTTTCAGCAAACATAATTTTCTACACCATAAATATGAACTTTTGTAACAATTCACACAATTATGTTGAAATCCACATAATTATGTGTAATAATGTGTATAGTGATATACGAGTTATGGAGCTTTGGAACAATGAAACAACTTCCACAACTAAGATTCAGAATTACCGAAGAAGAAGATAACGCACGCAAATTTTTAAATAATTGCGGTTACAACGTCAATTTTCTTATTCGGAAATACATTATTCAATTATACGAAAAAGAGTTAGCCAAACAGAGTTTAGCCTAATTCACCTTTCGTACACATTTTAAAACAACAGAGCGCAAAAAACAAGCCTAGGAACATAGGCTTATTCGGAGTGCTTATTTTCAATGGGTAAAAATTCATATAACGGAGCAATTTTATAAACTGTATTTTGCGACTCCTGAAAAAAGGCAAACAGACTGAGCCGGCAGTAGACGTTTTGGACAGAGGGTGGTGGTGTAGTTGCTGCCTATATGAATTTTTAAATAAGAGCTTCACATAAAAAAGGTTTGGCGAAATCGAAACGGAAGTAAATAAAAGTTCCCCTTTTTTGAAAACAGAGTACAAAGTAACCTACCGGATTTATGGAGAAAAAGTTTCAGGCGAAAGATTGCGCAGTTGAGTAACCTCCAATGACGATTGGTACAAGTATCTCGGAAGCTCTTATTTAAGAGTTTACAAAACGCGGAAACGCAGAAAAGGACGGTAAATTATGGTACAAAAAATTAGTTTTAGTGAGTTGGTAGACAACCCAAATTGGAAAAAGGCTGTTATTGTTTACAAACAAAGTAGCTTTAAACAGCCTTACACAGAGCAAGAACGCAGTTATGAAATTTGTAACGGTCAATGGGGACTTGATTCCTCAAAAATGGGGCGCTGCATAATCGGTAATTGTTTGGACGGTAAAGACCTAGGGGTAAGACTTGATGCTTACGATTGGGAAAAAGATTATTGTTACATCGTAGAATAGGAGCGCATTATGGAACACTTGATTAATTGTTTAAATGATAAAGTCCTTGACCTTGAATTATTATTAACGGAGCTTGATGCAGCGATTGCCAATCAGGTAGAAGTTAACACAGTATATGAAGGCGAACTCGGCAGAGAATATGGCTCAATGCATTGCATCGACGAAGACGGCATTTATGAACTTAAAAAAGTTTATGACAAGCTCGAAGATATTGTTAGAAAAATTAAAAACTAGGAGGTGCAATATGTACGACCCTTTTTATTGGTACGAGATTGAACTCGATAATGATTATAAGGAACGAATGGGAATAGAAAGCGAGGACGATAATGAATCTGATTAAGAGATTTTTCGAACTACGAAAACAAAAAAGGCTGGAGAAATACCAGCGAATGAATTCAGAAATACTTTGCGCAATTGCGCAACAAGTTTATAAAGAACAAACGGAAGCCGGCGTTAATTTGCCGGCTTTTCAGTTGGTAAAACAAAGATATAATTCTTTAGGTATTTCAACACCGAAAGACTTAATAAAAACCTATACACAGTTTTTCTTAGACGGCCAAGTGACGGGAATTGAATTATAGGAGCTAACTATGAATTATTGCGATAAATATGAACAATGCGAAGGCGGAAACAAGGAAGTGAGGTTTTGTATGGAATGCAAAGAATTTAATAAACGACATATTAAATTTATAAAAATTGACGGTTTTAACAGACCGATTTTCAAAGTAATGGAGCGCGGCTATTATATTTCGGACACAGGAAACCTTTTTCCGGCGGACACAACAGAAGACACAATAAAAGAATTCTACAAAGACAAGAAGCTTTGCCAATATTTAACATACCACGGAAGCAAGGTGGACTGCGAACCAATGGGTAATGAGTTAAGTAATTTTAATTTTGTATTTGTATAACAAAAAAGGACGGTTAACTATGATTAAAGACTTAATTATTGATTATACAGAAGGAATGGAAATAAAAGCGCCTTGTGTAATCAGAAATATGCCTTCCGAGGTATATCATTCTATCGAAGGTTTATCAAACAGCGGTTTAAAGATGCTGCTGGATTGTCCGGCGAGATACTATTACAAATATCTTTCCGGAGAATATGAACCAAAGGAAAAACCTTGCTTTAAAATCGGCAAAGCGTGTCATTGCTATATTTTAGAAGGCCAAGAAGCTTTTGAACAAAAATACTGGTCTAATCCTTACGGAGATTTAAACAAAACCGAGATTGTTAACTTGCTTATTGACAATTACGGCTATGACAAAACCATTTCCAAGTTTTTAGTATCAGACCTTATGGGGATGCTGCTCGCCCGCGCTGGGATTGAACCTAAAGAAATTGAACTCAATAAAAACGAACTCAATCAGGTTATAGGAACAGCAAGAGCAATCAAAGAAAACAAACACGCGCTTGCAGCTTTCAGCCAAAAAGGTGAAAGTGAATTGAGCCTATTTTGGAAAGACGAAGAAACCGGAGTCTTACTTAAATGCAGACCGGACTTCCTTCCTTACGATTGCAAACTTGTACCGGATTATAAAACAGCGGCCAGCGTAAACCCTGAAACATTCTACGGGGATTTTATTAAATACGGTTATCACGTCCAAGCGGCTATGTACCGCGAGGGAATCAAAGCGGTTTCCGGAATAGATGTCGAAAGCTTTTTTTTCGTAGCACAAGAAAAAGAACCGCCGTACATTACACAAGTTTATTTACCGGATGATACCATAATTGATTACGGTAAAAAAGCGGCGCGCAAAGCAATAAATATATTCCTTGAATGTCAATCTAAAGGATTTTGGGATACATATACAAGCCACGTTATCCAAATGAGTTTAGAACCACGACCGGAAGAACTTCCGACAAACTTTGACAAAGAACAAAGTATTTGCTACGCGCCGAAATACGTCGATAACATTTTATCCCAATATTAGAAAGGAATGAGAAATGACAAACGAAATACAAACCTACGAACAAGCGCCGGCATTACCGAGCGTTTATTCAGATGTAAATCTATATCAGCAATTCTTTAAGATTGCCGAGCAATTAAGTAAAACTGATTTAGTACCGGCCACATACAAGAATAAACCGGAAAACTGCTTAATTGCGATTGATACAGCAAGACAAATCGGCGCTAAGAATCCGCTGTTTGTTATGCAGAATCTCAATATTATAAAGGGTAAACCAAGCTGGAGCGGCCAATACTGCTCCGCGCTTGTTTATACCAACTTTAAGAATGTCAAAATAAACCGTGTCGGGAATAAAGAAGACGGCACACTCAACGGCATATTTATAACGGCTGCCGACAAAAATGGGGAAAAATGCAGGGGTTCTGTTGTAACTTTAGAAATGGCAAGGCGTGAAGGCTGGTATGATAAAGAAGGTTCAAAGTGGAAAACGATGCCTGAACAAATGATGATTTACAGAGCATTTACATTTTTCGCTCGCGCTTTTTGCCCTGATAAGCTTTTAGGGATGCACGACGAATATGAAGTGCAGGATATGACTCCGGCAGAAAATACAAAAGCGCAGGATTTAGAAAATAAATTAAACGATGTTTTGGATGCCGAAATAGTAAAAGATTAATTACCCATAATTAACCGTTCTTGGGTGGGGGTGGCACACTGCTCCGTAGCCACCCTTTTTTCTTATGGCAAGGTAGTGTAACGGTAGCATACAAGGTTGCCTTTCTTTGTGGAGATAGTTCGACTCTATCCCTTGCAAATTAATAGTAGAGAGTATAGGAGGGAAAGTTATGACAACAATTGGAAGCGGTTGGACAGGAGTCAACGCAAACGGAAAAACGATTATTAGTATTC
>Ga0247608_10000938_pt1 | contig 43185 bp, 55 predicted proteins | sample 176DNAGHGlowgp2_FD_193490 | JGI IMG/M metagenome (GOLD analysis project Ga0247608, IMG submission 193490) | Sheep rumen microbial communities from Palmerston North, Manawatu-Wanganui, New Zealand - 1766 DNA GHGlow gp2 | ecosystem: Host-associated > Mammals > Digestive system > Stomach > Rumen ...
ATTTGGGAATCTTTGAGGGGGTCGAAGAAAAACGATGGCCCCTGGGTCTCAGTCGGTCGGGGTCGCCGTCTCAGGGTCGTCGGTCACTTCCTCGAAGTCAACGTACTCGCTTTCGCTATGTGCTGGCAGCATGAAGCGACTCATGATGTTGTCCTTCCATCGCTCGTGCCGCTGCTCGGCCCTGGCTTTCACTGCCTCCTTGCTATGGCTCCGCTCTTCCTTGTGTATCTTGGCATGACAGGCATCGCAGACGCTCACAAGGTTGTCCCACATGAATGCCCACTTGCGCATCTCAGCCTTCGATGTCGAGTCCTCGATAGGGTGGCGATGATGTACCGCGTGGGCACTGGTCACGATGCCCTCACGCTCGCACACCTCGCACAATGGGTTGGCTCTCAGCTTCAGGATGCGCAACTCCCGCCACTCTCGGCTGTTGTATATCTCCGCCTTGTCCTTCTGCTGCTTCGGGTTACGGCATCGCCATGATGTCGGTAGTTTCTTCTGTGTCATATCGTTTCCTCCATCCATTGCCGCATGAGGTCGGTCATGTCGTCGTGGCTGATGGGCAGCTGGCGATGGAAGCCCTCGCTGTCGGTCGTGGTGATCAGCCACATGCGGCGCGTCTTGCGGTCTCTCTTCAGTTCTACCATTCTTGATCAAAGGGTTTGAAGTCGGGTTCTTGGTCGGTCTCGCTTGGCGGGTTCTCTTGCTTCAGCATATCATCCACCAGTTCGCGGTCATCATCGTTGAATTGGATGCGCTGCTGGCGCATGGCCTCGCCGTCGGGAGTGCGGTGGTGCTTGGCCTTGGTTCGCTTGCCATACTCGATACGTCGGCCACTCTCGGAGAACTGGGCTTCTCCGTTCATCTGTATGCGGTTCTCTTCCTCCAGTTCGATGATGCTTTGCGCGTCGATCATGGTCAGCAGCACGTCGCTCAGGTTGTTGCATCCGAGTTGTCCGCCCATCAGTCTCAGCCGTCGGTAGATGCCGTGCATGGTCACTTCGCAGACGCGCTCCAGTATGTCGTCGGTGCATTCCGTCATGCGAGCCTCGCCCATGAACGGCTTGTCTATCATCACGGCACCGAAGCCGCGCTTGTCCTTCTGCTGAAGGATGAGCACCACCTGCGCCACGTCGAGGTCGTTGGGGTTGGCGAGGTTGAATGCCTTGGCCCACGAAGCATCGGTCTCCATCATGGTCATCACCTTGCGGATGCGCGGGTCGAGCTCATGCTGGGGTGCTGCCGCCCGTGCCATCGTGTAGGCAAACATCTGGAACATCTGGTAAGAGTTCACGCCGATGGTCTCGCAGATCTTGTCGAGCACCGCTGCCTGGTCGGGGCTGACCTTCACGGAATAGACTACATGTTTGTCATCTTTCTGCTTTGTGCTCATAATTACTAAAATAATGTTAGTTGTCGTTGTTCGTTGTCGATGCGCTTGCAAGCCTTGTCGAAGTATTCCTTGTTCAGTTCAAAGCCGATGAAGTGGCGTTTCTCCTTGATGCAAGCGATGGCGGTTGTGCCGCTGCCCATGCAGTTGTCGAGCACCGTGTCGCCCTCGTTGGTGTAGGTCTTGACGAGCCATTGCAACAATGGTACTGGCTTTTGAGTCGGATGTATTTGGTCTTGTCTGCGCCACTTTTGGTCAAACTTTAACACACTGATAGGCTGACGTTCTCCATGATTATCGGTGTGTACGCCTTTCACTCCGTATTTATGATTATTCTTAATGCCGTATGCGTGGTCATAGTCTTTATGATAAGGAGTTCCACCCGTTGTCATTTGAGGATTATACTTTGCCGCTGACCTTCCGAATACAAGAATATGCTCGTGCATCTTCAGTGGCATATATGGAGCTGTCAAAGGACTACCACATCGTGACTTTTGCCATATCAAATCATATCGGTATAACTTTGGTTGGCTTGCATACAACTCAAACACGAAGCGACCACTTGCGAACAGCACAATGTTTCCGTCTGGCTTAATTATACGTCGGTAATGTTCCCATAATGGCTCGAAAGGTATCACGCTATCCCAAGCGCAGGCTGTTGTCCCATACGGCAAATCGCAAATCACAGCATCGACTGAGCCGTCGGTAATGGATTTCATCCCCTCCAGGCAGTCCATGTTGTAGATGCGGTCAAGTTCGATGTTCATAGTGTTTAACCTTGTTTTCGGCTTTTGTTAAAGTTGTATCGTTGTCTCAGTATCTCGCGCCACATACGGACTCGCGGGTCGCGCAGTTCTTCAGGGTCAAGGAATGGCTCGTCTGTGTTCCATACCTCGGTGATGATGTCGCCTATCCTGACAGGTTCGGAAGAATCAGGGGGACAGGTCGCGTGATTCTTTTGCGAAGAATCATGGACCTGTCCCCTTGATTCTTCTGTCCTCGGCCCTTCGCCTGTCCGCATCATACGGATGGCGATGTCGGCAATATCGGCCTTGTCGCCGTCTTCCTCACGCCAACAGGTATCGAAGAAGTGGGTATAAACTCGGCAATGGTCATAGCCCAGTTTGTCGCACACCTCCTGCCAGTCGTTGCGCCCGTCCTTGTCGGGCCACAGCCAGATGGTTCGCCCTTGGTCGATGAGCGGCTGGAGGCTGTCGAGTTGCAAGTGCTTCAGACCGCCGCAAGCCAGCCATATCTGATTATCGAAGTCTCCATAGTAGTTGGCCATGATGATGGCGGTCTTCTCTGATTCCACGATGTTCGCCACAGCCTTCGGGTATCGGTTCAGCAGATGGGAGCCGAAGAGCGGCTTGATGATTTCGTGATGCTCTGGGTCGAGCTGCTGTCGGCATCCATCCTGATTGTATATCCAACCGGGGTGCATCGTCTTGTCGCGGTGTCCGTCGGGAAGATACTTCATCAGCTTGGCGGCACGCGGTATGCCCTGGTGATCAATCTGCCAGAACACCACGCGGCCGTCGCGCCAACCGCCTACGCAGTACATCCACAATGTCTTCTGGAGTCGTGCACGCTGCTCATCGTCCCACGGAAGCCGTTGCAACCAATAGATAAATAATATCAGCTGCTCTTGGGCTATCGTCATAGTCCTGGCGACGTATGCTCTCGGTATCTCCAGCACCGGCAGTGGCGCGGGTTTCGGTCGTGGTGGTGGCGGCGTGTAGTTCAGCGGTATGTCATCGACTGGCTCGTTGTACTTCTTTCCCAGCCAACGGATAGCATCAGGAAAACTGAGCCGTTCGTGCGCCATGAGGAACTGAACGGGGCCACCCTTCGCGTCGCAGACGAAGCAGCGGTAACTGTTGCGCCCAGGCCTGTCGTATGATAGCGTCGAAGGCCTCACGATGAAGTTGCCGTCGTTCTTATCGTCATGGAACGGGCACAGTCCTGTGAGGTTCACGCCCGCCTTGCGGAGCGTCACGAAGTCGCCCACCACGTCCTCAATCTTGGCGATGTCCTGAATGCGCTGGATGATGTCGTCGGGTATCTTTGGCATAGGTCGTTTTTTAATTCAATCGGTTGAATTGGAAGATTCAACAGGTTGAGTTTGGAAAGTCAAGCGGTTGAATTTCTGGAGTCGATTACTGTTAGTCTGAATGTCGCAAACCCTCTCGTCGGCCCTACGCAAATCCCCAAGAATACTCCCCAATACCCTGTTATTATTTTATTTTATTATATAAAATAATATCAGGGTTTGGGGGTTTCGGGGGTTTGCTTTAGGTGTAAAACTATAACGCGCGTGTACGTGTGTGCGTGAGGGGTTTTTCGGGGTTTCGGGGTTTCAGTCATTTGATGAGCGAATATACGACCTTGTTCTTGCTGACTGGCTTCCCCTCAATTATTCCGAGTTGTACGGCTCGCTGAGTGATCACGTAGCTGTCGTGGCGGTTTATGTCGAATCGTTTCATCAGGCTGTCGCTTAACAGCAGGGCTCCCACATTTCCTTCGGCAAGAATCAGGTGCATGGCCTCACGTATCTCGTCATCGTCTGGCATTTTCTGTTCCACTTCAGGAATGAGGTTGGCCGTGCGCTGTGCGATGTCGATGTACTTCTGAAGAACAGCGTCGGAAAAGTCCGTGAGATTTGTTTCGGGGTCGGCCATTACACCGCTCATCAGAGCGATGGCAGCATTGAAGATTTGGGCTGGTGATACTTTCATAATCTCTTGATGTTTTTAATTGATGTTTTACTCGCTCATCGGAGCGAATGGTAAGTCATTGAGTATTGCGTCGCACTGGCTGGTGTCGAGCGTGTACCGGCCATTGACAGGCAGGTGGAACACGCCACGGGAATTTGCCTCGTTGAAGTATTCCTTTGCCTTGGTCTCGCCTATGTGCATACGCCGTTTCAGTTCCTTCACGATGTTGGTGAAGTATTCGCTCATGGGTGGCGACATGAACTCCAGCAGACAGCGCACGACGGCCTTCAGCATGACATCTTGCACGTCCTGTACCTTCGCCGCTACTTGCGGAGCCGCTTCATCCTCGATCTCCACGGGCTGTCCCCAACCGCCGTCCACGCTGACATAATGGAAATACCAGTCTTCCACGTCCTTGCCACGGGCCTTGTTCTGCTTCACGCGGAAGTAGATGGGCGGCAGTTTCGGGTTTCGGTCATGTTCTTTCAGTTCCGATTGCTTCACCTTGATAACCGTAAATATCTCCGACACCTTGCGCTGGGTGATGCTGCCGAGCGTGCCCACCAGTTTGTCAACCATCGGGTTCTCATGCAGCACGGCCCAGAGGCTCGCGTCGTAGTGGGTGGCCAGCATCATGCACTTGCGGATGATGGGCTGGCACTCCTTCTGGTCGTTGTAGTCTTCAACGATGTCGAGCATACCGTCCAGGAATATGTCGGTCGGTTGCACCTGCCATATCGCCTTCAGTATCTTCTTCCATCGGTCGAGAGCCAGTTCCGTGTCGCGCAGTCTGAGTATCTTCAGGTGCTGCTTCGCTACGTCCTTGGGCACGCCCGACATCGACAGGATGCGGTTCTTGAATCCGATGGTGTCGTCTTCGCCCTGCTCCGTATCGACATAGAGGATGCACGTCGGCACCTCCTGAAAGCCCTCGGCACCGTTCACCTTGTGGCCAACCTTGCGGGCAATGGTCTTGCCGAACTGCCCGCCCAGCGTCGCCGCAATCAGCTGCGCCATCAGTCCCGTCTTGCCGTTGCCCGGCTTACCGCTGACGATGTGAATCTCGCCCACGTCGGCAAAGGCCACGTCGTTGCGTTCCAGCGTATATCTTGGCGGACGGTATGGCTTGTCGAAGTCGAGGAAGTCATCATCGACTTTCGCCCCGAACCAGTCATCACCTTTCAGGAAGTCGGGCACGGGTGTCGGCTCTCCCGGCAGTGGTATTTTGTTGTTTTCTTCGCTCATAGTTCACTTGATGTTATTCGTCGCGCTGAAACGTGAAGCCATCCTTGATGCAGTTGGCCTCGAACTTCGCGCTGCGCTGTGTCTCATCGTCATAGTAAATGACGTATCGGCCCGGCTGACCCTCCGAGCAATCCATGTCGAGCAAGTAGCCGCGCCGCAAGGCATCATGGCGGTGGGCAATCTGACTTCGCGTGTACTTCTTCATCACGATCATCTTCAGGTTGGTCTTACGCTCCAGCCCGTAGATGACGCGCTGTGTCTCCTTGCGAATCATCTCCTTACGCTCACGCGACCGCTTCTCCTTGATAGCCGCGTATCGCTTCGGGTTGTCACGCTTCATGCGCAGATAACCGTTCTCTCGCAGCCCTTCGCGCTCCTCTCGCCAACGTCGGCGACTGCCCTCCAGCGTAGCCTCCGACGGAGGGTGCCCCCGCTTGCGGTCATAGCATCCGTTGGCATTGTTAGTCTTCAGCATCGCCTTCGTCTGCCTGCGTTTGATGGCCCTCAGTCCCGCCTCGCTCTTCGTCAGCCCCAACTCACGGGCGAAGCAGTGGAGCTTGTAGAGACTAATGCCCATTGCCTTGGCCAGCCGCTTGTTCTCGATGGTGGGGAACCACTGGCAGAGCCACGCCCGCTGCTCATCGTTAAGCACTCGGCGGTGTACCTTGCCACGGGTCATCTCAGTCTGTCCTGGGTATGGTGTCATGTTCGTCTGTCAGTCGTAAAAAGTCCTTGGTGCGGATATGCTCGAAGAGGTACATCTGACTTGGCATCGTCGAAACCCAGCGGATGAGTTGCCGTGTCTTCAGTTCGTCGGTGCCCGTTCGGTCTTCCACCATGAGGATGAAGTTCTTCCACCAGTCGCTCTCCGTGGCCAAGTCGTCGTCGCGCTCCGAGTGCTGGGTGTCGCGTGTGGCTCGCTGTGCCCATTTGCGTGCCGCCCTGACCAGCTTCCGCAGTTCCTTGAAGTAGGAGCGGTCGCGGTCGTCGAGCGGAGTCTTCACCTTGGCCAGCAGGTCGTCGATGTCGAGCAACATGGAGTCTATCACGTCGGCCAGCACCGTCGTCAAGTCCATCATCACGGCCACCGTCTCGATGTGGCGGTGCAGTTCCTCGCGGGTCATGCCCGTGGCTTGAATGAGGTGCAGCGCGTCGATGATGGTGTCCCACTGCTTGCGTGTCTCGTCGGTCATCGCTTCCAGTTGTTATTCATCAGTTGCGGGTGCTGATTGGGCATCCCGTTACGTTGATGCTCAGAGAGCCACCCTGTCGGGCGACTCTCCGGAAAATAGTCAGAATGGTAGGTCATCGACTTCTCCTGTGGTTGATTGTGGTGGGAATGGTGGTACTGCTGCAGCTGGTGCTGCCGGTATCGGTGGCTGCTGTGCCGGTGCCTGATGGGCTGCTGGCTGCTGTCCCTGCTGTCCCGCAATCTCGAACTTATAGCATCGAACATCGTTGACGGTCGCCTTGGTGCCGTCCTGTCTGTCGAATGAGCGTACACTGTGGCTGAACCCGATGCGGCACTTCAATTCATACTGAAGCACGCACTCGCCGTTCTCCATGACCGCCTTGCCGTCAGCACCCTTCTTCAGGTACGCGCCAATCTGCGCCATGATGTTCGTGTCGAACGTCTCCAGCAGCACCCTGTCGGGCCACCGCTGGTCGCCTGTCTCAAAATACTCAAAAACGAAGGGCAGAGCCTTCCACTCTCCCCTCTGCGAGGTGCCAGACCTTACAGGCAGCACCCTACTGATTCTTCCTTCAAATTCCATGTCTTTAATATATTGATGATTGAATTGCTTTACGACTCTCACTGCGGCTGATGCCTTCTTCTGTCTGGCGGTCGAAGACTGCCTTGCGACTGTCGATGTCGCGCACTCTCGCCCGCGTCATGTGGCGGTCGAACTTGTCATCCTCTACCAACTTGCGCTGGCGGGATGCTTTGATTGATTCTTGATGTTTCATAATCTATAAGAATAAAAACTTTGCTTTGCTTTGCTTGTCTGTGCTTTACTCTACTCCTCCATGCTTTACTCCGCACTTCTGGGCTCGGCTTAACTAAGTTTGGATGTAACTTTGCTTCGCTCCACTTCACTTCACTCAACTGGGCTCAACCGGGCTACAGCTATACATTGGTATACTTCACTCCGCGTTACTAAACTATACTCAACTCCGCTTTACTGCGCTCTGTTTGGATATAACTTTGCTTGACTCCGCTCTGCCTCGCTTTGCTTCGCTTTACTTTACTCAACTCCGCTTTGCTGCGCACTGTATGGATATAACTTTGCTTCGCTTTGCTTAACTACACTCCACAAGACTGCTCAAAACTCGGCTTCTCTTCGTTGGGATATAGCTTTGCTTTGCTCCGCTTTGCTCTGCTTCGCTGCACTAAACTCCGCTCATGTATGCTATGTTGGGATGTAACTTTGCTTCACTTCACTGTACTGCACTTAGGTTGGCTCCACTATGCTAAGTTGGGATATAACTTTGCTGAGCTTAACTTTACTCCTCTTGACTCGTCCGCGCTGGTCTTTACTTCGTTGGGATATAACTTTGCTGAGCTATACTTCGCTATGCTTCGCTAATCTCTGCCAGTTTTGGCTTAGTTGGGATGTAACTTTGCTATGTTCAACTATACTCTACTAAGCATAACTGGACTGCGCAAATTTATTTCGATTTAATTTCTTCAATCTTATATCTTCGAGCCGCTTGATGTTCGCCTCGTTGCGTTTATGTAGCAGATTACGAAATTCTCCAAGCCATGCGTGGCGTTCATTGGCATTTGCAAAATTGCCCTTAAAGCGATTTTCAAAGAGGTGCGATTTCAGCACCTCTTCGTTCTTATAATAACAGCCATAAGGCAGATAAATACATTCAAGTCTTCCCCATCTAAGAGTTACAAGACCAACCAAACGATTATTCATTCTTGCTTCATATTCTTCTGGGCAAGTTTGTTTTATCTGTTTAAATTTTATTTGGCGTTTCATTGGCTATTTCTGCTTAATTTCTTCAATTTTATATCTTCCGTAGCACTGGCGGTATGTACCGATGCCATACCTCAGTCCGGCATTGGTCATCGCCAACCACACCTCGCTTTTGTTGAGCTGGCTCTCATCGAAATGCAGCTCTCCATCCAGACTCCACTCGGGGATGATCATACGGGCTGTCACAATCTTCGACTTCATGATGCCAACGGGTCGGATGTCCACGTACTTCTCGGCGTGGTTATTCCACAATTCTTCGGGCGTGCATCCGTTGTCCTCGAACTTCAGGATGCCATCGTTGAAGACGAACACGCTGCGCTGGAACTTTGCGCCCAGCTTGTTTTCCTTGGCTCCTGCCTCGAACGACTTGGCAATCATGTTTGCCGGCAAGAAATACTGCCCGCGATTGTTCCAATAACACGATGCCAGAAACTTCAGATGAAAGATTTCGTTCTGATCATCGTCGGTCTTCTTGCGCTTTGATGTCAACTCGGCAATAGCCTTTGTGAACTCATTCATCGGATTAACCGTCTGCGGGTTGTTGAGCATGAGTGGACAGGTGTCTGTCATGCGAAATTTAATACTCTTCATAGTTCTTGAATTTTGTTATTAATAATGTTACTTGAAATACTATCCAGCCAGTCCAATCACTATCAGAAATGCCACCAGGCCAATGTGAGTATAAACCACTTCGGCATTCGTGAATGTCTCACCTGCGATGGCCGAAAATGTCATGTTGTTCCGGCGCATCCATGCAAAAAATTTCTCTTTCATAATCATTTTGTTTTAGTTGTTAGACATAATGTTATTAATTGTCGCCGTGGCCGGGTTCGAACCGGCACCCTCAGTCTGAAGGCCTTCTGACTAATGTGCTGCCAATTACACTATACGACGTAAAGAGACACCGACCCGACCGCGCCACCCAGCCGGCAAACTTCCGCGCTGATGTCGGTGTATAGAGATAAATAGTTCTTTTCATACCTTACTGCCGAAAAATCGGCAGCAAAACCAGCCTGACGTCGTTCAGATCGGGTCATGGATTGTTAGTCTCGCCTCCCCTATCCCGCCTTGGGCTGGATATTTTTCTTGTCTCAGTATGTCAAAGAACCATTTCCACTTTCATCGTGGAAGGAGCGGGATTCGAACCCGCGATGTCCTACGCTTTCTTCACCGCCTATACGTGGCACTATCCGTTTCAGCAGCTTATTCCAAGTAGGTGCCTTCGACCACTCAGCCATCCTTCCTTTTTCATAAACCTGCGAACCTCGCGGCGGGCAGATTTTTAATGTGTTTACCTTTAATGCGCTATTCAGTGGCCGCTGCCACAACCAACAAATACATGTTTAACCTATTCATTCTAAAAGTCCCTTTAGTTCGCCGTCGTGGGCCATCCTGAGAATCTTGTTCAGGGGATATACCCACGGGCTTTTGGTCTCTGTGCCATCTGTTGTCGAGGTCACTATCTGCCGTGTCCGTCCCAGCAGGTGCCCGTGACTGCGAAGCCAGCGCGGAGTCATTGTCTCGATGTACTGGCTCAGTGTTTTGTCAGTCACCCATCGCTCTTCGTAGCACTCATGCGCATCGCGCTCCGCACGCCGCACCTCGTTGATGATTTCTGCCCTCAGTAGTTTGTCCATTGTTCTACTTCACTCTCTTATAAGCAATTGTCAACCTTTCCCCGGTCTCAACTCGCTCGAACTCCATACCCTCCAGCCGCTTCAGCGTAGCGAACTGAACCCTGGCACTCTCCACGGCCTTCTCATTCGGCAAAACAAACACCCCCATCTGCCCTACGCTGATGGCCCTGATGTCGTCTCGTGTCACTCTGTCTGTTACCATGTTGTTTCTTAATTTTACTTAATTAATTACCTTGTTTAATACAACTTGGCAGAAAAAGCCGTATATTTGCAATCCGACACCCTCGCAAAGTGTTCGCAAATTGGCGGTTTACCGCTTCGAAAAGACGGCCTCCCGTCTGACGGCTATTTTCTTGCCTCGTTGTAGTGTTAATTACTTACGGGTGCAAATATACAAACTAAAAATGAAACGTAGAGCAATTTGGTGCAAAACGGGTCAATTTTTAAGATTTATTAAACAAAATACAGGTCAAAATGGGTCAAATAGACAAGAAACTGAAGAATCAGCTCTTTAAAGTCGCCGTTGACTACATCTATAAAGAGCACCTTGCCAGTGGCCAGGGAGAACTGGCTAAGAAAATAGGCATCAGTGAGAGTGCCCTGTCCCGTATCATGAATGATAAGAAGTTTGTCAGTGATGATACGCTTCGCAAAATGAACGAAGCATTCGGCAATATCTTCAACATGGCCTATTTCCGTGGTGAAGACCCGCACTGCATGCTGATGGAAGATTTGTTCTACTACCAACAGCACCCCGAAGAGCGGATTGTATTCGTTAAGCCGAAAAAAGAAAATGTGCCGCAGTCTGAGCCTGTACAGCCTTCGTCACAAGACACTACCTTGATAATGTCGAAAATGTTTGAGTCGATGCTGAAGCCTATCGAGGCCGCACATGCCCAGCAGGTCGCCGCCCTGAATCAGCAGATTGTCGACAAACAGTCCATTATCGACCTCCAGGCCGACAAAATCAAATCGCAGGCTGACGAAATCGCCAGCCTACAAAAATTCATTGCCGAACTCCGCTCTATGCCGACATCTATCAATATTGAAGATGTCTTGAAGAAATACCCCTTCGTCATCGGCGTTGCCGAAAACAAAGAATCCCCTCGCGCACAGGTATGAACATCGTAATATATATAATAGCATTAACCGTGATAATCATCGTGGAGAAACTCACCAATGTTTCCCCAAAACAATACCATGAAGCACGGTTAACCTATTCATATACAATCATTTTGTCGAACCTTTTGAATAACCCCAAGCGGATCACTAATCGATACGGGCGGGGTGCCATGAAAATACGGGCACCGCCTTGGAAATAAAAGAGTTAGCAATAAATCTTTGAACTTGAAAAATTGACAATATACAACAAAACATAGCAATAAATGACGGGTTGTTTCCCCGTTTCCACCACACGATGGTAAACGTGGGTAAACATAGACATAAAACAGATTAAGATATGAAACAGACTACATCAATCGTGTTTGACCACCGTGGACGGGTGAAAGCCGGACAAAAGGGACAGCTGGAAGTGCGCGTGACAGTGAATCGGAAATCATACTACTTCGGTACTGGTATCAAGGTGTACCGCTCGGAGTTCGTGGCCGGGCAGGTGAAGAACACGACCGACGATAAAGGGCTGAATGAACGGCTGGGAATTATCTATCAGCGGGTAAACAATGAGGTAAACAAATGTATCGAGAGCGGGGCGGCGATTGATACGGAGGAAATCCGCAGGAAGGTGTGGCAGACCTCGGAGGCGATGAGCGACGAGCCGACGCTGCTGGACTGGATAGAGCAGCAGATGGGGATGATGAATATGGCAGAGGGCACGCTGAAGCATTACAGGACGCTGCTGACACGGCTGACGGAATATGGTAAGATTCGCCGATGGAAAGATGTCACGACGGAAGCCGTGTATGAGTGGGATGCGTGGTTGCACGGGTTGAAGGCCCAGGATGGCGGCAGGATCAGCGACGGTGCCGTATATACCTATCATAAATGCCTAAAGGCTCTCCTGAACCGTGCCGTTGAGGTCGGGAAGATATACGCCAATCCCTATGCCCGGCTGCGCGGGAAATTTAAGCGCGGCGAGCGGGAAAGCGTGGAGTATCTGACAGAAGATGAGATGCGGCGGTTCGAGGCCCTGCAGCCTCCGTCTGGGTCGGTACTCGAAACGGCAAAGGATATTTTCATGTTTCAAATGTACACAGGGCTGGCTTATTCTGACGCGATGGCATTCGACATGAACGACTACCGATGGGACGGATCGATGTGGCGACATAACGGCGAAAGGATCAAGACAGGCGTGCCGTTTGTCAGCAGTCTGCTGCCTCCGGCTGTTCGGGTGCTGGAGAAGTACGGAATGCGGGTGCCGAGGATGGACAATGCGGACTACAACCACTGCCTGAAGGTGCTGGGGCCGATGGCGGGGATTAAGATTAAGATGCACTCGCACTTGGCGCGGCATACGTTTGCGACTTATATGCTCAGGAACGGGGCGAAGATTGAGAATGTCAGCCGCATGCTGGGGCATACGAATATCACGCAAACGCAGCGGTATGCGAAGGTGCTGGCGGAGAGCGTGCATGAGGATTTTGACATGGTGGCGAAGAAGATGGGGACTGCGGAGATACCGCAGTGTACTGAACGGGAACAGGAACGATAATTTAAAACTTATAGAATTATGACTATTTTAATTATTATCGCCATTTTTGCGGTTATCGTAATATTTGCCAGTTCGCGGGCGAAAAACCATGAACAGGTGCAAGCGGAACTGGCGGCGAAGATGTACGGTGATCAGTCTGCTGATGATGCCTTTGACTTGGCATCCGAGACCGAGCGGATGAGACGACTGACGGAAGCGATGATTCAGGCGAAGGCCGCAGGGCATGATGACGACTATGAAGCCATGCTTAACGGCACGTATAGAGGCCCGTTGCCGGAGCCCCGAGACGATGGCGGCTACCTGAGCATCTACGACGACCTGCGCATCCTGAAGATTGCTGGTATCAACTACCGACAGGGCATCATCCGATATATGGGACGCGTGATGTCGGCCCTGGTGCCGGAGCCTGCAAACGAGTTTGATCCGAATGCTATCAAGATTGTTGCCGAAGACCGCCACCACCTCGGCTATATCCCGACTAATCAGACGGACTTCGTGCGCTCGCTGACGGAAGAATCGTTCCCTTATCGCTGCGAGTGCCACATCTATCAGGCTGAAGATGAAGACGACGGGCATAAGTTCTTCTATGGTTTCGTCTATATCAAGCGGAAGGATCGAGGGGAGTGACGTGTGCTCCCCTACCCTTAAATATTAACTAAAAAATTCAGACTATGAAAAAATTACTGATGGTGATGGCAGCTGCCGTGATGCTGCTGAGTTGTGGGAAGAATGAGCCGGAGACGGCTGCAGACGTGAAGGAGTCCGTGCCTTGGGTACATACGACGTGGACGTTTGACGTGGGGCCTGGCGTTTCGCATGAGTCGATGGCGAGGACACGCGCTGACCTCTCGGCCCTGAAATTGACAGACCTGTGGGTGATGGACTATGTAGGCAATGACCTGATGCAGACCGTACACCAGTCGTCTACGGATGACGGATTCGGCAGTGTGTCGCTCGACCTCGGCTACGGTGAGCATACGATATGCTTCTGTGCTAGCCGTGGTACGGGGCCTTCTGTGTCGGAGTCTGTGATTACGTGGGAGAAGCCGAGCGACACGTTCTGGCATTGTCTGACATTGACGGTGGCGGCTGGCGTTCCCGTGACTGCCCAGCAGGTGACGCTTTCGCGGGTGGCCACCCGTCTGCGCATTTCGCCGACCGATAAGATTCCCGAAGGTGCTGCGAAACTGGTGTGCAGCCCGTCGGTGTGGTACTATGGTCTCGACCTGCTGACAGGCGAGGCCGCAGGCGAACGTGTACAGCCGCGCGAAATAGACATTCCGTCCAGATATGTGGGGACGGCCGGTGAGTTGTCCGCATCGTTCTTCGGTCTGTCTTCGGCTGAGCCATGGCAGACAGATGTTGCCGTGGCGGTACTGGACGGCGACGGCTCTGTGATGGGCAGCGTTACTCTCGATGGCGTGACGATGAGCCGGAACGTGACGACGGTCTATTCCGGCGGCATATTCGGCAAGGGCGGCACGATGAGCGTTACGGCTGATGACGGCTGGGGTGCCGACGACGTGCATGAGTGGTAGACAAAAGCAGGGGAGGTCTCCCGACTTCCCCTGCCTGCGAAAAAAAACTAACTACTTAAATATTAAAACATAAATGAATATATCTGCAAAGCATATCATTTCTGCCCAGAAAATCTTGGTGCGCCACTTGCCCCGGAGAATGCACCATGTCACGATCCACGGAATCCACAGCAAAAGGAGCTGCCAGTGGTTGAATGCTATGAACAGTTGTGAGGCGATGGCTGCGGTATACGCACCGATCATGTGCCCCTTGTAGGCGTAGTCGGTTTTGTCTCCGACAAGCGGGCATACTGCTACAAGCATCAGTCCTGCACAGGCGAAAAATGCCAGGAACCGCGTGGACTCGCTTGATTTCTCCATGAGTGACGGCATGACGGCGAAAGTCACCGATGCGATGATGATGATCCACAGCCATCGGCCTGTGCTTGGCAGGTTGAAGACGGTCTGTGACAGTGAGTTGGGGATGCCTTTCCCGACTGCGCACATAGTGACGATGTAGCACGTCAGTACGGCGATGGCGATGATAGTCAGTGTATACATACGATTATTGTTGATTGGTTTGGTTCTGGATAGTCAGGATTGCTCCAAGTTCTTCGATTTGCCCGAAGTTCCAGTCGTTTGATAAGACAAGACGTGTGTACGTCTCTTTGGTCATGGTCTCCGTGGCGATGTCGCTCTCAGACTGGGCGATGTCGTCCACCGCACGGTTGGCAAAATCCATTGCCTTGGTGTCCTCCATTCCGTCGGCGACGGCTCGCGCGTATGCGTCGTTGGCCGCGCTGTTGAGTTCTTGGCTCACGGCCTTCATCTGTCTGAGCAGTCTGATGAAGGCAATCTTCTCTTCATCGGTCAGTCGCTTCATCGATGCGGTGGCGAGAAACATGTAGACCTCGTGGATTCTTTTTTTTGTCATAGTTGCTTGAAATACGTTTTATTAAAAGTGAATTGATTACAAATCTGGCGATATATCATGCTTGATTGTAGCCCTCACGTCAATGGTGCTGTATATGAACTCTACCATATAGAGGTCAATATTGTCGGTAGGACACGTAAGCGTCTCATGTATAGTGTTCTTTCTTTCGTAGCCGCCAGTAATAACGGTAGAGCCGTCTGAGAAGTCGATAGTCCTTGACTGTCCGCTGACAACGGATTTATCCGATGCGTTGATAAGTTGTATCGTAACCGCATTCGGGTTTCCTGCGCCAAAGAGTTGGACAGTCCAAGACACGAGTCTTCCGTCGGCGACGGCATCCACAGATGCGTACTGCGAACTTGCAAGGCATCTCACGTCTGTCGGTCCTAACCCGGCATCTGAGTTGTTCTGTGGCAATGGTATATATGTGCCGTTCTGTGCCGATGTAGCACATGTGTATGCTACGCTTGACATCATTACGAAACATTTGTATGTCGTGCCCTCAGTTAGTTTGCCTTGGTAGCCGTAAGAGCCGTTGTTATAGGGTATCTCTATTGATACGGTCTCACCACTATTGTAATCACCCACCTTCTTTGATGACGTGTGCAGGAGTACCAACTCTCCAGAAGATGTGAAAAGTGCGGCAAGATAGTAGTAGTCCGATAACGAGCCTACATGGTTCAGTTTCAGCGATAGGTCGTCAGCAATAGATGTTGCGACCATTATCGTCAGTATTGCTCCTGCCTTTAACTGCGCATCACTTGCACCAACTGATGTAGTAGGACATGGTGCCATATGATAGTACTGGTTGAAATCGGTAAGCCTGAATGGAGCTGTTAAACCTCCAGAAGGCTTTGTGTATTTCCATACAATAAGACCTTCGGTGATTGCACTTCTTGCCGAAGCAACGGAACTAAAAGTTGTAAATGTTATACCACAGTTGCCGTCAGTACCTTTCCACCAAGTCGCTGAACTTGCCCAGCGATTATTGCTGTCAAGTTGCGGGGTTGTCGTGATAAGGGCTTTCTCGACGGGCTTGTATTTTGCCCACCTGTTGACATTCTGATGTGTACACAGTTCTCCCAAGTCCTGCTTACCTATTCCAAGCGCACTCTGCACGTCATGGATGCTGACGGGGGCGACGATGACATTGCTAATGTAACTCATGATTCTCTTGTTTAGGTGGATGATGTTCCAAGGCTCGAGACTCCGCCGGTAGCATAGACGGACATCTTGTTGGCCGAGTTCGCTGCATTAGAAATCTTCAGGCACTGGTTCTGGCCGTCCCACGACAGGAGCGCGTCACCGATGCGAATGCCCGATGTCGGATTGATCAGCGTTACCGCACCTGATGTGATTCTTATGCCAGAAGAGCCTACGGTAATATCCATCTGATTGTTATTGGTGTTATTGATATTCCCGTTCATACTGATATTGCCGACATTAGACAGCGAACCGCTCACTGCCCCATTAGAAGGCGACTGCCCCCACCAGGTGGTGGCCTCGAACGTGCTGGTCTTCAAATAACCTGCATCGGCATGATCACCCCAGTTGTAGGCACTCTCCCCGTGAGAGATACGTGTCAGATAGGTGTTGTCGATGGATATAGTGCCAGTCCCGGTGATAGGCCCGCCTGACAGACCTGTGCCCGTGGCGATGTTGGTGACACCGACATTGATGGCCTCATTGATCCATTCGCCGTTACGATAGACGATGGCCTGACCTGCCGCTGGGTTTGATATGCTGATGCCACCAATGTCGCTGAGATTGACGGCACCGTTAATCCATTTGCCGTTACGATAGACCAAAGTCTGCCCTGTCGACGGACTTGACAAGGTGACATCTTCAAGGTCTCCGAGGTAGGATGCACCGCCACCGCCACCGCCGCCACCGGGACTGACACCCAAGGCCGAAATGAAGCCCTGCGACCAGAAGCCGAAGAGGGCCTTGATGTTGACGGATGTGGTCGATGTAGGCATCGTGGAATTGGTCTCAATCTTCGTGGCGGTGGCAGGGTCGAAGCCGTCATAGACCTCAAACAACTGGGCGAAGAAGTCCACGTCTACCTTCCTGGCCAGTGCCGCGTCGAGTTGTGCTTGTGTGATTCCACCTCCCGAGCCATTGCCGCTGCCGCCTACCGTGCCGGCCTGCTTTTTCTGAAGCCGGAGGATCTCTTCTCGTGTCAGTGTCTTACTCATAGCGTTGCGATTTCCATTAGTGTTACCGTGCTTACATCGTCGCGCCAGTTGTGGCTGACGGAGACGGGGTAATAGCTCGTCCCCTCCAAACTCATCGGAGTTACAGGGCCTGCACCGAGTCCGATTTGTGACGACCACAGATCGAGTGTCAGCACACGGCGCACACGACTGCCATAGTCGGCGATAAGGTCGGCGGTGCGCTGTTCCGGTTTCTTGTCCCATATACTGCCGTAGGGTGCTGTCTGCACCACGTTATTGCCCGACATCAGCAGGCCGTAGCCCATCTGACAGCGGATGGTGCGCGAGCCTGCCATACGTGTCTTGTCGGTTGAGAAAATGGTGTCCACGTCGATATTTTCGGGGAATGCGCCGCCGTCAGCGGTATAGCTGATGTCGTTCAGCTCTTGGTCCTCGTCGCTCCGCACGAAGCCTATCTGGAAGTCCATCAAAGGGAAATAGCCATTTATGTCCGGCTCCGATGGGAAAAGAGGCTGCACATCGTTCACTGCGAAGTAGACGATGCCCGACAGTGGAGGCCCCACGGGTATGCCCAGACCCTCATAGTCTGCCGTTGAATAGCCGCTTGCCTGTACGTCTCGGATGCCGTCTTTCGTGTATTCCAGCGCGAAGGTGCCGGCGGTGGTTGTCCATGCAGATCCGTTCCAGTAGCGGTTGCCGATTTTCAGCGTGCAAGTGGCACGGTATATGCCAGCGTTGCTATAGTCAGCTTCAATGTCGCAGCGTCCGTTGATCCACAACACGCCGTAGCCAATCGTGCATGCCTGCTTCGACGTCAGGCTGAATAGCGGAATCTGAGATGTGCGGTTGCCGTATTCGCCGCTACGGAAGCACTCGAACGCCTTGATCCAGTTGTACTTAGCCTTTGGCACGGGCGTTGACCCGTCGAACTCCACGTCGTTGTCAAACACAATAAAGCGGCCGTAGCACTGCGGCTGTCCCTCAATGGCCGACTCCACATAGGCATTGACAGCCACGTCGAGGTTCTCGAAGGTTTCCTGCCCGGTCGCGTTCCGGCGATACAGCAGCCATATCTCGTTGTCACGGTACACGCGCCACCGCTTGATGTTGGGCCCGGCGGTCGGCGTGTCGTATTTATGTTCCTGATACATCTCCTCGTAGGGAAGGTCTATCAGCACGTCGTAGGGATTCAGTTCGCTGCTGACGGTCACCTTCTTCACACCCGGTATGTACTCTTCCTGATGGTTGGTGGAGGCGAACATACTGTCTGTCAGTGTCAGCGGCGACATCGCTTCGTCGCTGAACGTCACGCGCCCGGTGGTGTTGAGAGCGGCCAGTGAGCAGGTGATAAACTTGCTGTTGCGCTGTGAGTCGGTGATGCTGGTGAAGTATATCCCTTGCCCCCGCACCCTGCAAGTCCATCCGAACAGCTTGCACAACTCCTGAAGCAACCCGAGACATGAGAACCGCGACGACAGCTTGCCGCCGGACTCGCTGAGGAAGTTGCGCCAAGCGACGCTGTAGGCCAGCCACGCCTGTACGCTCTCCAGACTGCCTACCTGGAAGTGGAACGTGAACGTCAGGCCCGACAGCCGCGAGAAGATATAGTATATCATCTGCGAGAGCGTCACCATCTCATGCCCCGTGCCCCATTCGTTCTCCACATCGAACGAATCGAGTGCGCCGAGCGGACAGATGACGGGCAGTTCTACGGTCTCATAGATAGCGGGGAACGGCATACCATAGGTGCCCGTCTGGAGCTAGCCCTGCCACACGATAGCGTTTCCGGCAGTCAGCGTCACGGGCTTGTCGCAAGTGCCGCCGGGGATAAACGCACGCCATGCCGACTTGTCCATCGAGCTCAGTCTGACATAGCCAGTCTGGGTGCGGGTCGGCATAAACATATCTGTGTCGGCTTCCTCTTCGGTGGTGAACGGGTCGTCGGCAAGCGGAGGCGTGACAACCCCTGTTGGGATTGTCACGTTCCCGATGGTGAGCGTCATGATTGTGCCGTCGAGTGCTGCGAAGTTCTGCTGATATGCCATAGTTATCTTTTACCTATCAGGACAAACACCGCCAAGGGGTTACTCATGCCGTGTAGAACGGGCATCGTCCCGTCCCCTTGAACTTGACCGTACCTTCGGCGAGACTGCCGACGGCTCCGTTCAGGTCTGCTTGTTGGCATATCACCGTCCCCGTGCGCCGCTGGCCACCCACTACGACACTGATGGTATACTTGTGGCGCACCTTCAGCAGTCCCTCGAACGGTGCGCCGGCAGTCACCAGGTGGTTGAGCGATATGCTCCAGTCGTCGCGTCCTGCCACATATTCGCGGGCTTCGGCCGTAGATGGGGATGCAATCTCTATCAGGTCGGTCTGATAACTGATGCTGCACGTCTTGGCGGCTGCGATGATCGGTGTTGTCCCCGTCGCGCCCTGATATATTACAATGTTTTTCCCGAGAATTGCCATATTTTCTTCTGTTTTATTTCCAAGTCATGATGGTGCCGCGACCAGTCCGGCGGGTATAGCGGTCAGAGGAAAGATAGATGGTCTCGCCTGAAAGTCGCCCGAACACTTCTATCCGGCGGTTGCCGCCTTCACTCAGCGCACTTGCCACCCCGCGCTGCTGGGCCGCATTAAGCACCACCTCGCCTGCATTCAAACCGACGAAACCGCCTGCGCCTCCGTCCACCATGCCGCCGATGTTGTCGCCGCTGTAAGAGTTGCCCTTGATGACACCGCCCTGGGCGTAGCCAGTGGCTGAGTGGATGGCTGAGATAACGTTTATCATCGTTGCTAAACCCGAAGCTGCACCTGCTATCCAATCCCAGGGTGTGAATGTTCCTTCAAGCGATTTTGCGTAAGTAAGCGCAATGGTAGCAATAGCCTGTGCAACAGTTGCCATGACTTTTGCAGCCGGGTCTTCTATCTGACTCATGGCTGAGCCAACGGCACTGATAGCCGTGCCCGCATTGCTCCAGCTTTTGGCCATTTCAGAGGAATCCTTCACGCCTTCTCCGGCTGTCACGCCTTGTGCCGCGTTTAGTTTCTCGAAAGCCTTTGCCAAGTCTTCAACGGAACTTGTCGATTCTTTTGCGCCCTCGGTAATAGCCTTCCATATCTCCGACGGCCCCGTGTCTACACCTTTTGTGGCGGAAAGCGCAGCCTTGTCCGGGTCAAAAGCGATTTTTGACAAATCGAAACCGCCGCCACGCGAACCACCACCATGACCGCCTGTTGTGCCGCCCGATGTCGTGATGGTAGGTGTTATTTCCTGTTTGATAGGCTGGAGAATTTGCTTGGCAGCACTCTGGTAGTCGGCAAGCATCTTCTTGGCTGCATCTACCTCGGCCTGTATCTTGGTCGCGTCAAGTGACCCGTACTTGTCACGGATAGCACCGATTCGGCCTTGCAGGGCTTCGCCGCGCTGTCCGCTCTGCCATGCCCTGATGTCCCTGATCTGTTGCTCGCGTGGGTTGATGTATCGCCAGAACTGCTGCTGCTGTTGCTGATAAATGCTTTGGCGATTTCCCTCTCTTGCAGAAGACAGGTTGGACGTCATGCGCCCGACTTTAGCATTACCTCCAAGTACGCCGTATGCGCTTGCCAGCCTTCCCGCTTCTGTCAGTTTGTTCAGCAAGTCCGTCAATGGGCCTCCGACAACGTCCATGATGCCAATCTTCATCGACGTCCACATATTATTGCTGGCCTCTTGCAGCGGTGCGAACTTGCGGCCAAGTTCCTCCATCTTGTTTTGCAGGCTGACGTTGGCTTGTGCGGCGCGGTCGGCAGCGGTCTCTACATAGTCGCCCGCCTTGGCCATCTGTTCACGGATAATGGCACCGACGGCCTTGGTCATATCGCCCGTCTCTGCCATACGTTCCTTGACCTCGCTGGCTGACAATCCGAGGTTGTCGAGGATCATGAGCGACTTACGGCCGAGACCTGTCACGATGGAGTCTACCATGTAATCCACCGACTGCCCGGTGTCCTTTGCCTTCTGCTGGGCAAATGCCAGCATCGTGCCGAGTTCGTCGAGCGGCAGCTTGAAGTCGTTGAACTTTACGGCGGCTTTCATCAGTTCGATGTCGGTCACAGTGCCGTGGGTAGCCTGGCGCAATCCGTCGAGGATGTCTCCGCGCCCCAGTCGCTCGAAGGCGATGCGGATGCCCTCACCCTGCTTGGCCAGTTCTACGCCCTGCTTCACCATGTCGCCCATCTCGCTGGCCAGTCCTGCGAGCATACCGGCTCCCTTGGTCATCAGATTACCGCCAAACACCTGAAGCATGCCGCCGAGTTTGCCGCCACCGAACAGTCCACCGCCTTCCTTGCCGTTCAGTTCGGCTGTCACGTCGGAGAGGTCTTTCTTCGCGTCTTGTATACGGGTCTTCAGTTGGTCGAGACTGGCGGAGAGATTCTTGCCGAACTGGTTGTTCTTCTCCTCGTCGGTCATGTTCTTATACATCACTCGGAGATTGACGAAGGCTTCCGACAGCTCGTTAATTTTGCCACGGGCAGTCGTGCTGGTGGTCTGCATGCTTCCTAATGACTTGGCGAAGGCACTTGCGTCCTTGTTGGCGAAGCCCATGATGAGCCCCGTCTTGCGGCAATGCTCGGAGTATGCCATGAGTTCCTGTCCGGCACGTTTGATTTTCGAGTCGAACTCGCCCGATTCGAGCTTTAGTCTTGATATAATGTCTGCCATATTGGTGTATATTTAAACTGCTGCAGTGCCGCAGCGTACTGAACGTTAGTTGCCAAATTCCTCGCGTATCATGTCGTCTATCAGCTTGTCGAGTTCTGCGGCAGCCTGCTGCAAGGCGTTGTGGCTGCTGGAACTAAAGAAGTTGCGGGCGGCTATGCTGCCGCGATTGCCGGTGTTCGGGTGCTTGTTCCACTTGGGCACCGACGGCCAATCATCACGCTTGGGGTTGGTTGCGAAGTTCTCAATGTTTCGCCCTGCCGTACCCTGATTCAGAAAACGGAGTATGAATGCACGGTCGGCTCCCTGATAGCCCATGATCTTCTGGGTGCGAGGCGAACGGCTGCGACGGTTGCCTCCGCGTCCGCTGCTGCCCTTGCGGGGTGGCTCGTAACTGCCTGCGGCTCCTGCCCTACGTTTGTTCAAAAGCGAGACGGAACCACCGAGGATGCGGCGATAGACGGCCGTCTTCACGGCCTTGCGAGCATCACGAGGATCGCCGTGCTTGAACTGGATGCTGTCCATGACGGTCTTACGTGCTTGCATGAGCACCTTGCGAATGACCTTCTGCAACCGCTTCTCCATGTCGGGGTTGCTGGAGAGCATCTGCTCCAGTTCCTTGCGCTGCTTGACGAGCCCGTCAACTTCGAATTGTCCGCTTATGTCTGCCATAAAAAGAAAACCGCCGATTAGTTGGCTTACTAATCGGCGGTTATAGGGTCTTGGGTTTACTCTATCCCTCGATGTCCCCACCGCCACCGGGCTGCTGGTTGTCGCCGCCGTCGCCTTCGTCTTCGCCGTTGCCGGTCTTGGCGACGTAGGCCTTGGTCTCGATGCCGACGCGCTTCACCTGATACTCCTCCTTCTCCAACAGGTCGGTGAATTTCTGCATACAGGTGGCACGGACGCGACAGGTGACACCGCCCGCCTTGTCGATCAGGTCGCCAGCGTTGTCCTCGGTGAGTTCGGTCACCGTCGGGTCGAGCTCCTTGGCACGGGCGAGATTGATATTGCCGCCCTTGATATGGATGTCGGGGAAGATGCGGATGGCCACCTCGTCGCCCGCGTTCAGCTGGATGGCAAAACCTTCGGCCATCTTCTCGACTGCGGCCTTGCAGAAGTTCTCCAGCACGGCTGCTGCCACCTGCTCGGGTATGAGCGCATTCTGATGTGAAATCTCACGAGCCAGTGCCTTCGTATCGCAGGTGCGGAGCACTTCATTGGCGGTAATGGTTTTCTCACTCTGTATGGCCTCGTTGCCCATGTTCAGTTGTCCTTTGTAATCGATCATAAAATAAAGGTTTTTAGGGTTTATACTATAAAGGGGTGTACCCATTTTTACTATAAAAGGTAGTACCCCTTTTTACTATAAAGGGTTTTGCGGTCATAGGTTTACTTGTCCGGGCTGTTGAGCGCGTCCATCATGGCCTGCAGTTCTTCCACGTCTTCGGCAGAGATGGGCGGTTCGTCGTCGTCATCGTCGAAGTCGAAGAGCATGGGGAACATGTCGGCCACGGTCTTACCTTGGGGGTCACGCATGACGTGGATAGCGGCATAGACGCATTCAGCCATCAGTTGATGCTTCAGCAGGTCGCGGCGACGGTAGCCCCGGATGATACGGCGCACTTCCCAGAAGCGGAGGTCGTAGAGAAACTCACGGCGGGGGATGCCTATCTCGCCCACGAGCAGTTGATAAATGTCGTGGGCGGTGGTTAGTTTTTTGCCTTGCCCTTTCCTTTCGCTGTTTTGTCTTCGGGTTCGCCTTTGGGGATGTTATAGAACTTCGCCCAGAGGTTGATGATGGTGCCGAGGGCCTTTCCGAGTTCGGTTGGCGTGGTGTCGTTCATCAGGTCGGTGTCCTTGATAGGCGCGTCTTCGTCTTGGCTCTGATAGTAGGCCATGACAGCAGCCAGCACGAGGTAGATGCTGCGCTTAGCGTCGGGCATCCGTGCTGGCTTGGCGTTGACGCAGGCGATGGTCTCTTGGATGATGGCGGCAATGTCTTCGCCAGACAGGTCTTTGTAGGCGATTTCTGTTGCGTAGCAGTAGCCCAGTGTGACGGGCTTGCCTGCGAGGGTAATTTCTTCGTGGATCATAGTTATCTTGATATTTGAATAAAAAAAAGCGGGGGACGGACGCGCCGCCCTCCGTGCTTACTTGTCACCGCTGGTCTTGGCAACGGTCTTGGTGCCTGTGCCTGGCACGATAGGACCATAACCATTCAGCGTGTAGTTGTATTGGGCATTCTGCTTGTTCTGTGCCTGAATCTGGAGGTTGGTACACTTGCACTCGCCGTGGGCGATTTCCTCTACCACGGTGCGGTTGTTCGTGCCCTCCATGACGCAGATACGCCAGTAGAGCAGTTGGTCTTTCACCCACGATTCGAGGTCGTTCAGCCCGTTGGCACCCGTCAGCAGCGCGTCGTTGGTGGTGAGCACCAGTCCGCTGCCTGTGATGTCGTAGCTGAGTCCCGTCACGTCGTACTCCAGAGCGTCGCCCGTGGTGTCCTTGGTCGAACTCTCTTCCGTCTGAGCAGAGCCATGTAGGGCCAACTGCTTGGCGGCTGCAATAACCTTTGTGGGGTTGCTGGTAGTGGCCAGCAAGAGCCTGATGTATTGTCCTTTCTTCATAATGGCTTAACTGAGGGCTCCTGTCCCTTGGAATTGTAGTGATAGTCCGACCGTCTCGCGGTCGTTGAAGTTCATGGTGAAATCATTGAGAAGTGCCTGGCCGCTGCGCTTGAAGTTGGCATTCTGTGCCACTCTGTTCTGCGCACCAGCCGTCTGATCCCAGCCAACAGGCACGGCCTGGGCTGCAATGAAGGTGGAGATGATGGCTCTCAGTGCGGCGGTGTCGCTCTGTTGGGTGTCCACCTGAGCCGACCACTGCGTCGAGACGATGGTCTCCTGCGTGAACATGCCCTCGGTATCCTTCGTGCTGTTGTCCTCGGTGTTGCCTTGGAGGGTGATAGAGCAGTTGGTTGCCTCGGGGATGGCTGCCGCGTTCTGGAGCAATCGGAAGTTCTGGCCTTTAATCTTGCTCATAATCGTCGATGTTAGTGTCACACTGATACGTCAGCCGCTGCCAGTAGCAGGGCTTCAGTGAGTCATATTGCACGGGCTGTGCCGAGAGGGTCATGTCCTCGGGGATAAGCTGGTAGTCCTCGTCGCAGTCGTCGCCCTGATGTTCGCGGAAGTATTCGCGCAGGGTCTTACGGACGGAACGTGCCAACTCGCCCAACTGTGGGCGCGTCTCGGCAGCAATCTCAATGCCTATCTGCACTTGGTCGCTGTCTGCCTCGAAATCGTCGTCTTTCGTTGCGTCCTGATTGTTCAGTCCGTCGAACGATACGATGACGTAGGGCAGCGGTGCGTTGTCTGCATCTTCATCGGGCAGTGCGATGGCGGTGTTATAAACGTCGCCGGCAGGCAGTGACGCGATGAGGGATGCATTCGAGCGCAGGGCCTTGACAAAGATAGCATCGGTGATGAGACTCATTGTTGTTTCGGTGTGACTGGTTAGAAAATAAGCTGACGGGCCTCACGGCCTTTGCTGTTGCATCGGGGAGACCCGCCAGCCGCTTATCAAGAAACTATGAACCTTGATTCACTGTGAGAGGGTTTAGCCGCCAATCTCGTTAGAAGATGCGGGCTCGACGAGCTTGATGAGCTTGAAGGCCTGGGGCTTGCCAGAGCCGTTGCCGCCGTTGACCTTGCTTGACATTTCAACAAGTGAATAGTCAAGGCCCATACCCAGGGCAATGACATTTCTGTCAAAGTTTTCCTGACTTGTTCCGTCCACGTTGAACTCGATGCCATCAGCGTACACCTGCTCGTTCAGATAACCAAAGTGTCCGATACCGATGTAGCGGATAGGAATCTTCTTGGTTTCGGGGTCAGCGAAGTCCTTCGTACCGATGCCGTTCTCGTCGAACGAGTAGTCAATGTACGGAGATACCTTGTAGCGGTAGCCTACGCACTGGCCATCCTGCACGACGGTACGGTTCGAGTCCGTGGTACCGGGGATGAGCTTGGTGAACTTCAGGTCAACCTCGGTGGTCTTGTCCATGATGAGTTCGGGGTCTCCCTCGAAGCCAAGGTCGTACATCGCGGCAATCTCCTTGGCGATGTTCTTACCGACGTTCTCGTCGAGAGTCAGCTCCACGATGTCAACCTTAGCGAAAGGCATGTCGAGCTTGTCGAAATCGCCGTGGCCATAGACGTGCTGAGCACGGAAGATGGCCCAACCCTTCTGGAACTTGTAGGTCAGGAAGGCGATGATGTCGAATGCAGCCTGAGCGACGGCACGACGTGATACGGGAACAGAGGCAGCGACACGCTGCGGGTTGGTCTTGATGTTGGCGAAGTCCAGCTTCTGCTCAGCCACCTTGGTCACCTCACCCTCGATGGTGAACTTCACATCGTTGATAGAGTAAGGGATAACCTGAGTGCCAGTCACACCAGTCAACATCTGAAGGTCGTCGGGCAGTTCGATACCGGGCACCTTGGTGTCGATGATGGGGCGAATCTCTACGGGGATCAAGCCGCCTGCATCGAGGTTGCCGGTGGTGTTCTTGTCGGTGCCTTCGGTGACGGCGTTGGCGAGGATGGTGGTTGCGTTGGCTGCACGCTTGTGGGTGAAGCAGTCGGCAATCATCTCGCGCAACTCCTTGCCCTTGTCCTCGCGGGTCTTGATGACTTTGGCTTCCTCGCGGGTTGCCATGTCCTTCATGCGTGCTGACAGGCCTGCCGACTCACGGACAAGGTTGTCGTACTGACGATCCTGCTCGCGCTGCTCAGCCATCAGCTTCTCACGCTCTTGCTTCTGCTCCTCAGAAGTCAGGGTGCGGATTTTAGCCTCACGCACGTTGGTCTTCTCGTCCATCTCGTCGAGCTGGGTCATGATTTCCAGCTGACGCTTCTCGATTTGTGCTTTTGTCATTGTTGCCATGATAAAAACGTTTTTATAGGGTTAATAATTAAGTGATTCTATGTCGATTTCACGACGGCGGTGCTGGGCACGCAGACGCATAGCCTGCTGTTCACGGAAACGCTGCTCCTGCTCTTCCAGTTCGCGGGCTTCCTGCTCACGCTTTGCGGCTTCCTCAGCCTCCTTTTTCTTTGTCTCGTCATCATCCGAGCCACCGCCACCGCCGCACTCGCGCTCAGCCTGCTCCTGAGCCTCCTTTGCCTCCTGCTCCTTCTGCTGGGCTTCGGCCTCGGACTCTTCGGGCTGCTTGTCGGTGGCTTCCTGTTCGCGCTTGTGGGCATCAATCTGAGCGTCAATCTCACGCATGATCTCGTCGGCAAACTCGCGGGTCACTACCGATGTCTGACCGTAGGCGGGATGGGTGACAATGGCCACGTCGAAGAAGCCAGTAGCCTTGCGCACATGGCGCAGCCACACTTCCTTGCCGTCTGCACTGCGCTCGTTGGTGCGCTCGTAGGTCACGCTCTCCCTGTCGTTGGGGTTATCGTTGAATGCGAACGACATGCCGTCGATGTCGCCACGGCGCATCAGTTCCAGCGCGTCGTTGGCGTTGTTGGTGCGTGGGAGCGAACAGCGGCAGGCAATACCCGTCGCTTGCATGTCGAGGGCGAGGGTGTCACGTTCTGAGTTGCGGTAGCGTCCCAGAATGTCGGTTACCAAGTTGCTGTGATTCAGGTTCAGCACCACGTCCGACCGCTGAAGCAGTTCGGGACTGATGAAGCCTGCCTCCAGCACTTCATAGACCTCGCGGTCTTCCGACCACGGGGTGAGGTTGCATGAGCGGCAGCCATACACTATCGGCATACCGATGATGGTGCGGCTTTCCTGCTCACCTTCCTGTGGTTCTCGGACTTGCAGATTGCAAGCCTCGATAGGTACGAATCTTACTTGTTTCATATCGTCTATCTCGATTAAATGATGTTACTACTTATCCCGCATAACTGCGTTCAGGGTTTACCGCCGTGCGGACGCGCTGACGGCGACGGCTCTTTTCGACTTCGCGCTCCAGAGCGTCAATCTCTTCCTTCGTGGGGTTCGGGGTGTATGCCATAGTGCTGTGAAACTGCAAAGCAAAGTGATACGTTTATCCCTCCAGTTCGCCCGGCTGGTCATTGCCGCCGCCGCCCTGGTTGTCGTTGCCCTCGTTGGGGTCGTCTGTGGTGGTGCCGTTGTTCTCGCTCTCCTCGGCCTCCTTCTTCGTGGCCCATGCCAGCTTTGCACCGGCGATGGCAGCGGTGATTTCCTGCGACGGGCGGTAGGCCACGCGCTTGGTCAGTCCGTCCAGCGTCTGCTCATCCTCCGTCTCCGTCCAGTGCGAGCTGATGGCGGGGTAGAGTCGGCCTATCTGGTCGAGGTCAACGATCTTGCCGTTCTTCAGTGCGTCGCGCACGGCGTCGAGTGCCAGCCCGAAAGCCAGTGCCAGCTCCTTCGGGTGGAGCGTGGTGTTCGTGGCTGCCTGGGCGCAGATGTCATCAAACGTGGCAACGCCGTTGGCGATAGCGCGGCTGGCGTAGCCCATTACTTTCGTGCGAAGGTTCTTGTTGGCCACCTTCTTGACCTTCAGTGTCAGTTGTGCCATATCGTTACGTCAATTTTAATTTGTCCTTACGTCAATTTTTATTTCACGTTACGTTATACGGGGATTTTCGTGTCTGGGGTTTACCGAATCAGTTCACCCGTAGTTTTATGTATTCAATGCCGAACTTACGAGCGAATTCTTTGTTTATCCTATGGGCACGAGTGTACCCAAGCCTTCTGTTTTCGGCTGCTTTATCGCCTTTATAGGATTCGAGGAATTTATTATCTCGTTTGTTGACGACGCGAGATACTTTTTTCCATTCACTTGCCATTTTATCAGGATTGCCCCAACCTTGTGCTGGCCGTTTCATCGAATAGGTGTAGTTTCGGGTTACGGCTCGAAATTCTTTTGCGTCAAATCTCATGGCTCCTTCTATGTCACCACCTGATAAAGATTGACCAAATGGATTTGGAACTCCGTGCATTGGATGGCTATGTGTGACGATTTTGTCCTTGTAATCTGTACCAAGATAAACAGAACCAGATGCGCCACGGTCATTGTTGAAAACTATGTTTCCCTGTTCATCGTAAACGGTACCCATTTCATAGTCGTCGTTTTTACGAATCAGTGATTCTCTTTCAGTCAGAGCCTTTGCAAGTCCGGCTGACATTCCGCGCATTGAAGCGTCGCCCTGAAATCCTTTGGCACCGCCACCACCTCGGCTTCCTCCATGTCCTCTACCCATTGTTAGCCTCCTTTCCTTCCGAAACTGCAATAGAATGTTGTCTGAAATCTTCCACTCTCTCGCCCATCATCTGCTCCAGTTTCGGCAGGTCGTTCAGTTTGGGATTGAGAGCGGTCATGCTTATCTCTTGGTCGAAGAAAGCCACGGCCTCCTTCATCTTCTGGTGGCGTTGGTCTTTGTTCCTCACCTCGACAACGGGCGTGACATACACCAGCCCGTTCTCACGGCAGAACTGCTTGCACGGATCGCCACCGCCATAGCAGACAAACAGCAGCTCATTGTCGCCCGCTATCATCTTCGCCATCTCCAACTCGAAAGCCAAGTGCTCCACCTGGTACGAATAGCCACGGGTGCAAAACGAGTGATAGCCGGCAGGCACGCCCATCAGGTTCAGCTTGTAGAACTTCGGCGAACAGCACAAATCGACGAACACCCTCACGCCACGCTCTTGCATCGCACGGCCTATCCAACGCTTCTTGTATATCTGCTGCATACCGAAAGCAATGGGAGTCTCGTCGTACAGCGAGAAGTTAGGCTCCACAATGTTCTTCGGTTGCATGTACAGGATTTTTTCGGGGTGCTCATAGACGGTCGCAAAACGGTAGTCGTCGGTGTAGAAGCAGAGCGTGCCCTGCCCCTTCATTTGGAATGAGCGTCTTTGTTCACCAAACAACACAAACGGGATAGCGCAACTCTTTGGCTGCATGTCAGCCCTCAGTTGCGGAATCTCCAGCATATTGTCCGTCGGGAATAGCGAGTCCTCGACGTAGTATCGCTGCGGTATGTCTATTGCTCGGTTTGCCATAGTCGAAACTGCAATGAAAAACTATTGGTCTTCGCCCTCCTTTGGCGGTTCTTCCACGGTGTATGTGCCCGGCTTCAGCTGCTGGGCAGCGTCGCTCTTGGCGATGAGTGCTTTCAGCGTCATCAGGTTGGCACTTGCCATTGGCACGTCGCCATCCTCCACGGCTGGCATGTCGAAGTCGCGGCGGGCCTCGTTCACGGTGCAGAGTCCTGCCTGCATCTTCAGTTGTGCCACCTTTGCACGGCGTTCGGGGTCCATCACCATCAGCGGGTCTTCGCAGATGTGGATGTCGCGTGTGCCGTAGTCCTTCATGCCGATGAGCTTGCGGGCAATCTCCTTTTCGTTGCGGTTCTTCAGCGGCAATATGGTACGGGTGTGGAACTCCATCGTGGCGTTCTGATAGTCGTTGTAATGACTGTTGGTGTCGAGCATCAGCAGCGGACGCGGTACACCCCAATAGCGGGCCACGTCGTCGTAGGTGATGCCCAGTTGCTCCAGCATCTGCATGTCCTGTGCGGTCATGCTCAGGTTTTGGAACGACTCAAGACCGTGCATCGACACGATGTCGTGACCTGAGTAGAACTTCTTCTGCATCTCCTGGGCCGTCTTCTGCACCTCGCTCTGATTCAGCAGTCCGTAGGCGAGCGTGCCCACGCCCTGCTGCGGTTGCTTCTCGCTGATGATACCCTTGATGCGCCCGCCCTTTGCCGCCGTGTCGAGAGCCTGCGAGCGCAGGGTGCGGTTGAGCGTCAGAGCCTCGAAAGCATAGAGCAGCGTCGATTTGCCCCAGCCGTTCGGGTAGCGGAAGTTGTTCGGGAAATGCAGCACGTCGCTGGTCGGCACGTTCACCTCCGTCTTGTAGCCACGATCCGTTAGATACACAATGCTGGCATAGGTGGCGGTATTGATGTTGTAGCCACAACTCTTCACAAGCCACAGGTGCAGCGGGAACCCGAACTCGTCGCGCTCGATATAGACAAAGCCGTTGCCCGTCAGTGTGCGATTCAGCTCCACCAGGTTCCACAGGTCGGGAGCCGACATAATGGGGTTCGCTTCCTCCTGCAACAGATAGTTGATGCGCTTGCCCAGGCCGCGCATGTCCTGTACGAAGTTGCCGCCCTCGAAGTCCTTTTTGCGGTACTGCACCGGCATAACGCTCATGGTGTCGCCACGCAGCGTCACGGCACGATAGACCGCCGACACCGAGCAAGCCGCCTCGGGGGTTCGCGTCGCCACGATGCGCTCCATGTAGTCGCCACCCTCCACCTTCGGAGTTTCGGGCGGCATGGTCGATGAGGGCACTCCTGGTGTGGGAGTCGCCTCGCGTACCATCAGCGCATTTTCGGGCGTAGCCGCTTTGAAAAGATTACTGAAAAAACTCATATCTTATTCCTTTTTACTGTTCGTGCGTTTTGTGGTCTTGGGTTTACTCGGCGATTTCGGCGAATCAGGGGGACAGGTCGCGTGATTCTTCGCGGAAGAATCATGGACCTGTCCCCCTGATTCGCCCTCCCAAAGTGCGCGATGCTGATTCAGCCACTCTGCCTGCGCCTTCAGGCTGACGTTCTTATAGCTGCCACCACCCAGGTGTACCACCATCGGACGGATGTCAACGTTCAATCCTACGAGATTCGGCCTGTTTGCCAGCACGTCTTCAAGCAGAGACGCGCCTGTGTCGTACCAGTTCTTGGGATTGTCCTCGCCCTTGTGGAGCATCCACGAGCGGTCAGGATCAAAGTAGTGGACACCGTAGGCACGGAACTTCGGTACGTTGAAATAGCAGAGCATCGGAAGGATGCGACCACGCCCGAACTTGTTGCCGCGCTGCTCCTTCTGCACGTAGGCACAGAAGGAATACTTTTCATTCCACATCACGGCTGGGTTTTCCCGCAGCAGGATGTCGCTCTCCACAAGGATGAACCCGTCGGGCAGCAGTTCCCACAACTTCTCAACCGTCATCATGTGGCAGTCCGAGCCCCAGCCATTCACAGCCGCGTGAGGCTCGTGCTTGTCGGGGAATGCTTGCAGGGCCTTCTCGAAGTCAACCTGTTGTCCTTTCGTGTTGTCGATGACCTTCACGCTCTTCATCCGTCGGGTGAACGGGTGCGCCTCCAGTGTTCTTTCGGGCATGCACTCACCGGAGGGCCACGTCACGCTTCTCGAATTATCAAACACCACCACGGGCCAGTCGCAACCCTGCTTTCTGATTGACAGGATGCAAGCCTCGGTCAGTTCGGGCGTGTTGAAGTGGATGATTGCGATTGTTTGTTTTTTGCTCATAGTTCCTTTTTATTTATCGTTCACAATTAACTGCATCAGGAATTGCAGCGTGTTCTCCCGTCGGTTCGGGTTCCACGTCTCGGGGATGATCTGATACGTCTTGTCCTGATACTTGATACGGCTGCGCTCGTTGAACACGTTCGTCCACCTCATGCGCACTATCTTCACCGCATAGGCATCAAGGCTCCCGGCATTCATGGCCGACTTGCCGCGCTGATAATCGACATTGGCGTGAAGACAGCCTACCTCCTCCCACTCGATGCCTGCGCTGTCGAGACCGAACTTACCCTGCACCGCCTCCTTGCGGTTCATTGGCATGATGAGGTCATGAAGGAATCCAGATGAATACGCCATTTACTCCGTCGTTTCGGTTTTGGTGGGTTCGGGGAATAGTGCCTCGTAGGGTGTCCAGTCGATGCCGTCTTTCTCCAGCCAACCGTCTGCCACGCTCTGATGGATGTGGTTCACGGCGGCGGTATAGAAGTCGGTGGAGTCCTCCATCGTCTCGAAGGTGTGATAGACAGGTGTGCCGTCTTCCTGCTCGCCAAGCTTGAACGTCACGGGCAGCGTTGCGCCGTCAGTCTGCACGGCGAGGTCGTAGGCAGCCTTGAAATTGAATTGGTTTTCCTGCGAGAGCCACACGGGGTTGCCCTTCCACACCAGCCCGCTCAGTATCTTCTCGTCCGTGCGATGGTTGATGTCGCCCAGGATGGCCTGCTTCACGATGTCGAGTGAGATGGTGGCATTCTGTTTCTTCGACAGGTAGATTTCGTGCCACTCGTAGAGGTCGCCGTCCAGATGCTTCAGTCCGTAGCAGATGGTGATGCGTGTGCCTTCGTTGCGCATCGGCGCAAAGTCGGTCAGTGTTCCGTTTACTTTCATAATTCCAAACTTTTTATGATTACTTTACCCTTCGCCCGTTATGCTGCCAGGGGTTTACTCAGTCCGCCGGTCACGGGCTTTGGTCATCTCACGGTTGAAAATGCAGAAGCGCATGATGTCTTTCGTCATCAGCAGCCGTCGGCGTATCTTCACCGAGTCGGTGTGCTGGAAGATACCGAGATAGGAATTGACGGAGCGCACCACCCGCCACGGCTTCCTGAAATCGAGATGCGCCACCTTATGCTCTATGCGGCGCAGGGCATGATTGCTGATGTATGTGCGATAGGGCTTGATGTAGGAACCAAGAAACTCCACGCCTCTGTGTACCTCCTCGATGATGAGCTTGCCCATGTGCAACTCCACGCCGAGCCTTTCCCTGAGAAACCGCTGCACGTCGGGCACTATCCTCGTCAGCCACTCTCTGTCTGCAGATACCACGAAAGCATCGTCCACATATCGGCCATAGTAGCGACATTTCAACGTGCGCTTCATGAATTGGTCGAACTCATTGAGATAGACATTCGAGAACAGCTGACTCGTCAGGTTGCCGATGGGCAGTCCGAGGCCGTCCTTCAGATGCAGCATCGACTTGGCGGGGTCGAGTCCGTCCCAGTTCGACGGGTCGCCTACGATGATGCAGTTCCGTCGCGGGTCGAGCATGGCGATGATACGTGTCAGCCAACAGAGAAAGTCGAGGTCTTTGTCCTTGGCCTTGCGGTGTAGTGTCCGCAGTGCGATGTCGAGCAACCGCTTTCGGTCGATGTGCATGAAATAGCCGCGAATATCCAGGCGCATGACGTAGCAGGGCTGCTGCCAGTTCTGTGACTCCCGACGGCAGAAGTCGCGCAGACGGTTGACGCCGTAGTGGGTGCCGCGACCTCTGATGCACGAATAGGCATCGGCGATGAAGGTGCGCTCGTAGATGTCGTGTGTGTAGTTGAAATAGAGGTGATGCACGATGCGGTCACGGAACATAGCGGCAAATATCTCGCGCTTCTTGGGATAGTCGACGATGAAACATTTCGAAGGCTGTGGCTGGTAGGTGCGGTTGTAGAGGTCGTCGCACAACTGTTCCATATTCTCCTTCAGATTGCTCTCCCACTTACGGATATACGAACGCTTCGATTTTCCGCGACGGGCATCGTAGAAAGCTACGTAGAGATCAAAGAGTAACTGTTGGCGTGTGATGGTCATCAGAAAAGAAAAGAAAAAAGGGATGTTCAGAATTGAGTGCTGAACCGCCCGACCAGCAAAGCCGTTGAACCGATTGTTGGTGTTCTGCGGGTTGACACCACCAGAGTTGAAGTTCAAGTTCCGACCGTTCGTGGCGGAGTTGAGCGATGAAGACCAGTAGTTGCCGTTCGACCCGCGGTTGTTCCACGACGAGCCATTGCCGTTGCCGGAGCAGGGAAAGAAAAGGCTTTTCGGTCGCCTCCTTTTACGACATCCCGGTGGGGTTGCGACTCTGATGGGCGCAAGACTGTCGGGTGTCTTTCGTTTTTCCCGCACCACAAGGGTGAAGGACGTGCGACCTATGAACATCGTTCCGAACCATCCCTGTATTGTTTGTTTTAGAATATAGCAGAAATATCGCGGCGCAGTTCTCTCAGAAACTCATACGCTTCCATCGGCGAACTGCTTTCGAGCTCAAAGGAAATGACGCGGCTTATCACGTCGGAGATTCTGGTGATGCGCGGACGGGCTTCGACCACCTCATGGTCTTTCCTTCGGTCGGCCTTTTCCTCTTTCAGCGGGAGTGTCATCTTCCAGTCGTCGACGGCCTTGCGGATGGTGTCGAAGTCAGATGCAAGAATATCGTCGGTCGGTACTATCACTACATCTATCTGTGTATCGTTGATGGGTACGAACGTCACCGTGCCGTCGTTGGGGATGAATTTTTCGAGAGAGGTCAACGGAAATCCTAACCATGCGTCGATATACCCGTCTTTCAGTTTCTTCGCAAATATCTTTATATTCTTGATAGCCTCGCTAAACGGCATCATGGATATGAGCCACGCGCTGATGTCGTGAGCGCGATAGAAGTTACCCTCCTTGATAAAGTGGATGCGTCCGTACATGTCGGGCGACTTGCGGCTGTTTTCTAATTCTCGTATTTCTGCAATGTTCATTTTTCTTCTGTTTTCTTTTATTGTTTATGGAAATTAATTTGTTCTTGGCATCATTCCTGCGGTGTGTGCCTTGGGCCGCGCTGACGCGCGGCTGGCGGCACACCCCACATGAATGATGATGGTTGGTCGGAACGATGTTACTGAACCGCCCGACCAGCAAAGCCGTAGAACCGATCGTAGGTGTTCTGCGGGCTGACACCACCAGAGCTGAAGCCCAAGTCCCGACCGTTCGTGGCGGAGTAGAGCGATGAAGACCAGTAGTGACCGCTCGACCCGCGGTAGAACCACGACGAGCCACTGCCGTAGCCGGAGCAGGGAAAGAAAAGGAGTTTCCCGTTAATCTTCGACTTCAGATAGATGCCCACGACGCTGTTCACCGTTACCAGCTTATTGGCCTGCGATGCGTCGATGACGGTCTCGCCGTCGGCTTGCACGTAGTCGATATTGGCAAACAGTTCAGCAAAGTCCTCCGTCGATGGGTCGCGCCACGGTGCACCGAGGATGGCACGGGCAGCATCGAACGACAACCCTGCGTTGGCGGTCAGCTGTGCGCCTGGTGTCTGGGCGTATGGGCCTTCGTTGTTCTCTCCCCAGTTGTAGGAGAATGCCGAATCAGATATGGGGTTGTGCCCCTCGGTGTTGCCCCATGAGAAGAACGTACACTCATAGATGAATGGCGACGGCTTGCCGTCCACCTCGGCGAACCCGCTCTGCTTGGTCACGTCGATGTTTGCGATTGCCCACAGACGGCCGCTGGGCAGTCCCATGTCCACGGAGAGGTCGGAAGCAGCGTTGAGCACGTTCAGTATCTCCACGATGTTCCAGTTAGTGCCGTCGTAGATGAGTGTCACCACGTTGCCAGTCTTCACCACGCCTGGCTGGAGGGCAGCACCCTCTATCAGAATAGGCTTGTCTCCCGTCGAAGAGATATTGAGCGTCGCGCTGTCCACATTGATGGCGTTGGTGAAGCGGATGCTCACCGGCATGTTCTTCAGCAGAATGAAACTCGGGATAGCAACTACCTTGGCGGCTGTGTCGGCAGCAGTGTCGCATACACCGAATCCCAGTCCTATCTGTGCGCCGTCGGTGATGGATGCCTGCTTGGCGTTCCATGCCGTGCGCTCGCCGGCAGTGATATGTACGGTGGTGTTGCCCGTGTGGCTGTTGAACGTTCCCGTCTGCACGTATCCTGCCAGGATGTTGTCTATCTCCGTCTTGGTGTAGTATGGTGTGAGAGCCGAAGCGATGGCGGCATTCATCTGCGCTGTGGTGCTGTACGACGTTAAGGCTTGGGCAATGGCCTGACTGATGGCGGTGGTCATCTGCTGAGTAGTCGAGTAGTCGGCAATCAGCGCGTCGATGTTCGCCTTCGTGTAATAGTCCGTTAGTGCCGTTGCGATGGCGGTGGTCATCTGGGCGGTGGTCGAGTAGTCGGCAATCAGCGTGTCGATGTTCGTCTTCGTATAATAGTCAAGCAGGGCTGTCGATATGGCGGTGCTGATCTGCTGAGCCAGAGCCGTAGCCGTCGGCAGGTCACCGAGTTTGGCGACGAGGACAGCGGTGATGCCTGAGTTGATGGCATCGAACTGGGCGGCGGTGAATGTCGAGTTGTTCAGACTATACTCGTAAACCCACTTCTGCTGTGCCGAATTATACTTGAAACGCTTGGTGACGGAAATCTCGTCAGGAGTTTGATCGTTGACCGGCACCCCAACGAAGCAGTAGTCATTGTTGCCGGGGTTGGCTATTTCCGAAGCGAGTGCAGTGCCAATCTCCGTATCGGTGGCGGCTACGGTCAGTCCGAGGTCGGTCACGAGATTGTAGTTGCCCTGCAGGTTGCCCGTGTTCGAGGCGATGGACGAATTGACGAACTCCTTATCTGCCAGTTGGTTCTGTGGGCTGGCTGCTGCGGGTATCTTGGCGTTGATGTCGTCGATTTCTGCCTGAAGGTCACCCTCCACACCCTCGGCACGCTCCTGCTCAGCATTGATGTTTTGCTGAAGCGTCTGCTCTGCCTGCTGTGCGCGTGTTTTCTCATCGGCTATCTTCCCGTCGAGTGCCGTGTCGGCCTGCTGGCGGGCTTGGGCCTCTGCGTCGATGTTTCCTTGCAGCGTATGCTCAGCACCCTCGGCGCGGGTCTTCTCATTGTTGATCTCGCGCTGGAGTGCCACCACTTCTTCCACGCGGCGGTTGGTCTCATCCGTCAGGTCGTTGCGCAGTCCAGGCACTTTGGTCAGCAGGGCGGCGATAGCGTCGGGCAGACTCTGGTAGTATTGCGTGGTGATGAGTGCGTCGCCCTGTGCGTCCACCAGAATTTCCAGCCCCCAGTCTTCCACACTGAAGGCGTTGTCCTGCTCCACGATGCCGCTTACCGGCTCGCTGAGTTGGTAGAGCACGTAGTCGCCGGTGGATGCGCTCAGATTATCGGTGTAGGCAACGGTCGTGCCGTTGACGGTCAGCGCAAGACTGCCACACTGGGCAATACCGTTGGCCTTCATGTCGGCGATGGTGGCGGTGTGGGTATAGGTGCCGTCTCCGTTGTCGGCGGTGTCCCATTCGGGTATGATGCGCTCCACGCGACGGAACCAGTTGACGTTGCCATTGTTGGCTCGCAACTCGTCGTACACATACTGCTCGCCCATCTCTGCACGCAGCATCAGGTCGTAGTCGTGGATGGTGTGGATGAGCGATGCCAGCGGCAGCGAAGAGCCTGCGTCTTCGGCACTGTCTGGCGATATAAACTCGTTATACCTGCGGCTCCAGGCGATGTGCGCACAGGTATCTTCCAGTGTGATGTTCGACACGATGATGTAGCCAGGCTCGCTGCACAGATAGAAGCGATAGCCACCCTCGTCACGGTAGTCGGCCACCACACCATCGTTGGCGTGCTGGGGCACTCCTTCCGTGAGTGGCTTGAAATAGACCGTCGGGCGGAGGTTGTCGCCGTGCTGATTGGTGAACAGCACGCCATTGTTCTGCTCGGCGGCGTTGATTATGCCAAACGTCAATGCGGGCACCTCGAAGTAGTAGCCCGAGCCTGCTGCCTGTGCGCCGTGCAACAGATTGAAGCCGGTGGCGCGGAGCGACTGGGCATAGAACGGCGACAGCGGGATGACCGACAACAGGCGCGACGTGCGGCTGCTGTCTATCGACATATCGCCAGCCGTGGTGCGCACCTTGTTCGCCCACTCGTCGTTTTCAGGCACTTCGCCACGCTGTGCCCACGACTTCAGGTTCTCGGCCAACTTAGCGGGAGTCTCACCACTCTCGATGTCGCTGACGCGACTGGCCAGTGCGCTGATCTTGTCGTCTATCAGCGACGCGATGGCCGTCACCTCCTGCTTCGTGTAGTAGTCGCCGAGGGCTGCGGCGATGGCGGCGTTCATGTCCTGCGTGGTAGAATAGGCCGTCAGTGCCGACGTGATGGCCGTCTGAATGGCCTGCTGCATCTCCGTGGTCGATGAGTAGGCAGAGAGTTTCGTGTCCGTCTCGTCTTTTGTGTAATAGTTGACGATGGCGGCTTCGATGGCGGCTGCAATCGCCTCGTTACGGGCCTGTTCCTCGGCGGTGATGGCCTGCTCGCGTGCCTGCTGCTCGGCAGAAATTGCCTGCTCGCGGTTAGTCACTTCCTGCTGGAGACCCTCAGCGGTCTCGGGGGCTTCGTTCAGGATGTTCTGAACTTCTTCGCCCGTCTGGGTCAAAAGAAAATTTGCCATATTCTTATCTTTTTTTGTTGTTATTCGTTATTGTTGTCTTCTGGTTGTTTGGCCAGCACGTAGATGTTCATCAGGTCACGGGTGACGAACACGGTGCCGTAGCAGTCGCACAGCAATTCGTAACTGGCGGTCACGTCGCTCTCGGTGATGCGGGTGTATTCCACCTGATGCTCTTCTGTGCCACATACGGGACAGGCGAGGAATCGCGGGCACGGCACGGGACTCACGAAACATAGCATCTGCATGTCAACCCGTCTGCGCACGCCGCCTGTGTCGCTGTCGCCTACGTCGTAGGCACAGACGGCCGTCACCTTGCCAGTCATCTTCGAGGTGTCGAATGAAAAGTAACAGCCCTCTGCTGCGATGATGCAGTCCGACTTCTTGATCTCCACCGACTCGCCCATCATGCCGTAACTCAGCAGGATGGTGAAGTCGTCGAAGTCGATGTCGAAGTTCTTATCCTTGATGTCTATCTTGAACTTGGCCAGTTCTCCTTGGGGAATAATTCTACTTGCGTCCATGTGCTATTCAGTTTTAAGGATGTTATCACAGTCTTCCCTTGCTTTCGCCACAGCCTGGCGGAGAGCCTGACAGATGGTCTGCGTCGGGCGGTAGGCCCCGTAGCGGTCGTAGAGTTTCACCATCTTCTCGCGCTGCTCACCGTAGGCCTGTGTCTGTTTCTCGGTAGGGTTCTCAATCTCGGCATAGCCGAAGTCGAAGTCTTGCATGATGGTGATGATCTTGTCGAGCAGACAGTCACGCTCGTTCTCCAGCGGAGAGCTATCCGTGAGGCACATGAACGGCTTCACCATCAGGTCGAAGCCATAGATAGTCACGGACAGGTTGTTGGGCGATGTCACCGACCTGTTGGTGTAGAGGTGGTCGGTGAGCATCAGTGCCGCCTGCCTCAATTTCGGGGGCACGGTGCCATACACGTCTATCAGATTCTCAAACGTCCTCCGGCATAGGTCGAGGATAGTGTCCTCTGCTGCCGTCCCGTAGAGTTCGAGCTCGCCGTCCTCGCAGTCGAAGTCGAGGTTCGAGTGCTGCTTAATGTATTCGATTGTCAGGAATTTCATATTTCTGCCTGTTTTTTACTTAGCGGCAGAAATACGTCTTGGGGTTTACCGCGCTTGCCGACAACTGGGGCAAGCGCAAAAAAAAAGGGTGCAATCAAGGGGACAGGTCGCGTGATTCGCTCATTCTGAGCGATCATGGACCTGTCCCCCTGATTGCCGCTGAGCGATCATGGACCTGTCCCCCTGATTGCGGCCTTGATTGCGGCAAAAAAAATGGGCGACCGCTGTCGCCCTAAACACTTTTACCTTTGAATAACTAACTACTAAAACAATTAAATTGAGATTTTGAAAAAACTACTGACTTTTGCCCGTCTCGGGTTTATCGCTTCAATAGATTGTCGATGACTTGTCGGCGGTTCCTGCCAAACGGGGGATGCACGTAGCTGACGTGTACCCAGTAGGAGCCTTTTGCATTGTGCTCCCAGATGAGCTGATCAAACTGGCAGTGCGTCTTGATCCACTCGAACCACCGCTTGCCTTTCTTCAAGTCGCCGTCGATGCAGAGGTCTGCCGCCTGGCCCTTCATGTGCTGGGAATTGGCGACACCGCCGACGGCACGGTTCAGAGCCGGGCAGCGGTAGCCGGAGCCTATCTTGATAGGTTCGCCCATCGCCTCGCGGAGCGGTTCGAGCACGTAGGCAGCGAGATACACCAGATTGATAATCTCAGGCACGCCGGGCTTGTTCTTGATGCCCCGCGCCTTGGCAGTCTGCGAGGCGTAGAGTTCGTCGATTGTGAAGTGCATAGTGATATTTGTTGCCATGGGTCAGTCGCCGTTATAGGGGTCAATATCATTGACGGCGGACGTACCGTCGTCTACTGGACTCTGCGGACGGTGGGTCTTGTCAATCTCCCCGCTGGGAGAGATGGCCACGGGGACGCGGATAGCACAACCCTCCCGTCCGCACAACAAAGGGCGCATGCACTCCACCATGCGGCCGTTGCGTGCCACTTCGCGCTGCAGCTCCCGCATCGCCTTCTCCAGTTTGTCCTGGCGGTTGCGCAGGTCGTCGCGCTCTTCGCGCAAGTGGCGGCGGTCTTCCTTCAGTTCCTTGATGTACTGTTTCTGCTCTTCATTGTACTCCTGCTGGGTGTCGAGGTTCGCCTTCAGGTCTTCCGTCAGTCGCTGGTACGAGTCTTGGATTTCCTTCGTCAGCGTGGCGTTGGCCTGCATCGCCTCGAACTTTGCCTTCTCTGCCTCGGCTTCTGCCGTCTTGGCTTCTGATTTGGCCTTCTTCCGCTGGTATCGCCAGGTGAAGAATGCCCCGCCACCGCCACCGAGCAGGATGCCCAGCAGGGTCACGATGTTGTCGATTGATAATATGTCTGTCATTTCGAAATGATTTATAAATTTATAAATCGCGTGGAATGACGCTGTGGGTTTACTCAATCAATTCAATCAAGGGGATTCAATCAAGGGGACAGGTCCATGATCGCTCATTTTGAGCGAATCACGCGACCTGTCCCCTTGATTGAAAAACCCCGGAGGCAAAGAATGAAGTACTCGAACAGCCTCCGGGTGGAATAACAAAAATCTTTTAATATATGAAAAATTACATGTGCTCACCCGTCACGGGCTTGCCTGCTACCTCACGGCAGTTATTATTAAGTATTAACAGAAAAAAGAAGATTCTTAATCTTGAAGATGATCCACACGATGCCACCAATCAGAGCGACGATGCCGATGATGAGCAGCCCCCACTCCATCTTCGAGCGTTTGCGCTCCACATACTCCGGCACCTTGTAAGGCACGGGGATGCTGTCGCGCACGGTGTCTTTGTGGGCAGTCCTATGCTCCAGTTCGCGCAGGCGGTTCTCCATTTCTTTCTGAAGCACCAGCCATGCCCGCTGGTTGGCTTGCATCTGTATGCCGTACCGCGCCATCGCTGCCGAATCGACCTCGCGGATAACGGTCTCGCGCTCGGTGTGGGTCGAGTCGCGCTCCTTCACGGTGTCCGTGTGCCAGTGGTGCTCTGTGTGTGTCTCGGTGATGGGCACGTATCGCGTCGTGGTGCAACCCATCAGCAACCAACCCAGTATGGCAGCAACGGCGATGAGTTCCAGATACCAGATTATCACAGCCAGACGGCGTGGCGGCTGCGGGTGGCGTTCGTTGCCGATGTCGGTCGGCTCAAAGTTGTCGCAATCGTCATGGGCGAAAGAGCATCGCGTGTCGTGCACCTCGCAGTAGTCGATGCCGTATGGATTGTCGCTATTATGGTGGCGACATTTCCAGCAGTCATAAATAGTTCGCTTCATATCGTTTTCATTTTTATGTCATTGCTCATCTGTTTCTTCATACTGAAGTCTGTCGATTGCAGCCGCTATCAATGCGCCTGCCCTGACGAGATTGCGCTTGCGGTCTTTTGGCTTGAACATTTCGGCATTCCATTTCTCAGGCCACCATCCTTCGACGGAACCCTTTGAAGGAATGACCGACACATCATGCACGGCATAGGCGATAGCCGCACGGCAAAACTCATCCGTCGGGTGCATGATGTCGTGCGTTTGGTCGTAGCCCTCTACGGATTTCTGCCTTGCACGCTCAATGGCTATCTGACCGGCACCGCCTTGTTTTTCCAACTGCTCTCGCAAGCATTGGCAGTCATAGAATGCTTTCACGTAATTGCGATAGGATTCTTCAGCTGCTTTCTTGTTTGCATCAATGATTTTTGATAAGTTCTGCTTCTCCTGGATGAAGTCGTTGTAGGCTGTCGTGTACGTTTCGATCTCCTTTGCCATGATTCTTTTGGCAGATGTGTCCTTGAAGATTGAATAACTTGCGATTGCCGTATTAATGATTACGGCGATAATCAAAATAATAATCAATGTTGTCATAGTTCCTTGATTTTAATAATTCGTTAAATTCGTGATCTATCCACTCCCCTCCCTCGGCAGGGAGGGGTCAGGGGGAGGGTCTTGCGTGTGAGGGGTTTTACTTAAACTGCCGGGCCTGGAGCTTGCGCTTGATGGCTTCGGCACGGAGGCGTTCCATGCCCTGCTGGAACTTCGCAACGGCCTTGTCGCGGTATTCGTGCAGGGGGTTGATGGTGGGCATCAT